>SDBT01007785.1_pt1 | contig 17589 bp, 14 predicted proteins | sample 2277101 | NCBI WGS metagenome assembly SDBT01 (sample SAMN10404973, study PRJNA504765) | marine sediment metagenome | isolation source: marine sediment core GS10_PC15, 103 cmbsf | place: Arctic Ocean: Southern Knipovich Ridge | collected 2010 | reverse complement strand
CGGCTCATGGAGTCGTTTCGTCTCCCGATGCATCGCTATCGCGAGGCTTATATTAAGCGCACAAAGCTCCACCGAAACCTTCCCGAACCGGAATCTAAGGACCTGACCCTGGCAGAACGGTGGCAGGCCGTGGAACCCTACTGGGAGGCCATCAGAAATACGGCCTATGCAAAGGTAACGTTGATCACGATCCAGGAGCTTTTCGGCATATCGGATTTAAACAAAGACACCTACCGGCAACTGTCCCAGGCGATTTCAGACTCGAGGCGACCCGGATGGTACCATCACGTAATGAGAGAAAAGGCAAATATCGCGATGGCCCTCGTTGATATCATGACAACCAACATGGACCGGGGTCTGTTTGCACCGGTCATGCGAATGGATCCCTATGTGGACGTTCGATCGCGACAGGACCTGAATCATCTGGAGGCTGAAAGCGGAATTTCTATCCACGCACTCGAAGATCTTGTCAAGGCATTGCGTACTGTAATGGAGGAAAATCGAATCAAAGGCGCCGTTGGTGTCAAGAGTTCTCTTGCTTACCTTCGCACGCTGAGATATGATAAGGTCACCCGCCATGAAGCGGAGACCGCCTTCAATCGCATTGCAATACACCTGGGTGAAGGTCCCTCTTTTTTGGAAGCAAAACCACTTCAGGATTACATGATGCATCAGGTCATCCGGACCGCAATCGATATACGTCTGCCGATTCAAATTCACACGGGACTACAGGAGGGCAATGAAAATATCATTACCAATTCCAACCCCACCCACCTTATCAATCTCCTTGTAGAATACCGTGAGGCCAAATTTGACCTGTTCCACGGTGGGTATCCATACGTACATGAATGGGTGACGCTGGCAAAAAATTTTCCAAATGTTTATGCTGATCTATGCTGGGTGTACATCGTATCTCCAACAGTAGGAAGGGGGTTGCTTAACGAATTAATAGAAACCGTTCCAGGCAACAAAATCATGGCCTTTGGAGGCGATTCCATTACCGTTGAAATCGCCTTCGGACATGCAGTAATGGCAAGACAACAGGTGGCCCGGGTTCTCTCAGAGAAAGTTGAGGAAGGTTACATGGGTGAGGAAGAAGCCGTTCTGCTTGCACGGAAAATCCTGCGGGATAACCCGGCAAGGCTGTTTAATCTCCCCATCGTGGAATAGCGTATGGGCTTTTGGTGAAAAGGAGGATGGTGATGCCATGAAAAAAATTTTGCGCGACCAGGCAAAAAAATATGCTTTTGATTGGAGGGATCAACCGATCCTGAAAGTACAATGCGGTGAGAGCTTTGGGGTGGAAACGTATGATGCCAGCACCGGGTATTTTAAATCCCCGGAGGACACGGCAGATCCCGTTCATCGGCCAGGCTATACCCAGCACCCCCCACTGTCCAATCCCATAGCCGGACCGATCTTCTTGGAAGGGGCTCAACCCGGGGATACCCTTGTGGTGGTTGTCGAAGACATCCTGGTGGAAGACTATTCCTGGATGGCCATTGGACCCCGCCGTGGACCCCTTGGAGAATCCACACGTTGGCCTGAACTTTCCTCCGCATATACCACCAAGATTTTCAGTCATCTACCGGGGCCCAGTGGTACAACCCGTGATGGAACCTTGCGGTTCAATGACCGCATTTCCTGGCCGATTTCACCGTTCATAGGGACCCTTGGGGTCGCACCGGAAAGGGAAGTGACCACCAGCATAGACGGTCAAGGGCCGTGGGGCGGAAACCTGGATATTCGGGATGCAGGGCCCGGTCACCGTGTCTATCTGCCTATTTTTCACGAAGGGGCGCGCTTCTATCTCGGGGATGTCCATGCGAGCCAGGGAGATACCGAATTTACCGGTACCGCCGCTGAGACCATGGCCAGCGTAAGACTCCATCTGGAGTTGATTAAAGAAAAAACCATTCCATGGATGCGAATTGAAAAACCGGATTCCATTATCTCTGTCCATGCCTGTCGGCCACTGGAAGAAGCGGTGGAAACCGCAACAGTGAATCTTATGGCATGGATGATTGAAGACTACGAGTTCAGCCCCACCGATGCCTATTGTCTGGTGAGCAGCTGTCCGGATTTTCGAATCAACATATACCAAATGGTAAGGATGGAAAAACTTAATTGCGTGGCAGGCGCTGAGATTCCGAGACGATATCTATAGCCTAGTGCCTTCAAGATCACTTTTTTGAAAGAGGAGGGAAAATGAAATACTTGATGGCATTGGATGCAGGATCTGGAAGCTGCCGAAGCATCATCTTCGACATTGATGGAAAAGAAGTGGGGTCTGGAAGCAGGGAATGGCTTCACCCGACCATCCCTGAATTTCCCGGATCACAAGTATTTGAAACCCAAAAGGACTGGAGACTCATCTGTGAAAGCACTGGGGAGGCCCTTGAGCATGCCGGTGTCAGCCCGGGGGAGATCGGTGCGGTGAGCGCTACCAGCATGCGGTTCGGTTCCGTCCTCTATGACGGGGAGGGCAACGAATTGTGGGCAGCGCCAAACACCGATTCGAGATCAAGCCAACAGGTTGTTGACGCAACAAAGAAGGGGTATTTCGACAGGGTTTACGGAATAACCGGTGACGGATTCACGCTCTGTGACCTGATGAGGTGGATGTGGGTCAAAGAACACCTTCCCGAAATCTGGAAAAAGGTTAGACATTTTACACTTATCAGTGACTGGATGCTCTACAAACTGACCGGAAATTTCGTGTCTGACCCATCCATTGCGCCCAGTTCAGGGTTGTTTGACATATCCAAGCGGACCTGGTCTGAAGAGATTGCACAGCTTTTCTCCATTCCCCTTGAAATTTGTCCCGTCATTCATGAGTCAGGCACCGTCATCGGGGAAGTTCATGCAAAGGCTTCCAAGGAAACCGGTCTGGCCGCGGGAACCCCTGTCGTCATGGGGGGAGGGGATACCATGGCTGGTCTGGTTGGCACCGGTCATGTGGAAAAAGGTGGCTCAGCGGTGTTCGGAGGTACCCATTGGCAGCAGACATTTTTGAGTGATAGGCCGGTCATAGATCCCTTGTGCCGAATGAGGGTGTCCCCTCATATGGTCCCCAGCCTCTGGATGTTTGAAACAAACGCCGTCTTTATCGGACTCACCATGAGGTGGTTTAGGGATGCCTTTTGTGATGGTGAAAAAATCGTTGCAAAAAACATGGGGGTTGACGCCTATTATTTGATGGAAAAGATTGCTGAAAAAGCTCCGGTAGGGTCGAATGGTCTCCTGGCGCTGTTTGCCAACCTCTTTAATACGAAAAATTGGGTTCATGGTCCATCGGCATTTATGGGGTTTGATGTTACGTCACCACAAAATTTCGGTAAGAAGGAATTTATCCGACGGATTGAGGAGGACGCCGCATTCCAGACCCTCGGAAATTTCAGGAACATCTGGGACGCTGCCGGGTTTGATGCGCCCAAATCTCAGGAGGTGGTTTTTGCCGGGGGAGCGTCTAAAGGCTTTTTGTGGCCTCAGATACTGGCCGATGTTATGGGTGCAAGGATAAAAGTCCCGGTGGTTAAAGAGGCCACCGCCCTGGGGGCCGCAATCTGTGCAGGGGTCGGTGTTGGACTGTACGACACCCTATCCAGCGCTGCCAAAGAACTGGTGGCATGGGAGAAGGTATTTGACCCTGATCCAAAGAATCATACTGTTTATCTGGAACTCTATGAACGGTGGCAATTGGTTTACCAGCGTGCGCTTGAGATGGTTGAAAAAGGTGCTGTAGAACCTTTGTGGAGGGTAGCCGGTACCTATCCATCGCTGTTACCTGGTCAAGGTTAGCCCCTGAATGATTAGGGGCTGCAAGGGAACTGGAGAAAGAGGGCATTACTTCAAAGAGAATTGATCTTCTTACGCCAAAACCGATGGGCACGAAGGCGGTGGTTGCCGCGGTAAGGAAGAGCAGTATGAAGTGAACCTTTCCAGTGGTGGTTCTTTATCTGGCTTTTTTCAGGATGCTCGTTAACTCATCAACCGTCAACTCCACAGGATTCCCTTTCATGCTGCTTGCATTCTTGGACTTTTCCACCACCGTTGAGATGTCCTCTTCTTTCAGTCCAAAGTCAGCCAAGGGGGGGACCTCTAAATCCTCACAGAGTTTTTGAACCCATCTGAAGCCGTCAGGGGCCTTGGCCTCTGGTGATCCCGTCAAAATTCGCGCCACCCCATCATATCGGGCCATTGCCGGGGAAACAGGGGAACGGGCCTGCAGGGCATTCACATTGGCCTCCATGACATAGGGTAATAGCCGGGCGCACACAACACCGTGCGGGGCGGAGAACATCCCCCCCAGGGGGCCTGCAAACCCATGAACAGCTCCCAATTTTGCATTTGCCAGACCTAATCCCCCAAAGAGACTTGCCAGTGACATGTCCTCGCGCGCGACCCGGTCGCTTCCGTCTTTGTATGCCTTCTGCAAAGAACGCGCAGCCCGTTTCAACCCTTCAAGACATATACCGTCCGTCAATGGATTCGCCTTGTTGGAAACGTAGACCTCCAGGAGCTGGGTAAACGCATCCAGGCCGGTACTGGCAGTTATGGATGGCGGCATGGAGTGAGTCAGAACAGGGTCAATCAGCGCGAGTTTGGGTAACATGAAGGGGCTCCGCATACTCACCTTGACTTGGTGTTCAGGTGAGTCCAATACGGCGTTACGGGTCACCTCTGCGCCTGTTCCGGCCGTGGTTGGAACAGCGATATAGGGTGCTGAGGGCTGGGTCAGTTGTTTCCCCTCACCGATAACCTCAAGATACGCCATCAGGTCACCCTCGTTTGTCAACAGCGCTGCTATGACTTTGCCCGTATCCAGGACACTCCCCCCTCCAACGCCAATAACCATGTCGCAGTTTGCCTCACGGGCCCAGATTGCACCCGAAAGGGCCATATGGGTGGTGGGCTCGGTGGACACATTAAAGGTGACAGTTTCCAGATTGCCTTGTTTCAGCGCACCAAGCACGGGTCTGGCCCGTTCATCGGTGCTTCCGGTCACCACAAGGACACGGTTTCCCATGGCAGGCGCCAATTGCGCAAGCTCACCCACCGTGTCTGACCCAAAAATAATGTTTGTAGCTGTCGCAAATTCGAATCGCATAATTGAAATCTCCCCCAAGAAAAAAGTTTACCTGTTTTTTGCAGATGTATAACATCTGCTGTTTGCGCTGACATGCTTTTATCATGAAATTCCTTCAGAGTGAACATTTTTCTTGAACATCTTTGCAAAAGCATTTATGGTGCGCGCATACCCTCTTACCTGGTTCGCAGGGTAAACACAGACATCCCTGGCTGCACCGTTCTATACGGTGAAAAATTGACTGAAGGCTGTAACGGATTCTGGGTCCATCCCAAGATGGGATAAATTACTGCAGCGAGGCGTAACTCCGCGTTGAAAGTGATCTTTCAAAAAGCAAGCGGGCCCCATTCCCGAGACTTTCGGGGATGTTTCACCAGGACTTATTGAGAAGTTAGAGGAACTGTTATTGGCAAAGGGGTTACGGGTTTTAGGTTTTCCTTTTCGGGGATAATATTGTAATAATGCGTTGGGATGAAAAGGAGGGATTATGGGTTCAAAACAATATATCATAACCCTTGATGCGGGCTCAGGGAGTGGCAGGGCGGTCCTGTTTGACACCGACGGAAAAGAAGTCTCTTTCGCCCAGAAAGAATGGCTCCCAAAGACGATTCCCGAATACCCGGGATCTTATGTCTTTGATACAACGGAGGCATGGGAGATTTTAGGGGCTTGCATTCGCGAGAGCCTTGAGAAAGGAAAGGTGGATGCCGATGATGTTATTGGGGTTTCGGCCACGAGCCAGCGGGAAGGCTTTGTTCTCTATGACAAGGATGGCCAGGAGATATGGGCCTGCCCCAACGTAGATTCTCGCGCGGTAGACGAGGTCGTGGAGATGCTCGAAATGGGCATTGTGGAAAAAATATACGGCATCGGAGGGGACTGGCTTAACATTATAGCGCCCCCTCGCCTAAAATGGATCAAGAAACATGAGTCTGAAATCTTCGAGCAAGTCCAGCACATGAACATGCTCAGTGACTGGGTACTCTTTAGACTATCGGGCAGATTTGTCACAGACCCTTCGGTGGGATCAAGTTCGGGGATGTTTAATCTGAGGAAACGCAGCTGGTCCGACGAAATCATCGACATGTGCGAACTGCCAAAGGGAATATACCCTGAAGTTTTTGAGTCAGGAACACCCATCGGTGAGGTCACCAAAGAGGCCGCGGAGTTAACGAGCCTCAGGGAAGGGACCCCCGTTGTTGCCGGTGGCGCCGATACACAACTGGCGCTTCTTGGAGTCGGGGACATAACGCCCGATGCCTGGTCCATTGTTGCGGGCACGTTCTGGTTGACCACCGTGGTGTGGGATGAACCCCTCATAGACCCAAAGTGCCGTCCACGGACGTTATGCCACGCAGTTCCTGGCCAGTGGATGACAGAAGGGGTCGGGTTCCTTATAGGACAGCAGGCACGCTGGTTCAGGGATGGCTTTTGTCAGGAAGAGATTCAAAGGGCCGAGAAAGAGAATGTGGACCCCTATTTTTTGATGGAAAAGCTGGCGGAATCTGTTTCTCCCGGTGCCAATGGCATTATTGGCCTGTTTTCCGATTACCATAATTCCAAATTCTGGAAACATGCTGCACCCTCCCTCTTGAACTTCGATATCTACAACCCATTCCAATCAGGAAAACCTCAGTCCATTAGGGCCATATGGGAAAGCGCGGCCTATACAGCCTACAAGAATTTTCTGGTGCTCACTGAATTAACCGGAAAGCGCCCCAAAGAAATTACCTTTTGTGGCGGTTCCTCCAAAGGTTTTCTGTGGCCACAGATCATAGCAGACGTCTTTGGAGTTGATGTGAATGTGCCGGTGGTCAAGGAAGCAACATCGTTCGGATGTGCCATGTGCGTAGGGATTGGGACGGGATTGTTCAAAGGTCCTCAAGATGCTGTGGAAAGGTGGGTCAAGACGGATAAGGTATTTCACCCTAACCAGGAAGCGCATGAGAAGTACAGGAAACTGTTCGAACGTTGGAATGATGTATACGCGGGATTCATGCATATCGTGAATAAGGGCCTCCTGACCCCCATGTGGAGGGCTCCCGGGACTTGAAAAATGAAGGGGATTGTCTGGCATGAAAGAGGAATGAGCCACTGTGGGAATCGGTGGTTGGGGTTTGCGCTTCTGTCGAGAAAGACGGCTTGAAAACCTGGACACGGGGGAATGATGAAGGCAGAAAAATGGACCATATTGGTCATCGGCGACCGGTTTTTGAAGAATGAACTCTTTCGAGAGGCTATCGATCGGCAACTGGCGGACATCCCGGTTGATGTCAACTATAAGTTTCTGGAGAATGCCTGGCCGGATGAACCATTTAACGACGTAGAGGAGGTTCATGAGGCTATCGGCGATGTGGACGAGATTATTAGGGAGGCGGCCGATGTAGATATCATCGTCACCGACCTTGCGCCTGTAACCAGACGCGTCATAGAATCTGCTCCAAGACTGAAACTGATCGGGGTGACTCGAGGAGGGCCGGTCAACGCCAATATTGAATTTGCCGCGGAAAAAGGCATCCCGGTGGTCAATGTGCCAGGGCGGAATGCCACAGCTGTAGCCGAATTCACGCTTGGGATGATCTTTGCCCATGTGAAAAAGATCGCTGAATGCCACGCAGACATGAAGAAAGGGATATGGCGAGGGGACTGCTACCGCTATGAGCAGGCCCCTCTGGAATTACGCGGTCAAACGGCGGGCTTGATCGGTTTTGGAATCATCGGGCAATTGATGGCGCCCATGCTCAAGTCTTTGGGGGTGAAAGTGATCGTATCAGACCCCTTTGTACCCCGTGGCGTTTTCGAAAGACTCGGCGTGGAAATGGTGGACCTTCATATGCTGCTGAAAGAGGCTGATATCGTGAGCCTCCATGCAAGGGTCACCGAGGGGACCACAGGTATGATCGGCGAAAAGGAACTGCGAATGATGAAGCCTTCCGCCTGCCTCGTCAATTCCGGGCGGGGTCCTCTTATGGATTATGAGGCACTGTATCGGGCACTCACGGAAGGCTGGATCGCCGGTGCGGCGCTTGACACGTTCGATGTGGAACCCATTGATGGCAACTATCCACTCCTCGGGTTGGGTAACTTGACGTTTACTCCCCACATCGCCGGAAGCAGCAAGGAAACCGCTGCCAAGTCCTGTGAAAGAATTGCGCAGGAAGTCAGGAGATTCATCCTGAATAAGCCGCTCGAATGCTGTATCAGTGAGGAAGGGAAGCCCGATGTCGTTTCAGTTGAGGCAAATGATCTCACAGAGCGGGCCGTGAAGCACCTCGTTGCCGGGTACAACTGTGCCCAAACGACGCTTTTATGCTGCCAGGAATTGCTGGATAACCGAAACGACGAAGTACTGAAAAGCGCAACGGGATTTGGGGGAGGAATTGGAAATCTTAGCGACGTGTGTGGCGCCGTATCGGGGGGTGTCATGGCGATCAGTCAAGTATTTGGCCGAGTCGGGCTTTCCGAAGAGGAAGCCGAGCGAAAGGAGCGCACCTATAGGTTGACTGCCGAATATCTGCGCTCATTCCAAAAGGTGAAAGGATCTGCTTACTGTCGAGATCTTTTGGCCGTGGATATTTCAGACCCGAATACCAGAAAATCCTACTGGACTTTAGAGAACCGACGCAAATGTGCCGAAGGTCCCGTGGATGCGGGATTAAAAATACTTTATTCTATATTTAACCGAGAAGGTGTTTTGAACAATTAAAGAAGGAGGATAGAAGAATGGATGGATTGAGAATTGTAGCGGAATTGATGGCAGTGGCTGGCCGAACGGCCCCCAAGAGTGGGGGGGTGGATGACATTGAAATCAAGATATTAGATGGTTCGGAACTGGCCAGACTTGGGGACGAAATGGCCGCATACGGTGAACGGAACGGCCTGAAGAGTTTTGACCGTGACGGCGGGAACGTAAAGGCCTCCGGTGCGGTGGTCCTGATCGGTGTGAAAAAGGCCAAACCCCTGGGACTGAACTGTGGCGCCTGTGGATTTTCCGACTGTAAGGGATTGGCCGAGGCGCCAGGGGTGGATGGTCAGTACGCCGGTCCCAATTGCGCCTATAAACTCCTGGATCTTGGTATCGCCCTTGGTTCGGCAGTGAAGACGGCCTCTATCATGAATGCCGACAATCGGATTATGTACCGTATTGGTACCGTTGCACGTGAAATGAAACTCTTGGATTCAGCGGTAATTATGGGCATCCCTCTTTCATCAACGGGCAAGAGTATATTTTTCGACCGAAAGTAACAAGGATGATTTAGCTGAGGCGCCGATACTTGAGACGATCAGGGCTGTTCTGCCCGCAACCCAAGTTGAGGGCCGAATTCATGGCGGACCGATCTGTTCACGGGTTTGCGCAATTTTCAAACCCCAACCGTTACGGGCCTGGATGATTTCGACGGGAGAGGGTTTGCGCCGGGAGGGGGAAACGATGCCCTTTCTGATCTCGTATGAAACTTTAATTTTTTTGGCACGGATTACACAAATATTTTATTGTACCACGAATTCAGGCACCTGAATTCGTGCTGCGAACAATCCTTCGGAAGCGAAGAAGTCTGGGTGTTTGAATTCTCCGAAACCTGGATATTGGATGCTTTTTTAACTTTTTATGCCTCTGCGTCTTTGCGTCTCTGCGCGAGATTCCGTGTGAAAAGTTTCTTCCTTGATCAGCCTGGCCTTTTTTTCGGCCAGAGGCAGCGCTCATATGGAAAATCGCATCAGGGTAGAAACCCGTTGGGTCGGTTCGGCACGCCGGAGGAGGTGGCTGAGGCTGCTGTCTGGCTTTGCTCGGATGCTGCTTCTTTTGTTACAGGGACCAGCATGGTGGTCGATGGGGGCTAGCAGGGTAGGTTGGAAAGCCCCATGATCACTGATTGATGGTCTCGTAAAAAATCGGAAAGTTAGGGATTTTGAGTAATACACTTAGCACTAACTGCTTACAATAATTCGCAATTCCTAAATTCCTGAATCCCTAAATCCATGTAAAAAGGACTTTTTACATGGGCGTCAATGATTGCCCACACAGAAAAAACGAAAAGGAGAGAAGGAAGATGACAGATTTCACAAAAAAAGGAAAAGAATTGATGGACGGATATGTTGGCGTGAAGTTCGAAGCCATTCGGCTTGATGAGGAACCCCCAAACGGTTTTGATGGGCTTTTTCCTCTATTCAAGGAATGTGCGGACCTTGCAAGCAAACACGGCATGGTCCCTCAAAATGCCGGCAATTTCAGTATGAGGTTTGGTGACGGAATGGCCATTACGGCCTCGGGTGCAAATCTGGAAGTCCTTGAAAAAGGAGAAGTCGTATTTGTTCGAAAGTGTTCGGTTGAGGCGTTAAAGGTCACGTATATTGGTGAGAGAAAACCAACCTCTGAAACACTTCTTCACTACTTGATACTCCAGTGCAGGCCCGATGCAAATGCATTGGTTCACGTCCACAATATTCCTTCATCAGAAGTGCTGGCTGGGAAAGTCAGGGAAACCCATAAGGAAGAACCTTACGGATCACCGGCTTTGGCAAAAATAACGTGTGATACCCTTGGAAAGGATCAGGGCCCCATCGTGATGAAAAACCATGGGTATGTGGCGGTGGGATCAGATTTGATGGAGGCTGCACAATTGATTGTTAAAACGCACCTGAAGCTTTAGGGCGGGGGCAGAAAAAAGGTTTTCTCTGTATTCGCAACAGTTTTATGATGGGAAGCACGCACTGAGCGTCCTTCCCATCATACACCTAGTTTACTATTTCCACTTCTCGACCAATTCCTCATATTTCATTGTTTTGGGTTTTTCTCTTTCCTTGATTTCAGGCCATGGAGCCCCCGGTTGATTCAGCCAGTACTCCTGTGATTTGATGGGATTGAGCACGGGATTGTATATGGGAAGTCTCATCTTTCCCATGAGATTGTCCATGTCCTTAGCCAACCTGTTCAGGGCCTCTTCAGCCGTAATGTCGCCGTTCAGGGCGGGACCGATGTTCTTCCACCACTGTTCCGCCAGCAACGGGTAGTGGGGAACGTTCACCCCTGAGTCAGTGTACAGTTTTTCATATTTGGACCGGTAAAACTCGATAACACCACCCCATTTGCTCATCCTCTCTGTCACGTAGGGGTGCCAGATGCTGGATTTCCGTATAGGTCCGTTGCCATAGAGGAACTTTTTGAGTTGAACAGTTTTGGAGACGGCAAATTGGGCCCAGAGCCATGCTGCATCACGATTTTTGCCTTTTACGTTTTTGGGAATCGTCCATGCGCCGCAGTCTTGATATCCCACCTTCATTCCTTTCTGCCAGTACTTGCCGTGGGGAACAGGGGCTACCCGCCAGTTGAGGTTCCCTGCAGCATCAACCATGGGAGGCTTGTGAAATCCGGGATCCCAAAGCCCTACGATATAGTAGAAGCAGAACTGGGCAATGTCGCCGCCCTTGGCATAGCCGAGCATCTCTGTTGCGCTCACAGAATATACGCTGGGGGGGGCGTATTTTTTTGCCCAGGTAAGATATTTTTCCAGGGCATAAATGGACGCAGGGCTGTTTACTGCCCCACCCCGTTCCACGGAGGCGCCCACGGGTATTCGGTTTTCGACGCGAATGCCCCAGTCATCCACCGGCAAGCCGTTTGGAAGGCCCTTGTCGGAGGCGCCTGCAATGGAAAACCAGGCATCGGTGAATCGCCATCCAAGATCAGGTCCTTTCTTCGCGAAGTCGAAGTGACCCCATCTTTTCTTGCCGTCAATTTCCCGGCCGGTAAAGAACTCTGCAATGTCTTCATAGGCAGACCAATTGAGCGGTACGGCCAGATCGTATCCGTACTTTTCCTTGAACGCCTTTTGGAGGTCCGGCCTGTTGAACCAGTCATGGCGGTACCAATAGAGGGCGGCGAACTGCTGATCCGGGAGCTGTAATTGATTCCCGTCATAATCCTGGCCGAATTCCAGATTGAGAAAATCATCCAGATCGAGATAGGGGTTCGTGACTGCCTTTCCTTCACCGGCCATATATTCGGTCAGGTTGACAATACCGTTGGAACGTAAATGCCAGCCGACGAGATCTGCATCATTGATGAAGATATCGTAGAGTTTTCGCTTGGTTTGTACCTGTCGTGCGATGCGGTCTACCACATCGCCCTCAGTTATGAGATCGTGCTTCGCATTGATGCCGGTGATTTCCGCAAATGCCTTTGAAAGGACCTCATATTCATAGACATGCGGTGCAATGGTCTCGGAACAGGATGTAATGGTCATGCCTCGGTAAGGCTTAGCTGCTTCTGCGAACCATTCCAATTCCTTCCTTTGCTCTTCTTTGTTGAAGGCCGACGGCTGGAATTCATTGATCCATTTTTCGATGGCCGCTGCGGTTTTTTTATCAACAGCCGCTTCTACGGGAGAAAGAAAACACGCAAAAGCGAGGCCGAAAATGATAAAACACGCACCAACGGATAGCATCATTTTTTTCATCTTTGTCCTCCTTTGTTATACGACAAGATCGATTAACGACAAATACCTTTCACCACACGCTTTATTCGGTACGGACAAAAATCAGTCGTTTTCACCTCCCTTCCTTCAGAAAAATAAGCTTTGTCTCGGGCCTGATGTCTCATTCACCAGTTTTTACTCAAACCCCCTGTTTGGCTATCCCCATCTTGCCAGGACAAAAAACCAAACAGCTGCTATGACCAGCGGTAAAATCATGAGAACGCCTTTAAACAGGCCGATCCAAAGCATGCAGATGCCTATGGTCGATATAATTCCAAGAAAGAGCCGGTCGCCACGTGTAGTCACCATTGGGAGAAATCCCTTACGGGGCACACAGGGCCGGTACCCTTCCCAGATACTCATGCCAATAAGGGTAAAGAAGAGCGCCAAAAAGAAGATTGCACTCGGAGGACTCCACTGCATCCATCTGACTTGTTCTTGCAGCCATTCCATTGCTTACACCCTCCCCAAGGAAAAGCCTTTTGCCATATAATGTCTCACAAAATAGACCACGAAAATACCCGGGATAATCATCACCACGGTCAGGGCCGACATCAGTCCCCAGCGGGTCCCTTCAACGGCCTGCTGGGCCACCGCGATGGTTACCACCATTGGTTTGGCAAAGGGACCCGTCAGCGTTTTGGCGATGATCATCTCCACCCAGGAGAAGGTGAAGGCAAAAAAGGCGGCGACTCCAATCCCGGGGGCGATCAGCGGAAAGAAAACCTTGCGAAAAAAACGGAAGAAGCTGAAACCGTCGATGAAGGCTGTTTCATCGATCTCTTTTGGAATGGCGGACATAAAGCCTTCAAGGATCCAGACGGCCAACGGAATATTGAAAAGGCAGTGGGCGAGGGCCACCCCCAGATGCGTGTCGAAAAGCTTGAGGGTAAAATAGAGTTCTGTAAACGGAATCATGAATATCGCTGCAGGCGCCATACGGTTTGTAAGCAGCCAGAAAAAGAGGTGGTTGCTTCCGCGGAATTTCCACCGTGAAAAAGCATAGGCCCCGGGGATTGCGGCAAGAAGCGTGATGACCACGTTCAGACACACATAAATGATAGAGTTGATGAGGCTGTCCGTCCACATGGGATTGGTGAATATTTCGATATAGTTAGCAAATGTGATCTCTTTTGGAAAGAACGTGGTCATGGTAAAAATCTCATTTTCGGTCTTGAGAGAGTTTACGATCATCCAGTAAATGGGAAACATAAGGAGCATGTAAAAACAGACAAGGAAGATGGCTCTTTTTTTCATCGCTTTACTCCTTTCCCCAGGTTGGTCATTATGGTATAGAAAATAAAACAGCAGACTACCACAATGTACAGGTAGGTGACTGATGCGGCCCCTGCATAGCCCAATTCGTAAGATTCGGCCTTTCTGGCAACATATTGATTGAGATAGGTGTTCCAGTTGCCAGGTCCACCTCCCGATATGATGAAGGGTTCTGCATAAATCATGAAGGAGTCCATAAAACGCAGCAACAGTGCAATAATCAAAACGGATCGCAGTTTGGGCAGGGTGACATACCTGAAGGTCTTCCAGGCCGAAGCGCCATCGATGGCCGCAGCCTGATAGAATTGATCAGGGATTGCCACCAATCCGGCATAGGAAAGCAAAACCACCAGTGGAGTCCAGTGCCACACGTCCAGGAAAAAAATCGTAAGGACTGCATCCACGGGGTTTTGCGTGACCCGGTATGAATAATCAAATACATAGGAGAAAATTTTACTTATTATCCCCACCTCGTACACCGTCATGATCCGCCATAGGAGCCCCACCACCGTGTGCGGTATCAGCAGCGGAATTCCCAATAAGACCAGGCACACCACTACTGATTTGCCACTCTTTGGCAGTTGCATGGCAATAAAGATTCCCAAGGGAATCTGGACCAGCAGAACACAAGAACTGAATATGAACTGACGTTTGAGAGCGCCCAGGAAGTCAGGGTCGGTAAATACTTGAATATAGTTATCAAGCCCCGCGAATTCCGGTGCGGAACCAGCGAAACTGATATGCAGCGAATAATTGATGACCGCCATAATGGGGACAAGCGCGTTCAACGCCACAAGCAACAAGACGGGCGTAACGAAAAGCCAGGCTCTGTTCTTCATTCACGTTACCTCCTGGAAATCTCCCTGCCCGATTACTCTCACGGTCCTTGAACCGGACAGCCTTTTTAACCCTGAAACTGTTTGTTGAATCAGGTGTCTGAATTCGCGCCGTGAATCAGACCAATCTCATATCCTTGTGGAAGATTCTTGACTTGTCTTCCGGGAAATTTACCCAAACGTGATCCTCCTCAGACACGTTCATGTCTTCCGGAGCGCGGCTCTTTATCTCAACGTCATTTGAGCTCAAGGTCAATATTTTGTAGGGCCCCAGACTTTCGATGGCTGTTACCGTGAAAGGATGCCACTTCTCTTTTCTGATCGCGCTTATTTGAACGAATTCAGGTCGAATTCCAAACTGAAAGCTGGATCCGTGGGTCAGAACGAGTTTGGATCTGATTGCTTCAGAAATAGGTATGACAATATTTCCTGACTGCAGCCCTGCATCCGTAAAGACGCAGTCAAACAAATTCATCCCGGGAGTGCCAATAAAATACCCGATGAAAGGGCTCTGGGGATCAGCGTACAATTGCTCTGGCGACCCCGTTTGAACCAGTTGACCCTCCTTAACAACCGTAACGTGATCGGCGAAGGTCAATGCCTCGTGCTGATCGTGCGTTACGTAAATCATGGTGATCTTAAGTTCCTTCTGGACTTCCCTGAGTTTCCTTCGAAGCCCCCACTTCTCTTTGGGATCAATGACCGTCAAAGGCTCGTCAAGCAGAATGGCTGCCGTGTCCTCTCTCACGATTCCCCTTCCCAGGGAGACTTTCTGCTTTTCAGCAGGGGTGAGGGATCCTATAGGGGCCTTTAACTTGTCCTTCAAATCGAGGATTTCGGCAATGGTCTCGATTCTTCTGCGGATATCTTTTTTGGATACCCCTCGGTTTTCGAGGGGAAATTCCAGATTGCTATAAACATTCATGGTGTCATAAACCACGGGGAACTGGAAGACCTGTGCCACATGCCTTTCTTTGGGTGAATATCCGGTGACGTTCTTGTCGTTGAAAAGGACGGTTCCGCTTGTGGGTCTCAGCAGGCCTGAGATGATGTTCAGAATCGTTGTTTTGCCACACCCAGAGGGACCAAGCAGTGCATTGGCCGTACCATCTTCCCATAAAAGACTCAGGTCTTCGACCACAAAACCCTCCGTTCCCACACACTCGTCCGGAATGGAAGTCTTCTCCGCATCCTTTTGGGAAAAGGTATAGGAGTGGTAAATGGACTTCAATTCTACTTTTGCCATGATGGTCTCCCGCATGCCCAGACAGGCTGGGTGTAGTTGCTAATTTCAGTCTTGATGGGTCTTGGCAATTAATCCGCCATCATCTTTGTCATAAACAAAAAACCGACGTGGATTGACATATACCGTTATGTCGGTATCAATTCTATAGCTCCCCATCCCCTGGACCAGTACAATCAGGGGAATACCGTGATGGTTTAAATGTAACTCAGTGTCCGAGCCAAAGACCTCCGACAGTTCCACAGTGGCCTGAATGGGAAGGGTGTAGTCATCGCGTTTAACAGTATTGAGCCCATGGGCGCGAATACCTAACAAGTAGCGGTCCTTTATCAAGAGGTCGCGAAATTCATCCACATCTATCATCAATTCATCTGACGCCTTGAAAAAAAGCCTTCCGTCTCGGGTCATTTTTCGGCACTCAAAGATGTTCATGGCTGGATAACTGAAGTAGGCCCCCACCTCAGTAGAGCAGGGGTTGTGGTAGACGTCGCCCACCAGCCCGTACTGAATCAATCTCCCTTCATGTAAAAAACCCACGTGTGTGGAGAGGGACAAGGCATCCACTGATTCGGGTGTTGCAAAGATAACCGCGCCGCGTTGGCGGCGTCGGAAAATCTTCTTGAGCTCCAGCCGAAGTTCTTCACGCAATTTATAGTCCAGGTTGGTCAATGGCTCATCGAGAAAAATATAATCAGTCTCTTTGACGATGGACCTGGCTATGGCCAGCCGCTGTTGCTGCCCGCCACTGAGTTCTGAAGGGTGCTGGCCGAGAAGCGTCCCAATTTTAAGAAGGTCTGCACATTCCCTGACCCTCTTGTCAATCTCTCTCTTTGTAAGCTTGGCTTTGGATACCCTCAAGGGAGAGGCAATGTTTTCGTAAACCGTCATGGCCGGATAGTTGATAAAATGCTGGTAGACCATGGCGATGTTTCTCTCGCGCACAGCCAGATTGGTCACGTCCTTACCGTCATAATAGATCTTGCCTTTATCCGGCTTGTCGATTCCGGCCATCACCCGAAGCAAGGTCGTCTTACCATGTCCGGATGGAGCCAGGAAAGTGCAGAAATCCCCATCCTTGACTTCCAGGGAAACATCATCCAGCGCCGCCTCGCCCTCGTAAATTCTGGTTACGTTCTCAACGATGATGCCCATAAGACCCAACTCCTGTGGTAACCTTGGAAGAAACTCTCTCGCTTTCGTTTTTGGTGGCGCCCTGACACATGGTATCAGAGCCTGTAGTTTATCCGCCTCGAGCGCATGATTATGAAAATGGATTCTTCTATCAAGCTTTCCTTGGACCACCTATCTTTGGAAAACTGTAACTCCTGGACATGCTTTTTCTGTTTTTCCATTGATCCGCTAAAAGGGATCGCTGTTTCTCCGCCTGACATAAATCTGGTCTACGGCGGCGTGATCTGAAAGAGAGAGCATGAAAATAACGGTCAAAGCTATGTCTTCCGGTCGAATGAGATCAACCTTCTCAATGTCCGGCCGGGCATGTGCAATCAGTTCGGTGTCAACCGATCCGGGAAGAATTGCAGAGACCCGGATATTATGTTTTTGAGCCTCAATTGAAAGAGCCTTTGTGATCCCCATGATTCCGTGTTTGCTTGCACAGTATACCGATTGTCTCGGGTATCCTCTGAAGCCTGAGACGCTGGCGATGTTGATGAT
>SDBT01007784.1_pt1 | contig 17589 bp, 36 predicted proteins | sample 2277101 | NCBI WGS metagenome assembly SDBT01 (sample SAMN10404973, study PRJNA504765) | marine sediment metagenome | isolation source: marine sediment core GS10_PC15, 103 cmbsf | place: Arctic Ocean: Southern Knipovich Ridge | collected 2010 | reverse complement strand
GGTCAGGATGGCTGCGAGGTTGGCGTAGATGGCGTTGTAGTTCACTACCTGATTTGACAGAATGGCTGCGATGCCTGCTGCGTACACTACATGATCCGACACAAGGCTCAATACCTCTACTGCCTCTGTATCATCAGTGAAGAATAGCCAGCCCTCGATCTGAACGACCGTGGGGTTTGTCACCCAGGCTGCGCCAGTGAATGCGAGCACGAGATCCTGCCCTGCGTCTACTGCGAGGGACATGGAGCTGTCCTCGTACTCAACCAATGCCGCTGCCCATGACGTAGCCGCACCAATGTTCTCTGTGGTGGGGCCGCTGTCCAGGTTCTCGGCTATCATCTGAACGGTCTCTGTCGTAGCACCGCCATCTGCATGTACGGCCAGGGACGCACCGACTAGCAAGCTGTTCCTGCCAGGTCGGAAGGATCTCACTGATGCCGCTGTCACGTTGGCGATTAGACCGTCCATGCCGACGAACATCTTTACGCTGTCGGCCGGGCTGACCACCGCTGATTTCTCTATTCTGATTGCATACATGTTAGTCCTCCTGGTTAGGTTCGAGCTGTCGATGTGGCGTCTGCCTTATTCAGGCTGACTTCCGATCGGAGCTGCGATACCTCTGCGTCTGATAGCTGCACATCTTCGTCAATCAATACGAAGCCGGATAGGTTCACGGCTGTCGGGTTGGTGTCCATTGTGCCAATCAAGAGACGGAAGCATAAGAGATCCCCTGCCAATACCTGAGACAAGGGAGCATCGAGCACTACGATCTGGCCGCCTGCATCTGCGATGGCTGCGAGATCGATTGCTGCGTCTAGTGCTATGGCTGTGTTGTTACGCATGAGAGACAGGGTTGCTGTCTGGGCTGCTGTTGCCCCTTGTGTAGCTGCGCCTGCCTGGTGGAAGGCCAGCGATGTAGCTACCACAACGCCTGATCTGGGTACCGGAGCTCGCACGGTATCCTCGAGATCTGTGAGTAGTGCCGCTCCAATCCCTCCGATGTAATAGGTAACTGCATCTGCGAGGGTGATTGCTGGTGCTGAGAATTTCAGTGAGTACATGTTATTCCTCCCTATCCCTTACGGCCTCGATCTTTTCCTCGATCAGAGCGAACTCTGTCGGGTAGTCTGTTTGTGCCTGTGCCTTGGCCTCGGGTGGCATGCTATCCCACCATCGGAGCACCACTGCATTCATCACGGGCTCATTCCATTGCTCGGTGAATTTGTCCAGCCAGCTCCGAAATGCTGCCTGGCCTCCCAAGATGGCGCTCTCTGCGTGAGTGATATTCAGTGTCATTATAGAGTCTCCCTAAAAAAGATGCGAGTCTATCTTTCTTGATCTCTGCCGGTGCCATACTGCTCGAAGGTCTGAGCGTTGGGGTTGGGCTGATCGTTGGTTGTCACTGCATCATCAGCCCTGCGGTCCTGTGGTGTCTCGCCGGCTTGACGAGGCTCTGTTCGTGGATCTGTTGCCGCCCCGCCGCCACCTTCCTGTCCCTGCTGCTGTTGTTGTTGTGCGAACATAGCCAGCATCTGTTGGAAGAAGAACTGTCCTGCCTGCTCGCCCCAGATCTCCTCCTGCATTGCCTCTGACTGACCGACGCCCTTCATCAGGTTCTCTCGTATCCACCTGTTGCTGACCTTGCCCTCGAATGCTCCGACCACACCCGCTACTTCTCTTACGTCCTGCGGTAGGTCGATCTCTAAGCTGGCCTCGAACTGAATGTCTTGAGGGATCTCAGATGCCTTGATAATGACAGCCTGGCCCATGGTGCTAAGGTTTAGATCTTTGCCCGTAGCCTTGAGCCACAGGAAGGCGAGCTCCATTGCCGATGCTATGGCCCAGCCCGTCAGTATCTTTGGAGCTGTCAGTGGTAGGCGCCCGGCCTGATGAAGTAGTGCAACCATTGAGAACGGTGCGTTGGCTCCGAGTGGTTCACCTAATGCCTGGCTGTAGATCGTGCTCTCTGCTATCTGTTGGTTGGCTATCTCGAGAGCTGTGAGCATGGCCGGGTCGATCGCACCCTTGCTGAGCATGGGCACTATGTCCTCGTCCTGGTCTAGCTCGAATACGCTGAGCGGTCCCACCTGCCTGACTGTTAGATCGTGGGGGTTGGCGCTCGATCGCTTGTGCTTCCATGCTGCTGACATACCGATGGCCTTGATAATGGTGAAGATGGCAGTGAGCGCCATCGACTTGCGCATGGGTAGGTTGGACTTGTGAGCTGTATATAGGAAGGGTCGAGCTTGAATGCTGGGATCTGCGAATAGTAGCGAGCCCTCTGTTACCTGGCTGACGATCGGCACGATGCCCTTCTTATTCTCTGCTGCATAGAAGGGTCGCTTGTCTCCGTCTAGCCAGGCGAAGCGATACTTCTCATTGACTCCATCCTTGACCGTGATGGTTGTCGTTGACTTCTTGTTGAGTAGGAATGGCAGCGTGTCTACATCTGCCCATTCCTCTCTGAACTTGGCGACTGTAGTTTGATACACCCTGACGTATGCTTGCAGCCCGTACTTGGCCCGGAGTGGGTAGCCTTGCCTTACGATCCATGGCTCAAAGAATATAGGTGTGCGCTGCTCGAGTGTCTTACGTCTCCAATAGCTGACGCTATCAGTATCCCCTTCGTCCGGAACCATGTCGTCGAGTAGGTTGGTGAGTGCGATGTCTACTGATCCGGTCATCAGGGCTGACAGCACTAGATCCTTCTCGAGTGGCATACCCCTAGACTTACCGCTGGCCAGCCACATGATCTTAGCTGCCTTCTCCATCGGGCTTGCGATCGGCAGTGTGGTGGCGCTGTTGCTATCGGTGGGGATGCTGAACTCTGGGGCTGTGGCTGTGAGTAGCCGGTGCGCACCCATCAGCCGGTTCGTCATGTCTGTATCGTAGGTGACGGCTGTTTGGTTGTTGTCCTTTGGTATGGGGTTCTTCCAGATCATCGACCAATACTGCTCCATGTCATCGAGCATTAGGTCTCTCTCTCGGTAGTCTGATTGGAGATCTACCGCTAGATCCTGCATCTGTTTGAATGCCCTGGTGTCGTACTCTGGGTAGCCATCCTTGGCTTTCTTTATGTCGCCCCTGCCCTTTTTCTTAGCCATCTAGTCTTTCCTCTCGAATAGGTAGCGTACTACTCGGCCTATCTCTGCGTCGGTTGGTTCGTTGCCCGGTCCCGGCCCTGGATCTGGGTTAGGTGATGGTTCGATTGGATTGCTTGACGATAGCGCATCCTGGCTGACCCACCACTGCGGGTAGCTGGAGTCACGCTGCTCTTTGGGTTGGCGCCCTTCTACTACCTCGCCTATCTGTGCCATGCTGCCATAGTGATCGATGATGCTGACGAGTGAGCCGTACTCGACCCATCCCATCTTGTGCTTCTTGCTGTGCTGCGACCATACCCGGCTGCGTATTACGACCCATGCTCGATAGTCCATTACCGTCTACCTCCGAATAGCGCCTGGAAGAACTTATCTATCTGTGCGGTGGCGTCATAGTTGGGGTTGGTTACTTCTGCTGTGAGATCCTGGTAGCCTCGGTTGGCACCTTGCGCTATGTTGCGGGCTGCGTAGGGTAAGAAGGATCCGGCATTCTGTAGTAGCTGCCCTCTGCCTCGTTGGTTCTGAGCTCCGGTCGCAGTCGTGGCGCCGCCTTGTCGTAGGTACTGCGGGAGCTGCAACGCACTACCAAACGCTCCGCCTGCTGCACCCGTGATGCCGCCTACCAGGGGAGCAAAGATCGCTGATGCTACCTGCCTGAGATCGAAGCCGTTACCTTCCGGCTGTCGGGGCTCTCGTGCCTGTCGTGGTGGGCCGCCAAATCCTCTGAATGACATGTGTATCTCCTATCCGAATGCCCTCGACAACATCTCTTGCTGCTGTATCCATTTCTGCGTCTCGGGGTCAGGTTCATTATCGCCTTTTTTGGTACCGGGCGCTAGGCTGCTCAGTAGGTAGCGCAGCGCATCGTAAGCATGATCCTCTGCCTCAGTGTCCACATCCTCGAGCTTGCCTGCCTTCTGTGAGTAGGGCAGCGCCGGCAGTGTACGTATCAGGTTCTTGCATACGGCTGAGATGACCAGCCCAGGCATCCCATCCGGTAGATCTGCCAGTATCCGATGCACCTTAGCCTTGCCATTGAGCCGCCTGTTGTCACCCTTCATTAGCGGTATGCCCTCTGCTGCGAACTCATCGGCGCCGGATGTGATGATACCTTGCATGTTCTTGGGCTGCCATAGTGCGGGATCTGCGAAGGATACCTGGTAGCTCTCGTCATGGCTGGCTGCCTTGATTAGCCTGGCCATATCCTCGTCTGTCTGTCCGGCGCCGTATGCCTCACGGTAGATGTAGAGCCTGCCAGTGTGGGGATCTGTCGCACCCCATAGGCAGCATGCCGGCTTCTTGTAGCCTGGATCTATGCCCCGCCTTCTCAGCCAGTGGGGAGGTATGTTGCGTGGTGTGTAGATGTGCCGGGTTGGATCCCACTCGCTGAATACCTGACCTTGAAACACATCCCAGCTACCATCACGCCATGCCTTCTGTAGCTCCGGCGCCAGTGTGCCCAGCACCTGATCGTAATACTCTTTCGTTAGGTGTGGGTTGTCGCCGGGTAGTGCCCGGACGAATGCGAATAGATGCTTGACCTTCTCGAGATGTGGGTGCCCTGAGAAATCGCTGTCTACCCATAGTGCCTTGACCCATAGATGACCGATGCCGCCTGGGTTGGTGGCTGCTAGAAACTTAGGCTTAGCTATGCCAGGGTAGCGCATGGATCCACGCAGCTCATCGAAGGTGTTGTATAGGTTCTTGGTCAGCTCGTCCACCGCTATCAATGCGAACTCTGCTGATTGGTACTTGCTTGGATCATCGAGATTGCCCAGCCGTAAGATCCCACCGCCTAGCCCTTGGACTAGGTGAAGGGCTAGACCGTGGGCCTTACTGTCCTTGAGTGTTCCGATGAAGCTGGGTACTTCCTTCTCGATCTTGCTTAGGTGCCTATCCTTGAGCGCAGGGAATGTCTCGCAGAACAGGCCGCCTGTTATTCCTTTGATACCTGTGTCCCGGTACCACTGCACCAGGAGCTCGATCGCCTTCCACCTTAGCCAGTAGCTCTTGCCTGGCCCACGACTGCCACCATACAGCACGTAATCGTGATCTTGCAGTAGCTGGTTGGCCTGCATCTGGAGCGGAAGGTAATCACTTGGCGGAATCTTCGCCGTCACCATCGTCATCGGGTGCGCTCCCCAGGTATATCGTGTAGCTGCCCGCAGGTGCTTCTTCCTTCTCGTATAGGTGTTGGATCTTGGCTGCCTTCTCGATGGCGTTGGTGCGTACCTGGGGTGCAACATTGCGATCGGTGATGATCTCGTGCAGCTCTGCCAGTAGCCAGCCCCGACCCATCTCTGGTAGTAGTAGCTGCTTGATCTCCGATATGTGCGTCACCACCCTGCGGTCCTTGAGTAGACGGTGTGCATTGCCCCTGGCAGCATCGCCTTTGGCGTACCCGGATCTCTCCGCTGCTGCTTGAGGGTCGAAGTCGATCAGATATTCGTGACAGAATCTCTCCGCCTTCTTTGTTAGCTTGCTTGCCATTCGCTTACTCCCTATCGGAAGGTGTCAGGCTGATTGTTTTCTACACTACAATGGCCAGCTTGCGCAGCTCCTTGTATAGATCCCTTGCTGCATCACCGCTGAACCGGGCGACCCTTCCACCTGCCAGCTCTATCCTTAGCAGTAGCACGGGCGGTATGTCTGGGTCAACGCCGCCACTCGATCTTTCCTCGAGCTCGAAGCCAGTGACGTTTGCCAGGGCGAAGCCCTTAGCATTCTTACTGTCCGTCTCATCTACTACATACAGCTCATTGGCCATAAGAAAAGAGCCCTCGGGTGAGGGCTCATTGTACTACCTGTTTCGACTCGCCGCTACTTCTACCCCCTGGCTGACGAGTCTCCGTGAGTCCCTACCAATTTGTCAGCTTCGATGTGCAGCTCGCATGCGCAGGCGCCCAGCTCTGTCCACCTGTGGCGTAGCGCCAGGCCCTTCAACACACGCTCGAGATCTTCTACCTTCTTGTTGGCTGCGATCGCACTCTCTACCTCTCGTACCTCATCGGCAGTCAGTAGTACCCGGCCGAAGGACTTGGGTGTACCTAGATTCATGTTCGTCTCCTTGTCTTGGGCTTCGGTGGTTTCGGTATGAATAGATGGTCGTTGTTTGGTGGCAGCCTGATCTCTGGGATCCGCTTGAAGCCCAGCACTAGCGGCGGATACCGCTCGACCAGGGTGCCGGCTATCGCAGCATCATCCCACGCCTGCCAGTATGCGTCTGTCTCCTTGGTGGGCTTGAGCTTCTTGGTCCTTAGCGTGATGTGCATGTCCGGGGTGGGCTTGAGCTTGGGGTTACGTGCTGCCTCGAATGCTGTTGAGTACGTGGGATCCTTCTTGCGGCGGAGATATACCTGGTGGGTGCTGAACCCTGCGTGACGACATGCTTCCTTGATCGTCATGCCTTTACGTAGGTTGCTGAGCACCTTGTCCATCAGTCGAGCAGCATCCCCGTGATGGTGCCCATGACTCCGATCGCTACCAGATGTACCTCGGCCAGTAGTGCGGCCTGCCAGCCCACCCATAGGATGCTGATAGGGAAGAACATCAGCGATGTGATTAGGATAGGTGCCTGGAACAGCACCCATATCAGCCACAGCACCAGCATCAGTGTTGCTACTCCGAACATCATGCCTACCATCATACGTATAGCTCTCATCTTTATCACTCCTTTGCGCTTACGCCTTGGATCCACTCTTGTACCCGGTGCTCAGGCTCTCCGGTGTGTGGATCTATGTTGCGGGCGCCATTGCACCCGGCCCGAAACTCCGTACATCCCCAGAAAATCTGCCAGTCCTGGTCAGGCTTGGGTATGCGGAGCACCATCATTCCGCCACACTTCTTGCACCATGGGCGGGGCTGTGTTTGTACCCGGTATCCGAACTCAGTGAGCAAGGTCATGTCTTACCGGGTTGCCGTTAGCTCTTGGTTCGTAGGGCTCAATGGGGTGTACGCTCAGCCAGCCACCGCACTCTGGATCTGTGCAGAAGGGCCGGACTGCTGCCTCGTGGAACATGTGGTCATCTGCTCGCACCAGGAAGCTACCGTTGCTGTCCTCTTGAACCTCGTAGACCGTGTTGCACTTGTCGCACTGCATTATCTCGATCAGTGGCTCAGACATGCTTCCAAGTCCTGCCTTTCAATAGGTTGATGATGCACCACCTTGACACCTGGTATCTGGCAGCCAGCCATGATGCCGGCTTCTTATGCGTACCGTTGGCCCACCTGCGTATCATGCGCACCTGCTCGGCCGTCAGCTTGCTCACCCTACGGCCACCCTACCGGAGAGATACACCTTCTTGGTCTCGCCGCTGTCATCGCTGGGCTTGCAGGTCCGGTGCCTCTCGCCCAGCTCTATGCCTAGCCTTGCAGCCTTGGGTGTGGGTGTGTCTCGCTGCGCCAGGCCCTCGACTATCTGCCCACATACGTAGCAGAGATGCTCCTTCGAGCTCTTGTCCTCGTACCCTCCGGCCCTCAATGATCTAGTTGTCGGCATCCTTATCTCCTTCTAGGTAGGCACCACCAATAGGCCCGGCCAACTTGCCCCCGCCTGTGGTGATGATGATGTCAGGCGAGTAGCCATACAGAGCCTTGAATGATGCAGCAATCTCATCGTTGTCTCGAGTGGTGAAATATAGAGCGTACTCGTACTTGCCCTGCTTCGCAGCCACAGGCACCAGGTCATCAGCCATAGGTGTATCCCTGGCCTGGGTGGATCGTGCATAACCCACGCTTGAGCCCGCATTCGCACTCATGGGAGGGCAGCTCGTCTAGCTTGCGTCTTGTCCGGTAGCCTTGGAGCTGTAGGTCGAGGCGGTCTTGCAGTACATCGGTCTCTCGTGGGTCTGGGTGGTACGTCTTATCGAAGCGATCCTGTATCTGTAGCACGATGCAGTCAAGCACAGGCCCATCCCCAAAGTCTAGGGTTGCAGTGAGTAGTAGCGTGTTGTTAGGGGTGCGCTCGGATATGGATTTCATCTATCCCCTACTGTGTGCAGCATCGGTGAGCTCTCGACCATGAAGCCTTCATCATCGGGGCTGTAGACAAGCCGGCTGTCTGGTAAGTCAGGCAGTAGGGCCTCGAGACGTTCCTTCGCTATCTGGAAGGATAGGTACGGACCTCGATAATCCTTCTCCGGATCCATCTCGACGACAACGGGGGTCTCGCCCATCTCTGTGTCCATTGTGTTCTCCATTGTTTCGGCCGCCACAATCATATCACACTCTGCGCCCCTCATCATCGACAGGTACTAGGCCCGCATGTCCTATGCCATACGTGAACCAGGCCGAGAAGAACCAGGGCGCCTTCTTGCCTGTGTAATCGATACGCCTGGGGGGTAGCAGCACCCGGCACCTGGATAGGTGGACGTTGAGACCTCCCTTGCGTACACCTAGCGCAGTGATCGGTAGCAGTAGAGCCCATGGCTTACCCAGCTCCATCGCTCGAGCGACCCATTGCTGCTTGAGTGAGTAGGGAGGATTGGTCACTTGCATATCGTAGTGGGTGGGGCTGTTCTCGAAGTAGTCCATCCCCTTGAAGGCCGTCACTCGGAAGTCGTTATCCCATAGTGCGTCAAACAGTGTGCTTTGCCTGTCGGGTGGTGGTGCGCTCTCCCATATAGTGAGAGGGTAGCTGCTCTCGTATCTCTTGAGTGTGGGTATCAGGTACTCGACCGCTGATGCGGGTGTATCGATCTCATCGAAGGCGCCACGCTTGGCGTAGTCTCTTAGTGGTTTGGTTGCCATCTACGGCCGGAACCCTGGAAGGACACCACCTTGGAATCCTTCGGGGATCTGCTTCTGCCTCAATCGTCTGAACTTATCTATCCTGGCCTGGAGCTCCGGGGTGATAGGTGTACCGCTGCCGGTGCCCCGCTTCTTTTCCACGGGTGTACCTATCTGGCTAATCAATGAGAAGGCCCGGCCCGGATCATAATTCTGAGCGTTACCTGGGTTCGGGTTCTTTAGCTCCGGTCCTTTGGTGAATATGCTGCCGAGTATGTCGGCCATCGCAATAGGCACGTTGCCAAAGGCTGACGCTATGTTAGTGAAGGCGCCCTCGTGTCGGTCGATCGACCGCTGTAGCTGTAGATCGTACTGCTCTCCGAGTGCTATCTTTCTGGTGCTGGCGCCGCTGGGGTTGACGTAGTTAGTTAGCAGCCGGCCGAACTCTTGGCGCTGCTCTCTCTCGACCAGGCCCAGCACCGGGTCGAAGTAATCCCTGATTGGCTGGGTGCCTATGTTCGCCTGATACAGCCCGCTCGAGATAGCAGGTATGAGCTGCTCGAGGAACCCTTCAAACAGGCCGCCGCCGAAGCCTGCGCTCCCGCCGCCGCCTGTACCATGTCGATCTCCAGGTGGTCCGTGTGATGGCATGACTCTAGTATCCTCTACTTACAGAACTTCCGCAAGGAAATCATCCCAGGCCCAATTTGCACCGCTCTTGGAACCTAGAATACCTACGCCTGTCTGACCTGCGTGGTTAGCCGTCACCACTTGCACCCTCTGCACCCCGTTCTGGAATCCGGTGATCGTGTTGCCGCTCATCGTTATGCGAAGGACATCACCTACAATGACTGGCCCTGCGAATGTGGCGTGGACTGTGTTGGTGTCCGGCTCATACAATCGTATCTCCGCACTTGCATTTCTTACCTCGAGGAAGATGCCGCTAATGGTTGTGAGTGCTGGTGGCTGATCGATCCGTACACCTGGCCCACTGTGCCCGGCGACGTTTGTATCTGCGAGCACGAGTGTCGCTTCAACACGCAGCTCGTCGCTACGTGCTACATCTATCCCAGCTATGACCGACTGGCTGAAGCCACCTTGTAGCTCGGCCGCATTGGTGTCGATCTCCCATCGGTTCGTCTGGAAATTGGGACTATACACTACCCATGGGTTGCCGGGTACATTGGTATCGGGAGCGTGGTCTTGCAGATCTACGCCATTGACTCCAGTGAATGAGTCCACTACCAGGTCATCGCCGGATACCAGGGGTGCCACTGCTGAGTTCGGGTACATAAGCAGCGTTCTCTTTACGGCATTGAGACGTTGGCGCTGCTTGCGGCGATAGCCCTCGGCCTTACGATCTAGCGTCATGCTGCGATAGCCGATACATCTAGTATGTCGGAGCCGGGATCGCTGTTGAGAATGCCTAGCTTGTTCGCACGTATCGTTGCTGATACGTCCTTGGTTATCCTAAGTGTGCCATCTAGCCACACCTGGGCGATGTCATCCAATCCCATTTTCACCCTTAGTAGGTACTCCGTCTCTGTTGTGAGTCCTACGTTGAGCGATGTCTGCGATGCCCCGCCACCTGCAATACGATACATGGCAAGCACACCAGAGATGACGAAGAACACTACCGATATGTGATCGCTTGGGTCAGTGTATCTGAATAAGGGAATGGTCGATGAATAGCTGCCGCCCGTCCTGACGTTCATCGTTACGTCAATGTCAGGCGTTTGGAGATCTATCAGTAGCGGTGGGGCTTCTTCTATGTCGCCAATCAATTCGTTGTTGTTGATTGTCCATGCTGCTGCGCCAGTGGTAGACCACCCGGCGCCTGATACGTCCTTCTCTGGAGTGTGCGCCTCGATAGCTGTACCGTCTGGATCGGTGAACGTGTCGAATAGTAGAAAGTCGGCGTAAAGATCTACCGCACCAGATGGTGCGAACTCCCGCAGGAGTAGCGACCTTTGATGCCTGCGCACCTTCTTCATTAGTCAGCCAGGACTACGACTGTGAGGGTGGAGGGTGTGCCAGCACCTTGCGGTGCGTCAGACACGAAGCGTAGCGTCTCAGCGAATGAATACTCTGCCGGCGCCAGGGCTGCGAACTCGCTGGCTCCCTGCACGATGGCATAGTCTGCGCCTGCGTCATCCTGAACGTCGAACCAGGTGGCGCCTCCATCATTGGATACCTCGACTGTGAAGTTAGCGCCTGCGAAATCTGCGTCAGTGTAGATGCCTACTATCATGGCACCCTTGACCTCTATGCCTGCGCTGTTGGAGCTGCCGCCTGGAATGATTGCTTCTAATTCTACTTGTCTCATGTCTTACCTCCATAGAGAGAGAGGCCCGTACTTCCCGGTAAAGAGGACGGGCCTCTCTGGGTATAGCTTAGTCAGTGAACCTATTGGGTTCCGATGGATCTGCTGCGAAAGGTGCCTCTGCTTCTGAGAGCTCGGCGGCCTCTTCGACCAGAGCTGCGCTCATGGCCTCGCCAAGGCTATCCCGACTCAGATTCGCTGCTGCCCAGCCGGGGCTCTCGATCTGCCATCGGCCAACACCGGCTGCGAGAGCACGGAAGTTGGGAATGATCGATCCGAGTAGAAGGTGTGCGAACATGGGGCTGACGCCTACTACAGTAGCGAACTCTGCCAGGTCTAGGCCAGGTACCACACTGACGCTAATGAACTGCGCCGAGGCTGCGATGACCACGGCTGCGATGCCGTAGGGTAGCACGTTGGTCTGGTAAAACGCAGTGATAGCGGTCCACTTGAAATTGCCTGTGCGTACTGCCACTGCCACACCCAGGCCCAGATCCAATGCGATGAGCCCTGCCAATGAAGCTATGACCGGGCCGAGGATCTCTGGTAGTGATTGTAACCATTCCATTTGCTGCTCTCCTTTTGCTATGCCATTATCGCATGATTGCGTAATGGGTGCTACTTGCGTACTCGTGGCCTTGGCCGCTGCTGCGGGTTCGGCCACGCTGCTGCTCGTAAGGTCTCCGCTCGATCCTTTTGCCTGCCGGTGAGCCCCCGGAATGCCTCTAGCCTTGCAGATATGTCTACCCGGTAGCACTTGCCGCTCAGTACGTGCATGATCTTGGTGCCATGTGGGTAGATCCCGTCAGCGAGCTCTTGCTTGAGCCGCATTGAGTCTACTACCGTGCCCCTGATGTAGGCATCTCTGGCCTCAAAGACCACGTATCTACCCCTCGGAAGGTTCGCCACTGTTCGCCCTCTCAAGCAGTGTTTGGTACCTGGCCGTCTCTATGCTCATGCGGCCCTGGTCTTGGCGACCGCAGTTATCGCACCGGCCATACTTGAGAATAGCGATGTTGGCGTTGTGCTCCTCGCTTAGCTCTGCATCCTTAGCGCATTGGAAGCAGATGTATATGTACCCCTTGGGCTGCTCACTCTTGGGCAGCCCTGAATCAGTCCGTCTCTTTACCACATTACCCTCCTTGTCGAACTCCGGCCATCCCGATACGGGTGCTCCGAAGGTTCTCCGCTTTCCACTCCGCTCTCGCCAGCTCTTTCCAATGGGCTTGACTGGCCCACCCTTGTAGCCTTTGTCCTGGGGCGAGCTCGAGGACTTGGAGATTTGGATTTGCGGGTCCGCCTTGGTCATGGCTGGGGCGTATGGTCGCCGTCATCGTTGGCTGCGGTAGGATCTCGGCCCGGATCGCAGTCCTCACTTCCGTTACCCCCACCATGGTTACAAGGTGGCTTCTTTGTCTTAGTCGGCTCAGGTTCCCTAGTCGGCCTGGGAGTAGATGTCGCCGTAGGCTCAGGGGTGTCCTGTGGGGTAGCAGTAGGGTTGGGTGTTTCTGTTGGAACAGTAGGCTCAGTTGGCGTTGGGTCCACTGGAGTCGAGGTCGCTGCTGGAATGGTAGGCGACGGTCCCAATGTAGGAGCAGGTGGCGTAGCCGTTGGTACCGGGCACGGGCATACAGATGGTGTTGGAGTCGGAGCCACACTCTCACACGCATTGCAGCCACACGCTGCGAGCTGCTCGTTGACCCACTCAAACCTTTCGTTATCCCAGGCGTGTTGTTCCTCGTGCCACGCCAGATGCTCAGCCAATGCTTCGTCAGATCCCTCAGCGATAACGCAAGCAGCACCGCCAGCGTATAAATCAATAGAGCCATCCCGAAGCCCATCTGTAAACTCATTGACAAACCTCCATCCGAACATGAATATCACTGCGAATAAGACTATCTCCATTGCTGCAATTACCACGATCGCTGCTATGTACTTGCTAATCTTGCTGTCTGATAACACCTGGATCTCCCTTTCCCTTTACGTAGCGGTCCCAATTCTCTAGGCCCACGGCGCTACGTGTGTCGGTGTTGTGCGGGCTGACAATCGAAGTGTTGACGAAGTGCTTGAAACCTGCCTCATGCGTGAGCTGGGCGAACCATTGGTCACAGTCACGCTGGCCCTTATACATGAAGAACTCCTTGGTGTCGTAGCCTAGCTCTAAGATCCCCATGAATACCTTGCGCTGAATTGCTACTGCTGCGAACCCGCCTCGGTCGCACTCAAGTATATCTCCTTCCTCAAATCCGGACACATGCACAGCTACCTCGTTGCGCTTGAAGCCCTGCGGGTAATCCATGGCCAGGGCTACGGGTAAGGTGGGTGCTCGCTTGAAGGTTAGGCTCGAGTGTATGGGTAGGTCATCTCTTGCCACTAGCTGATTGACGATGTTGGCCTGGTGCCCGTGATCTACGTCTAGGAATACCAGGGTGTCCAGTGGGTCGTGGCACTCGAGCAGGAACTTCTCTATCATCAGGGGCCGGAGACGTACCACCTTGATAGGTGCGCTGCGGTACTGAATGTACTCTGCCTTGGTGCGGCGAGCAATCCTCTGTAGCAAATCCGCCTCCCACCACTTCATCAGGCTAGGTAGCCCGATAAAGTACCGCACCTGCTTAGTCGCTGTCATAGTGGCTATCTACTTCGGACACCAGATCTTGTGCCTTCTCGATCATGGGTATTTCCTTAGATGTCAGTCCATCCGTGGCCTCGAGAGCCTTGGCCAGCTTGCCCTTCGCTGCTCGCACATAGGATGCAGCGGTTGGTGGATCCGGTATCACATCATCGACCGCACCCTCCAGGTGCTTGAATGCCAGCTTGATTTGCTTCTTGGTGGGTGGCTTGCCATCCTTCGCCTTCCATCCTGTCACCCTCCGGGCTCGACTGAGATCCTGAATGCTGGCTTGCGGAGGTAGGTCAGGGAAGTAGCCCTCGAAGAACTGAGCGTTGTTGGCTGCGTTCGACAACCAGGGTCGATCGATGCCTATGGCTACTGCTAGTGCGGAGATGGTCTGTAATGGATTCTCTTTGCTCTGCCCTCCGGCCATGCGAATAGGACACAGGACGTTGGCCAGGATCCCCAGGTTTAGGTGCGTTACGTCTAGGTCGGATTTGTAGTCCGTGCCTATGCTTACGCCATCATCCCAGCTCGTGATGTTCTTGGTGTCTATTGTTATTTCCACGGCTTCCTCAATTCAAATGACAGTGAATGCGGAACTCTCTTGTCGTCACGTATTTCTTTTTTCCATCCGGCCCGTATGCGACGATCGCCGGGTTGTAGGCTTCTATCTGTCCTGACATCGGCACGGTCCCTGGCACAGCCCTGTAGTGTAGCCTCATGCCAGTGGTGTGCTCGCTGGTCATGCAGATCTCGTGCGTCTGAGCCAGCCACTGACGCCATTCATCCCACGAGAAGGCCACCGGCCACCGCCAATACTACCACTATCAGGGTAATCATCGTGAAGATCCACCGCTCTCGGTACCACCTGGTAGCGTACCTGCTGGCCTTGAGCTGAGCCGTGAGCTCGCTGTTCTTCAAGTTGCCTATAGCTGTGAGCTGCTCGTACTGCCTGGCTACATTGGTTGTGTGCTTGATCCGTTGGCGCATGGACATACGCCCTCCGTGCTGGGCGAATACCTGTGCTCGCTTGTCTCTGCTCTTAGGTCTACTCATGTGATCCTCTCAGCCGCACCCCGGAACCTTTGGGCCGTTGGGCCGGCAACGGTAATCCCAGAAGCAATCCGGGGCGGGGCTCAGGGGATCATACCCTCAGCTTCTTAGCTCTACCTTTCAGTAGCTCGTACATCTCTCTGCCCAGGTGCTGCTCTGCCCACTCGTGGAACTCGAGCGGGTTGGAATGAAAGTACATGTGGCAGCCGAAGCATAGAGCCACGCCATTCAAGTGATCGTGGCGTGTGGCCTTGAACCTGCGAGAGAATATATGTGCAGCGTGTAGACCTCGTGACTTCTCCGGGTACTGTGTCCTGCACTTCTGACAGGTCCACTTGTCCCGGTCCTTTATTATCTTTGCCCATTTACGGTCGAGGGTCTTGTAGCTGATTTTTCGTGCCATCTGCCATGCTCCACCGGGCGAGTAGGGTGCTATCGATCCATGGTCCCAATTCTAGCATACAGGCCAGCTTCTCAATATCAGGCATGAGCATCCAGCCCGCTCCTAGCGCCGGGTAATTCATCCCGTCGATCTTGTTGTCGAGCAGGCTGTCATCCTTCGCCTCTGTTGATTGGTCACGGGTGAGCTTGAGCGTGGTGGCCCACATGAAGGTTTCATTGACGCTGACGTTATTCATCTGTGCCCAGCGAATGAAGTTAGCGAATGGGTTGGTGGCGCCTGACCACTTCTTGCGCCGTTGGGACATGACCTCCGCACCCAGCATGATAGCCTCGAACCACTGCGGATTAGCCGCTCGTGCTTCTAGCAGAATCTCGAGATCCCCTGACTCTATTGATCTTGTTTCCGTACTCGTGGCGGTGGTTTCATTATCCATGCTGCCATCTCCTCCAGTGTGTGAAAGCCTTTAGGCTTCTGCATATTCGGCACTTCTTCTCGGTTGACCCACCCTAATATGTCTCGGTTGTACCTGTACGTCAGGCCGATCGCCTTGGCTCCCATCCTAACGACATGCTCTATTGTGTGGGGTGCGTCATCGATGACTAGATCCTCTGGCCTGATTAGGAAGTGCTTATCTACTCCTGTATATACACCGGAGTAGGGCTCGAGCCCGTTGTGTTGCAGCCACTTGACCAGGTAGTGCGCTGTCTGCGGGGTGCGGTGACTGGCAACGATGACCTCGTAGCCCTGTTTGTTGAGAGCATCGAACAGCGAGTAGGCACCAAAGTAGGGGGAGCCGTAGAGCTGGCTTGCGTGTGCTGCCCTGACTAGGATGTAGAACTCATCGTCGGTCATGTGCTTGCGGTGCGCATTCCACGAGTCCGGCTCGTCCATCTCGATGTCCCACATGTCCTTGGCCAGCTTCCGGATCCTGGCAGTCAAGCTCCACAGCGTACCGTCTACGTCAACGATCGCTCGCTTAGGCACTGTTTACCCTGTAGCAGGGCACCGACTGCATCTTTATGTTTCCCATTCGATATTCCCTGCCCACGTACTCGGCCTTGTCGTCGTCTATCAGCTCACGCATCGACCTCGAGATGGCCTCTCTCGAGATCGTGGCTCCAGCGCCGGCCAGTATATCTCGGATCTCGCCTACGCTGAGATCGGCCTTGGTGATGCGGAGGACATCGTGCACCTTATCTCGGTGCCTATGCTCGTCGTTTGCTTCCCGCTTCTTTAGAACTTCCTCAATGACTTTGAATATGCCGGCCTCTGTCACTTGATTACCTCCTTGTTTCGGGTGTCAATGATTCTGAATTTTACGTGGCACTTGGTCATCCCGTTGTCGTTCACTTCCCAGGCGACGAACCCGACATGTACCTCGAACTTGCTGCGCACAGCCTGGCGAGCGTATGCGTCCATGCCCGAGTACGAAGGGGTTAGCACTCCCTCTGTCTTGTAGAACCTGGTGCCTCTGCGATAGTCGGACGTTGCTTTGTTGGCTGTGTGGTAGTGCGACCGCACCACCCAATCAGGGGGTGTCTTGCCCAGGTCCAGCGAGCGTTGCTGTAGATCGTTCATGTACCACCGGAGACCGTTGCCCTCCAGCCATCGCCTAGCTCCTGGGCCAGGCCCATGATGTGCTATGTCAAATACCGCTCCGTTCACGTTCACTAGGGAGTGGTGAGAAAAGCCTATCTTGATTTTGGTCTCTGATTGGAGGATGGATCGCAGCAGTATTGGCGAGGTTGCTTCCTCGAACTCGTGGCTGCCTGTGCCGGAGATGAAGCCGAAGCTCGCAAGGGTTGGGAGATCTAAGATCATGCGCAGGTAGTGGGCAGCTATGTGGATCTGGTCTGAGATCCTGGTTGTCACCCATTCCCGCACGTACTTCTGCCCCTGCGTTACGTCACCGTTGATCTTGACCACGATAGGCCGGCCGGCTGCGAGCTCGTGGAGCCAGATTAGATCTTCTTTGTAGCTCTCGTAGAGGAACTCTTGGACTGCGTTAGGAACCAGCTCCTCCTCGTAGGGCTCGATGCTTGTTTCCTTCGTCCTTGGATCTATGACTATGCGCTCCCGAGGTACCATGGTGCCCGGTCGCAACATGCCGAGTGTGTGCCCGCCGTGTAGATCTGCGAACACTGCGAATATTTTATCTGTCAAGGATCTTTACCTCCACGGATTCAAATACCATCCAGCCCGGTGCGCTGCCGTCCTCGTTGGGGATCGTGCATAAGGGTGTGAACTCCAGCGATAGCGCCCCCACTACCCGTAAGGTGTACTTGAGCCCTTCTTCGGGCTCCCAAATCCACGCCACGGTTACATCGTCAAGGTTGTCTTTCTCTGCCAGCCCTTCGATCAGATC
>SDBT01007783.1_pt1 | contig 17590 bp, 7 predicted proteins | sample 2277101 | NCBI WGS metagenome assembly SDBT01 (sample SAMN10404973, study PRJNA504765) | marine sediment metagenome | isolation source: marine sediment core GS10_PC15, 103 cmbsf | place: Arctic Ocean: Southern Knipovich Ridge | collected 2010 | reverse complement strand
TCCTGAACAGCATGAAGACCCCGGCCCTTGAGCTGCCCGACAAGAACCAGGTGGTCCATGGCCCTCGTGGCGGCGACATAAAACAGCCTTTTTCTTTCGGCCAGGACCTTTTCCCTGTTGCACTTTCCAATGATTTTTTTTATAAGTGTAGGAACAGGTTCGAAATTTTTATCAGGGTCGGGGGCATCGACACCAATCTCAAATCTCATCTCCCGCAGGAGTGAATTATCATCAACAATCAAAGATTCAGTGATTTTGTCCATGCGAAGAGACTCGCGTTCACCAAAATTAAAATTCGCGTTCAGATCAGGCACAAAAACCAAAGGAAACTCCAAACCCTTTGACTGGTGCACGGTCATGAGCTGTACGGCTCCGCCCAGTAAGATATCGACGTCTGCTTCGCCTTCTTCTTCTATGTAGTCAATGCGGTTGTTCAGCCACTGAACGAAAGTCAGGAAATCCTCCATCTCATTCAATGTCGCTTCTCTGGCCCTGTCAAGCAGCTTTTCGATATTGGAGATTGCCTGCTCTCCGCGTGTTCCGCGGGCCAGGCTGGCATAGTATCCTCCTTCATCAAGAACAAGGTGAATAAAATCAACCAGCACCATGCGGCGGCTAAAGTAATGCCAGCGAAGAAGTGATTCATGGGCCCGTTTCAAGGAGGAAAAGTCATCTTCAGAAAACAGACCTTCCGTCTCCTTATCCCGGGCGGCAGGCCGGGTATCTTCAAAGAGCAGGCAGAGCTTGTCCCATAAACTTTCACCCCGCGGCCGGCCCGAAAGCAGATAGAGCCCCTCGTCAGACACGTGGCCGGACGGGGAGCGTAAAAAGCCCGCCAGATAGAGGGAGTTACTCATATCGGTCAGAAGCCCAAAAAGATTTCCCAGGTCAATTATCTCCTGGCGTTGATAAAAACCACGACCGCGAACGACGATAAAATCAATACTCTCGCGCCGCAGGGCTTCTTCGTAGATCTTTAATTTGGTCCTCCTGTTCAGCAGGATCGCGATTGCCGGCTTTCCCCCGGATGCCTTAAGACGGACGTTCTCGTAAAGCGGATCATCCTCCAGCAGCACTTCCTTGATCTTAGTGGCGATCAGGTGAGCCTCTTTTGCGTATACGTCAATCTCTTCAAGTCCGGAAAGCCCATTGTTCATCCTCAGCGCTTCATCCGCTTTATCTTCCGTGAGATCAACCAGAAGGAGCTCCACGCTTCCCCTGCGGGTGTTTCCCGAACAGATAAGCCGCTGTGGACGGGCTTCATAATCTTCATAGATCTCCTGGGTCAGCAGCTGCTGAAAAAACAAATTAAAAAAGGTAATAAGCCGGGCTGCCGAACGAAAATTGTCGCTGAAGACGATTTCACCCGCGCGAACTTGCCGGTCTTCAGGCAGCTCAAGGGCGTATTCACTGCTGTAGTCCTTTCCGTCCCCTTGCGGGTGTGAAAGGCAAAAGGAAGCCTTATGTGTCCCCTGTTTCTGGTTTGCCTCCAGAAGTTCTCTTTTTACCCTCGCAAACAGGCTCACGTCTCCGCCGCGAAAGGAATAGATAGCCTGTTTTTCATCCCCTACAATAAACAGCCTGTCGCCGGCGAGCCCGAGCCCTCCCTGCCCCTCCGAAGCAATCGTTTTAATGATTTTCCATTGAAGGTCATTAGTGTCCTGGAACTCATCTACCATGAGATAAAGGTATTTATTCCGCAGCTCTTCAATAATGTGATTGTGTTTCGCCGACTGCAGAAGAGTCAACACCTTGATTTGAAGGTCCTGGAAATCCAGGTAATTCTCTTTTTTCTTTTCTTCATGATAATTGCCCAGACACAGAGCTGCCACTCGGGCCAGGGCCTTGCAGATGGAAAAGGCTTCTTCTTCCACAGCCCAGTTAATATCAAAATCCTCGAGCTTCAGATTCTCCAGGCTCAAGCGGATCATCATGATCCCCTCTCTCAACATATTGAGGGCCTCGGGTGCACTTGTCCAAACTGCTGCCTGAGATCCTCGTAGATTACAGGAGTCGAGCAACAGGTCCCGATATTGTTTAACCGGCGAAGGATTGAAATCCTCATGCTCCGCCGTCAGGAGCAAAGATTGTAAATGGGGAACAAGGCGAAGAAGGTCTCTTCTGCGCTCGCTCAATGAAGAATCATCATCCGGCGGGTCGGGCTGTGCCTGGTCAAGAAGCTGTACCGCCCTGGGTAATACCTGTGACCTTGCCAGCTTGTAGCAGATTTCACGCAGTACGCACTTCTGATACGCCGGCAGCCTCTTTTTAAAATCCTGCCAGGTGAGATGGGTGAAATCCCGCATCCAGGGCCCTGCGTCTTCCCGCTTTTGAATGAGAGAATAGATTGCGTTGGCGATGGCGGATTTCGACCACTCGGTACTTAAAACTGAAAGTTCAGGGTTTTTCCCGACTTCAGCCAGCTCATTAATGGTTCGAGTGATTACCCGGCGCAGGAAGAAGACCTTGTCCACTTCATCCATGACCCGGAAATAGGGATCGATCTCCGCCTCGATGGGGTATTCCCGCAGCAGATTCGCGCAAAAAGCGTGGAAGGTACTGATCCTGTTCTCAAGAAAATTGTCCTTCAGCTTTTTAAAATGTGTATCCGCGTTCTTTTCGATCTCACCCTCAATCGCGGAATAGATACGCTCTTTCATTTCCACCGCCGCTTTGTCGGTAAAGGTTACAACCATCAGGCGGTCGAGAGGAAGCTCTTCTTCGCGCAGGATTTTGATTATCCTGCGAGTCAGCACGGCTGTCTTCCCGGTGCCGGCGCCGGCCTTTACGACCATATTCCGCGCTGTATCTGTTGCAAGATGCTGGAACAGTGTGGGTGAAAACATGTGAATTACTCCATCCTCCGCAGCGGCTTGTACACTTCATCACCATCCACCAGAGTATATAATTTATCCAGCCGAAGCTGATCTTTGCGGCAGATCCTCAAGAACCGGCAGTTCAGGCAAGTTTGGTCCTTAACAGCGCACAAAGGGGGATTGAATCGGCCCCTGTGAATCAGCCCGGTGATCTGTCTGACACGGGAAGCCGTATTCTCTAATTCCTTTTCAAACACCGGTTCCGGAAGGAAGCCGTACCGGCGCTGCCCGGAGAACAGGGGTTTGCTGTCACTGACCTTCGATGTCCGCGTCGCCTGCAGCTCTTTTAAGGCAAAGTAGCCGCCCCTTTTTATATTTCGCGGGTTCTTTACCAGATAAGTTCCCGCTCCGCCTACGGTTTTGTTCAGGTTGTTCTTTTCTACGTAAGCTCTTAATGCCAGGACCTCTAAGGGGAGCTTGAAACGTAATCCCTTGCGAATGCCCTGCACATAGCCGTGATCGTAGATGCTGAAGCTGTATACAATCAGATACCTGGAATCCGATGTGATATCCACACGCTCGATATCGATGTTCAGTGGGACACCCGCCACCTTGAACTCTTCCCGCTTTCCGTAAGACAGTTTAGCCAGATAGGGATCCAGAAGATCCGGCCCGTCTCTATCATACTCCAGGAATGAGACGAGCAGGCCCGGGCGTTTTCGGGTAGAGCTGTCAGAACTTTTAAGACCCGTTAAAAGCCCGTGCTTAAACCTTCTGCTGAAGAGGTCATCCTTCTCTTTAAGAGGCTTTGATAGTGCCTGCTCCGTGATTTTATACAGGATTTCCGGAGCACCCGAAACCATTCCGGGATGGACGGCTTCATCCAGGCCTGGGCGGCCTTGATCATCCTTGCCGGATGGAGCCGCACCTTCACTGTAGTCGATCAGGATCCTTCTGATCAGCTGCCCCCGCTCTGTTTTATCGGGATGATAGTCAATGAGATAATCAGGCCTGAGACACATCAGATCATCGAACAAATAGCGCAGCGGGCAGCCTGCATAGCGTTCCAGTTTTTCAGCGTTATAAACAAAATAACCGCCCATCTCTTCCCGGATTAGATTCGGGCCAGCCGGGGATTGAAATATTCCGTCAAAGCGGCTGAAGCCTTTAAGGCCGGCCCGAAGTCCATCACATCGAAATACTTTAACTATCTGCTGATAACGATCGGCAGAAATACGTTCCAGCTCTTTGAGCACAGGTAAGGCCCTGTCGTGGGCACGGTCAATGTTACGGGTGGCAAAGATGAGTTTTTCCCGGAAGGTATAGAGGGCCTCATTTTTTGAGGTTTTTTTTCTTTCCGGAAGACATTTTTCGATTTCCGCCACGAAGGGTGAAACCATAAGTTTCTTACCGCCATCGGAAGCGGGAAAGAAAATGAAAAGCCCGTTCGTTGTACAGGAGATAATCTGATACAGATTCTGGCGTTCCTTATCGATCAGAGAAAAATTACCCCGCAGAGTTTGTCCGTTTCTTTTAGGCTTCAGAAAATTGAAAGGCTCCCTGGCCGGGAACTCACCGTCAATGAGCCCGCCGATAATGGTGAAAGGCCGGAAAAGGGCCGGTGTGTCAGCGGCCGAGGATATGGCGATCCCTTCTGTGTCAGGCAGCGGTACGGAAAGCTCCGGGTCGGACATAAACCCGGAAAAAGCCCGAATAAGCTCAAGCAGGGGAAATTTTTGCTCCCGCGTCGATGATAGGAGAAGAAAGTAGGCCTGCAGTTTTTCCAGAAGCTGGTAGATGGTTTGCAGAATACGTTTATCCTGGTCCAAAACGTGGCTGGAAATTTCATTAGCTTTTAGCCTGGCTTGGGCTGCGTTCTCCTCGATTTGAAACCGTTTGAAGAGTTTACGAACTGCCCGGCAGAAAGCTTCCGGGGTCATTTCAAACCGCCAGAGGTACAGAGATTTTTCTGCCATGGAAAGGACATAATAATTTTCAAGGGTCTTGAGTATTTCTTGATTCTGAATGGAGGGTTTTTCCGCATAACGCTCTTTTATATACCGGAGAACGCGTTGAACCGGTAGAAGTTTCTCCGCTGTTTTCACGGCCTGGGATGCTATTAACTGTAATTCCAGAATGCGGGAAAAGTCAAGACAGACTTTGCGCGGTTGCGGTAGAAATGTGCCGATCATATCCATGTTAACCGGGATCTCCTCTCCAATACTGTTTCGGAAACCATTCAGCTTTTCGGCATTGACCTCGCAGGAGAATGAGACATAGGGCGAAGAGAATATTTCTTCCCTCAGAGGAAATGGATATGGATTGATTGCCTGGCTGATCAGATTCTGAATTGTCCCCGCTAAAGGAAAGAACTTAAGAGGAATCCCTTTTGAAAGCCGGTACGGTATTTTGTAACGGGGGAAAATCTCCAGAACAAGTGCGGTGTATACCTCAGAGCCCGGAAATACGGCCCGTATATTGCTCCAGGGAACTTTTTCTTCATTTAGCTTTCTGATGGTTCTGGCTATGAGGTTTACTTCATGATACCTGGTGTTGGCTCGAGTTATTTGTACCCTGGGCGCAAAATCCGCAGGCAGACGATTTATTATTCCATCATTAAAGCTGAGCTCGGCCAGAGGCATGAGAGACGGCCCGGCTTTACATGCAAGGGTTTTCTCCTCCGCTTCTTCATTCATAGAGGTTTTCAGCTCTTTGAGGAGCCCTTCAAGGGCGTTCTGAACCCTAAAGGTTATCTGGGGCGCCTTTGGATTCCTGCAGGTAAGGACAATACTCCGCTTGAAGCGGCCAACCGCCCATCGCAGCAGCTTATAATCAAGGCTTCCCAGGTAACTGAATCCCATCAGGATGAGGGTGGAATCTTCCATTTCCTTCTGTATCGCCGGTGATACTTCCTCATCCTGATTTTGTAAAAGATAAAGAACACCGCGCCGGTAATCAAAGAGCCCCCTTTCATCGATTAAGTTCTCGTACTCATCATGAATATCAATCAGGTCCCTGTCCCTTGCTGACAGCTCCCCGTTACTGAAGGCAGTAAGCGTGGGTAAAAGCTCCTCATGGTGAGTTCTCCTGAAATCATAGATGAACTCACCCAATGCCCTGACATATCCGTGCCGCTGTGTCTCTATGTTCAGGTAACGTGAAGGGGTCGAGTAGCCGCCGTCCGGCGCGGGCTCTGCCGGCGTGTCGCTGATGATGGCAGCGAGCAAATAATCTACAGCCTGTTTGGAAAGAAGCGCGTGTTGATCGCGTCCTTTCCCCGCAGGCTGCCGCAGAAAATGTTGAATGAACTCTTCATTGGTATAGAAGCTGAAATCAGACAGGGAATCTTTGAAGGTTTCACGTACCGCATCCGCACTAAACTCCGGGGGCATAATAAAAATAGTTTTGCCCGGTGTCTCATCAAGCCATTCTCTCTTCCTCTCCAGAATGGCGGCCCATGAGGTTCCTGAACATAGAAGCATTTGAGACAATGTTTTACTCCCTGATGCGGGCAAGCCGCATTCTTGATCTTCTTTACGAACAAGTCCTACCGCCCTGGGGCAATGACCATTCCAGGTATTTGAACTCGATCTAAACCGCTCACCTGGCAATGATTTTAACACTAATTACAATTTTTGTAAAATAAAAAAATAATCAAATAAACTTACAATCTCTACGTTTCGAGTTGGCACCAAAATACCAATTTTCTTGTTTTTTGGGCAAGAAAATTCTAAAAATCAAGAATATGGCTTGTCCACATTAGGGATAACTCATATATTCGATCACCAAAATGTGGAAATATTACAATTAGATTGACCTGGCCCCAAGAGACTGTATCTTATGATACGAAAGGAACATTTTCATGAAAGTTTTGTTAATAGCTCCGAGGGGGAAAAAGACTTCTTATAACAAGTTCAGCAAATGGGATAATGTTGGTTTAGGTCTTCTCTATCTGGTTTCATCACTTAAAGAGAACGGTTTCGAAGTGCAGGTTGCGCTAACTGACAATGAAGGAGTGAAAAAATACCTTGATGTATTTCATCCCGATATTATTGGTATAACGTGTGTAACATCAACTTACAATACCGCTATAGCGATACTTAAAACTGTTAAAGCATATGATAAATCGATAATCACCGTTATTGGGGGGCACCACGTAACATTCACGGTCGAGGAGACACTCAATGAATCGTGTGTTGACTATGCCGTACGGGGTGAAGGTGAAGAGGTGTTTCCGAAATTACTAAAGAATCTCATGAAAGATAAACCCCATGAATTGATAGAGGGTGTCTGCTTCAAAAGAGGAAAACGGATATATAACAAAAATTCGATAGCCATGGTAAAAGATATCAATAAGCTCCCCCACCCTGACCGCGACTCTGTTAAACATTATGATTTCCCCGGGATATACATGCTCTCAAGCAGGGGCTGCCCCTTTAAATGTACCTTTTGCTCTGCCGCCAACTTATATGGTGGAGTCTGGCGCAAGAGAAATGTTGAGAACATACTTGATGAATTGGAAGGAATTATGGACATAAGAAAAAATAAAGTGACAGTACAGTTTGGAGATGAGTCCCTTACTGTCGACACAAAATGGGCAAAGGAGCTTTGCAGGGGCATTATTGAGAGGGGCTTTAAATTTAATTGGTATCCGAACAGCAGGATTGATTCAATAAACAGAGATCCCGAACTCCTGAAACTGATGAAGGTAGCTGGCTGCAAAGGGCTTTCATTGGGCATTGAAAGCGGTGTCCAGGAAATAATAGATTCTTTATGTAAAGGTATAACATTAAAGCAGGCTCTGGGTGCGGCAGAAAAAATGAAGGATGCCAAATTGTATCAGCAGTGGTATTTGATGTTAGGGTCCGGAGATAAATATGATGAGCCGAAATATATCAAACAGAGTATTGAGTTCATGAAAAAGTTCCCCTTTGATCTTTTGCAGATTTCAATTCTCACGCCTTTTCCCGGCACTAGACTGTATAATCAGCTAAAGAAGGAAGGGAGGATAATTAATACAAATTGGGATTTATATGACGGCTTGCACTGTGTATATAAACCGCTCGGCATGACCGCGGAACAGCTGGAAAAAGAACTTACCATAGCATATCGGGAAGTTTATATGCACGCAGGAATAGGGGTTTTTTTTCGAAGGATTCTCCGCTTTAGGAATACCCTGGCAAACTCACGGAATTTTTTCACGTTCATAAATCTCCTTATTAAGGTCGGACTATTTAGAAAGGACATACGCGTTGCTTTAGAATAACGCCAGAGCTGAATTTGACCACTTTTTTGATGGGGTTAAAAAGAAGTTACATTTATTTCCCTCTATCGATTGTTTTCCTTTTTTGTGCTGACAGTTCGGCCTTACGGAGGCGTATGGAACTCGGTGTAACTTCCATAAGCTCATTGCCCCGGATAAACTGAACAGCCTTTTCAAGGGTTAAAGGGATTATCGGAGATAGAACTACCGCATCATCTTTACCGGATGCCCGTATGTTCGAAAGTTTCTTTGTTTTGCAGGGGTTTACATTCAGATCGTTTTCCCTGTTGTGTTCACCGACGATCATACCTTCATAAACAGGGTCCCCGGGCATGATAAAAAGGTTGCCCCGGGGCTCAAGATTGAATAGCGCGTATGGCACGGCCGTGCCCTGACGGTCCGATACAAGTGACCCGGTAAAACGCTCTTGAAAATCCCCCCGGTATTTCTCATAACCTGAAAGGTAGGAGTTTAAGATACCTGTCCCTTTTGTATCTGTCAGAAATTCGTCCCGGTACCCTATTAAAGCTCTTGATGGTACACTGAACTCCATCCTGATCCTTCCTGTTTCATGGTTGACCATATTTAGCATTAGTCCCTTCCGCCGGGACAGTTTTTCTGTTACTATACCCATAAAAGATTTCTCGCAATCAACAAAAAGATGTTCGATGGGTTCCAGCTTTTTACCATCTTTAAAATGATAAATAACCTCCGGCCGCCCAACACAGAACTCAAAACCTTCCCGGCGCATTGTCTCTATCAGGATGACGATCTGAAACTCACCGCGACCTTCAACTATAAAACCTTCATTGTTTTCCGGCTCTTTCACTCTTATCGATACATTCAGCAGGGTCTCTTTCAACAAACGTTCGTATATCTTGCTGGATTGAACAAATTTACCCTCCTGCCCTGCAAAGGGGGCGGTGTTCTGGACGAACTTCACCGAAACGGTTGGCTCGTCAACTGTTATCCGTTTTAGAGCTGCCGGGCATTCCTTTGCACAGATCGTGTCTCCGATATGAACGTTTTCGATACCAGCGAGGATGATGATGTCGCCGGCTTTTACTTCTGATGTATCAACCACAGAAAGACCGTGATAGACCTGTATTTTGGAGATCTTTAGAGGTACTCTTACATTGTCTTCTTTTATGCAGATAAGATTATCGTTTGTTTTAACAAGCCCGCTGTAAATTTTCCCAATGGCCAGCCTCCCGAGGTAATCAGAATAGCTGAGGTCAGAAACCAGCATTTGAAAAGGAATGTCTATATCTGCCTCCGGTGGAGGGATCTCATTGATTATTGTGTTCATAAGAATCTTTAGATCACTGCTTTTATCTTCCAGGGTTTTTCTCACGATCCCATCCCGCCCGATCGCGTATAGAAGGGGAAAGTCGAGCTGCTCATCGGAGGCGTCCAGGTCGATCAGGAGATCATAAATCTCATCGACCACTTCCATGCTCCTGGCATCCGGCCGATCGATCTTATTAACGACCACGATTAAAGTGAGCCCTGCTTCAAGTGCTTTTTTTAAGACAAACCGGGTTTGAGGAAGAGGCCCTTCTGAAGCATCAACCAGGAGAATGGCCCCGTCAGCCATCGAAATGGCCCTTTCCACTTCACCTCCGAAATCCGCGTGGCCCGGCGTATCGATAATATTTATCTTTTTCTCATTCCATTGGATCGCACAATTCTTTGCGGCAATGGTGATGCCCCGCTCTTTTTCCAGGTCCATCGTGTCCATTATTCTCTCATCGACTGCCTGCCCCTCCCTGAAAACACCGCTTTGCTTAAACATAGCATCTACCAATGTTGTTTTACCGTGATCTACATGGGCTATAATGGCAATATTTCTTATATTCTCGTTTATTTTTTTTTCCAAAATAATTCCTAACCGTTATGGTTTTTAAAGAGCGAGTGCTTTTTGTTCGTCATTTTTAGATGTAGGAACCGTAGCGTTTTTTAGCTCTGCTCCTCTTGAGTAATAATTAGATTTTGTTGAAGCTGCAGCTTGGGATGGGTCCAAGCCCTCCAACGCCCGGACGGTAACACAGGTCAAAAGTGCGGAAAACTGGGTGGATTACTCAACGCATTCGGAACCGCTTCCTAAAAGCAATACATCTAACTCAACCCCGCTTGTGTTTCCGGAATGCGGAAAAATCCCGCGGAGTGTCAAAGTCCAATGAATCTTCTTCGATCAACACTCTTATTATACCCCATTTTTTTGGCCCCGTCAACATTATTGAATACATGGGGAGATCGTGGCAGTAATGGGCCGGGTGAACAAACTCACGAGGCTGCATCTGCAGGAATAAAAAATAGATTCGACTTTGTATAAATATTTTTATATAATTATAAACTATGATAGAAAATAGTTATATCCTTCTTCTCAATAATACATTAAAAGACTATATACTCACCCTGAACAGCCGGGAAAAGAGGCGGCTTAGGGATAAGTTTGAGTACCTTGAGAACGGAATATGGGATACGGGTGTACGTGTAAAAAAATTGAGAGGAGTATCCCAAAAGGTTATTTTTGAAGCGCGTCTGACAAAAGGCGATAGAATTATCTTTACTCTGGGCAGGCATGGGACAAAAACGGCCATTTACGTATGGGGAATCGTTAAACATGATGACATCAGCGCTGCTGTTCAGAATATTCTGCCGGATAATGTTCCGTTTTTAAATTTTGAACCGGAAACCCTGGAGGAGTTCCCGGATATCTGTGTAGATGATCTGGCAGCTGATTATTTCAGCCAGGAAAATATTGAAGAAAAATCCCCCGAGGACTACGGACCGCAGAAGTGGCTTGTTTTAACCGATGAAGAGTGGAACAGACTTCTTCTCACGACCGGGCCGGATAATTTTGAAATATACCTTTTTCTCACCTCAGTACAGATGAATGTGCTTAAAACCGATCCTCCTGTTCTCCTTTCAGGAACTGCCGGAAGCGGGAAAACAACAATTGCGGTTTACTATCTTTTGAAAAAGGAGTTTGAAGATAAAAAAAAGGTTTTTATTACCTGCAGCCCCTTCCTGAAACGTTTTTCCGAGCGGATTTACAACGGCCTTGTTAAGAATACCGGTTATGAAGATACGGCAAAAAAACCGGATTACTATGTTTTCCGTGATCTGATCATGGATATTATGAGGAGCAATAAAAAGGAATATGACATTAAAAAAGAGGCCGGTCTCAGAGAGTTTGAGGGTATCTTTCACAATCATAAATTATATAAAAAATATGATACCGAACTGGTATGGGAAGAGATCCGATCGATTATTAAGGGGGCCAAGCCTCCCATAAGCGTTAACAGGTACAGGAGGCTCGTTTCAAATTATCTCGCGGGAGAATTATCGAGGAATAATCTTCATGAGCTGATGGATTACCTTTACGGGCTGAAAAATTATGAGTTGATCAGAAAGATCGAAAGTATAATCGAAAGAAAAACCGGGTTTTCATCCTTTGATGATTTGGTGCTTAATCTGGGTGTCCCTGATACCGGTTCACGGGAAGAGAAGGTATTTATCCTGCAGCAGGTATTAAAAATCATTGAAAAAAAATCAGAAAATTTTTCAGCCCCTCTTCTCACTTTCAGTGAATATAATCTTCTTGGCAAAAAGCGGGCCCCCAATTTTTTATATGACCGTGCGGAAATTTATTCTATCGCCGAATATTACCAGAGCAGACTTGAGGAACAGGGACTATGGGATGAAATCGATCTCTGCAAAATGGCTATTCAGCTTCTGAATACTTCCGCTGATGAATTTTCATACGATCTTGTAGTTTGTGATGAGGTCCAGGATTTTTCGGACATCCAGCTTTCTCTCATTTTCCGTCTTGCAAAAACCTACCGCTCAATATTTCTTGCGGGAGACCTGAAACAGATTATTAACCCCAGCGGTTTTCGGTGGGAGGAGGTTAAAAACAAGTTTTATGAGCGGGGGGTCCAGGTTCCCGAAGTATTTAACCTGAATTTAAATTTTAGATGCGTCGGGAATATCGTTAAACTTTCCAACAGCCTGCTTGATCTTAAACAGAAACTGATCGGGCTTTCCAGCGGAGAGCTGAGGGAGGACTGGAAGTTCAACGGGAAACCCGCTTTTCTTATCCATGGGATAAAAGAAGAGGAGATGATTGAAAAAATAGGGATAACAGGCGCGGGTCAAATTATACTGGTCAGGGACAATAGTGAAAAAATAATGCTCAAAGATGCCCTGCATACAGAGCTGGTATTTACGATTAGCGAGGCCAAAGGGCTGGAATTTGATACTGTCTTTTTCTGGAAGTTCTGTCAGGATAAAAAATCCGGGGATATCTGGAGAAAAATTAAAAACGGTCATCACTTTGAGCGCAGCCATCACCCGCATCTAAAACATGAGATAAATCTTCTCTATGTGGCCATAACCCGCGCGCGGAATACACTCATCATTTATGATGGTTTCTTTCCTTCAGAAATCTGGGGTATTGAAGTTTTTCGGGACAAGCTGTACAGGACAGAGGAAAAGGGCACACTTTCAGAAATCTGGCAGCATATTTCGTCCCCCCTGGAATGGGAGGAGCAGGGCGATTACTTTTTTGAGCGGGAGTATTATCCTGCAGCGGTAGAGTGTTACAGAAATTCCGGGAACATGGAAAAGATGGATGTTGCCGGGGCGCAAGTATTTGAAGTTACTAAAGATTATGCTAAAGCCGCTGGACTTTTCGAAAAGCATGGGCGCTATAAAAGGGCAGCAGTAAATTATGAGTTAAGTAAAAATTTTACAGAAGCTATAGCTTGCTGGAAAAAATTGAACGATGAAGCGCGTATTCGTATCTGTACCCTGAAACTGTATGAGAAACAGGGGAAGTACAACGAGGCGGCCCTGGGGTGGGAAAAACTGAAGAATTATGAGAATGTTCTTGAAAACTGGGAAAAGGCAAAAAATCATAAGGAAATAGCCAAATATTATTTTTCCAGGAAGCAGTACAAAAATGCAGCACCGCGGTTTGAACAGGCTGCGAATTTTCAGGCTGCAGCGGAATGTTACAAAAAGGCCAGAGAATATGATAAAGCAGCGGCCCTTTATTTAAAAGCCGGTGATTACAACAGTGCTCTGGTGCTTTACAGAAGATTAAAAAATAAGGTACGTCTTATTCAGTGTTATGAGAAATTAGGAGATTATTACAGCGCCGCTTTGCTTCACGAAAAGAACAAAGATGCGGGAAGTGCCATCGAGAGTTTTAGAAAGCATGCCGGTGTTTCAAAGGGCAGCCGAAAAGAGCTTGAACAGGAAGCGGCAAAATATCTCTCTTCCGGGCGAACGCTGTTAAAATCTGCCGTGAGGTATTCCGCCCTCTCCATGTATGATAAATCAGCTGAATTGTTTTATAAAAAAGGATTCTACGACAGGGCGATAGAGGAGTATAGAGAACTGCAGGACCATGCCTGTATCGCAGGTTGTTATAAGAAACTGGGCAAATATTATGAATCTGCATTGGAATTGGAAAAAACAGATATAGAAGGTAGATGGGACAGGATGGAAGACCTTTTTGTTGATTACATATATATGGATAGAGATTTCGGTAGAAAGCGCGCTGACAAAATATTTAAAGAGGCGGAAAACTATTTTCACAGAGGTTTCTATGAGAGATCGCTTGTACGGTTTAAGGCCATAAGATACCCGGAAAGAATTTTTGATACCTATCTTAAGATTGATAAAGATGAAGAAGCGCTGGAGTATTTCTTTGGTGATAATATGCGCGAGTATATTTTAAGGTATCTTGAGGAAAAGAAGGATATAGATGTTACTCTTAATCTTCTTTCCGATTTGAGTGAGAAATTTATCGGAAGTAGAGGTTTGTATTACCATGAGAATTTTGATGATCTGGATATTCTGGCCAGGTTGTACAGGATGCGATTGAAAAAGCACCCGGATGAAGAAACTCAATCTTTTATCAGTAAATCAATTTCGTCTTTTAAAAAATACTATTTTTACGATGATAAACGTATTCCTGATTCTTTATATGATCTTGTTATTGAATCAAAACACCACAATGCCGTTTTCCAGATCATCCGTTTAAACAGTGGCCGAAGGAAAAAGATTTCAAAAAAAATCGACTCTTTTCTGAAATCCGTAAAAGAGGCGGCAGAAAAATGGAACGATAAGAATTTCTATGCATGTTATTATTTCATCCATGACAGGGCGGAATATGAGAGTATTCTTAACAACCTTGCCATGACAGATAGTAATTTTGAAATATTTCTCGAAAGCCCGGCCCATTTTCATAAGGCGGTTGAGTATCTTTTCAGGGGGAATCAGATTGAAAGAGCGACAATCATGTGCCGGATGCACGGTGATTATCTCATGGCCGCTTCAATATACGAAAGGGCGGGAGATTTTAAGTCAGCGGGAAAAGAATACCGCGACGTCAAGAATTATGCCGAAGCGCTCAGATGTTTCCGGAAGATAGACGATGAGAAAGGCATCGCAAGGGTGTACGAAAGAATGAAAGAGTATCAGAAGGCAATTGAAATCTGGAAAAAGCAAGGCAAACCAGGGGAAATAACGCGTATAGAGAAAAAAATGAAAAAGGAAGACGGGAAAAAAAAGCAGCTTAAACTTTTTTAGTTTTTAAGGTGTATTTCAGAAATGCGCAATATTAACATAAACAATTATAATTATCAGATTTCGGCCACGCCGGGCACCTGGTATGTGGCATTCATAAAGTCAACCGTTAGGTTTTCCATGGATTGAAAATAATTGCACCAAACCGTTCGATATCCCGCACATTTCTGGTTACTACAGTTAGGCTGTTAGCCAATGCAGTTGCCGCTAATAATGAGTCAATAACGGGAAGCTTCACTCCTTCTTTTTCTAACTTACCAAGAATTTGTCCCCATTCAATTAATATCTTAACAGAGAGTTCAAGTATACGACCTTCAAATCTTTGCTGTAGGTTACTGTCTAACCAGTTCTGTAATTCCTGTTTTTTTGGCGATTCAAATAATTTACTTATCCCCTTCTGAATTTCTCCAATTGTCAAAACACTGATAAAACATGTCGGCTCACTGACAAGGTTAACCCAATCTACAACAGAAGCCTGTGGTTCCTTTTTTGTTAATTCAGATAGAACACAGGTATCAAGAAGATAGTTCACAGTTGAACCTCCCGGGCATAATCCTCGATTCGTTTAATGTCCAATTCAACACCGTATAGAGGAGATTTTTGAAAGAACTCAGCCAAGCTGTTTTTTGGTTTAACCATATTCTCATAATCTTTGGCCGAAACGACAACCACAGCTATTTGACCACGCCGTGTTATAGTTTGTGGTCCATCTTTGAGTGCCCGTTCAACAACTTCACTTAATTTATTTTTCGCCTCTTGTAGTTGCCAAACTTTTTTCATAGTATAATACTCCTGTTGTTTTTGTTAAAACAATTAACAATCTAGACAGTCTAGAATAGTATAGGTGCCGTTTTGTTATATGTCAAGTGTTAATCTATTTACTGATTCAAGGAGGCAGTCATGGCCCCTCGGCTTCGTACTTACTGGAATCCACCAACTTTTTTAATTTTTAAGGTGTATTGAAGAAATGCGCAATATTGGTTAGCTGATAATCTCTTTTATATTGTAGATCTCGGTAATGTATTTGCCGGCAGGCCTGTCCCAGTAAAAAACAGCCTTCCGCGCGCGGGCGCGGGCTTTGAACAGCATCTTTTCATCGGCCTGTTTGAAAAATGAAGAGCAGCGCAGCATGGCGTCATAAAAAGATCCCGGAGTAAAATCTTCAAACAGAAATCCGTTCCCCTCAACTGCTTCTCCCTTGATGCTGATGGGGCGTACTGTATCGATCAATCCGCCTGTAGCCCGCGCCACCACAAGGCACCCGCATGCAAATGCCTCGATCTGCGCAATTCCGCCCGGCTCATACAGCGAAGGCATTAGAAACACATCGGAGCAGAGCAAAGGAATACTCACATCAAGGAACCCGATGTTCACATGGACACAATCGGTGTAGTAATTTCCAAGGAGGGTTAAATCATGCGCGATCTCTTCACATTTTTGGTCCCGTGTGGGTATAGGCCCGCCGATAATGCCCTGAAAGTCTAAATTTTTAAATATACCCTCCGACGCTTTAAGGAGCAGCTGAAATCCTTTCTGCTCAACGATCCGGTGTATCATTGTAAATATTATCTTATCAGGATCGACCGTGAAACCGTGTCGGACCTGGAGCAGCATCTTGTTTCGCGCCCGGGTGAGGGTTTCTCTTTTGACCTTGTTTTTTATCGATTCACAGGAGCGGGCTCCCTGAAGGATTTCCGGGTAACGGGTTTCGATCTTTTCGCGTAATTTACTGTCCTTGCGGACACGGTCGAGAAGCCCGGGATAGCAGGCTTCCACAAAACCGGATTTCTTGAACCGCTGTTTGACACGCCTTGTGAAATCCCTGCCGATTGCGTTATTTATTCCTATCACGTCGTTCATCTCATGCTCGAGCCCGTCACACCCTGTTTCGATCTGTCTGGCATAGGAGGGGCTTACAGTGATCACCCGGTCCGAAAAGCGCGCCCCGGCCGCCATACAGTTTATTCTGCCCGCGTCGGATGGATCGCAAAAGTTTTCTGCCTGCCATGATGGTAAATTAAAGAGGCTGAAGAGGTCAAGGTCATTTACATAGCGGTTGTATGTATCAAAGTATTTCCACCCGTTGTTGTGTATAATGTGAAGAAAAGAGGTCCGCCTGAAAACCGGGCTGCTCCGATAGACCTGGTCACCCCTTACTACCGCGTTAAAGATTCCGGTAAAAGCATCATTCGTAAATGTAAAAAGCGGGTTCAACCCCACTGAGGTTATCACCTCTGCGCAGGAGCGCGCGAACGCTATCCTCCGTTTCAGCTTTTCTTCGGAAGTGTATCCCCAGTACAGCCCGTCGAAGAATTCATCGTGGTCCAGAAGGTAGTAGTTTATCCCGTTCACCACGCCCTGGTGAAGGCCGACTTCATACTCCCTGTCCAGGATCTTGAATTTTACATTGGTCCCGGTGTACCGGATACCGTATTTTTTCACAGCCTTTTTCATCTTTTCACATGATTCTTCATCACCGTTTTTGTAGAGCGGCGTAATCACGCATACTTCTTCACCAAGCTCCGCCAGTTTACGGGGAAGCTCGTAAACTACGTTTGCAAGCCCGCCTATTTTGGAGAAAGGCTCTGCTTCAGCGGATATAAAAACAAGGGGCCCTTTGCGGTTATGTTCCTTTAGACTCCTGCCGAGTTTTTTAAGGCCGGGATTTTCGTGGTGAGACATAAGGTCGATGTACCGCTTAAGCACGTCGCCCGGGCATATTCCGGTTTTGTATATATGGAAAAGCGCCCGCTTCATGCCGAGGCCGAGGAAACGGATATCCCGGTCGTTGAAAAGCGGGATGAGGTGATCAAGGATAAAAGAAGAAAACCTGTCAAAAGAAGAAGAATGTGATACGATTTTTTGAAATGCGAAGTTGTGTTTAAAATCCCCTGTATTACTTATTTTA
>SDBT01007782.1_pt1 | contig 17592 bp, 34 predicted proteins | sample 2277101 | NCBI WGS metagenome assembly SDBT01 (sample SAMN10404973, study PRJNA504765) | marine sediment metagenome | isolation source: marine sediment core GS10_PC15, 103 cmbsf | place: Arctic Ocean: Southern Knipovich Ridge | collected 2010 | reverse complement strand
TCGGTCACCTGACCGAACTGGAAGCCGAGATCGAAGGCGACCAAGAGGTTCCGCAGGTAGCTGGCGATCCAGAGGAACTGCCGGACCCGGCATGAGCAAGTACATCGACATTGTGTTCGATGGGCCACCCTCGATGCCTGCCCCGCGATTCGTTGAAGTCGAAAACGACAAAGGGGAAGGCATCTCGGTTGGCGAGTGGATCAAGCGACCCGACGGTTATTGGGTCCTAAGGCTATCCAACGAGGTGCCACCCGAACAATGAACGGAGACAGAACGACCAGCCTGATCCTGACGCCAGGAGAGCTAGCTGCAACCGTCGAAGCGTTGCACGATGCTGTCCTGCGTCGGATCGGGTGGTCGATTTCGCATGATGTGAGCTGGCGAAGGCTCGAACTTCCCATCGCTCAGGGGATCGTCAACTTGTTGATCTCGGCCTACACCAAAGCCATGATGCACTACCAAGAGGAGGATTTTGCCAAGCATCCCGAATTCGAGGTGGAGTTCGCCTTCTCAGACGAAGTATGGGAATTGCTCGCCACCTTTACCAAGGCCAGTTCGTGGGATGAAGTGCCCTATCACGACTCCCACGGCCAAGGCTGCACACTGTGTGAGAAAATCCCGATGATGCCATGAACAAGGCATATGAGATCGTGGACCGACAGGTCGCACTGATCAAGTTCTGGAGAACGCACCAAGAAGCCCCTGGATTGGCCTCCAGCGTCCTCAACACATGGATAGCCCCATTCAGGGGAATGGAAGCCACGGAGATGTCCCGAGAGCTAGCGACACACATCGCCGACACCCTGGACATTGCTGAGACCTTCCAGCTCACCAACCCGATGTTCCAACTAGTCAAAGCCGCAGCCGAGTCTATAGAGAATGACATGCTCCGGCGAACTGATCCGTTCACCAAGGCCGGGTACATGGAGATCGACGGAATCCTGTGGCACAGAACCGTTCCCTTGATCCAGGACCTGAAACATCCCGAGATCAAAGATCCTGGGTGGCTCCCGATCAAGGCGATTTCGTGGCAAGAGGAACACACCCTGATGAGGGACCCTCAAGCCAAGAGCGATTTCTTGCGGTACGGCAAGAAGATTGACCAAGTAGCGCTCAAGAAGAGCGGGATCGTGATCACGCAATGGGTCGATATCCGCCGACTCTTGAACCCCGAACCTGGTGACCCCACCGATGGACACGACTTCGGTCAGATCGCACTTGAGGCAGGACTCCACGATTGGGTCCTCAGGCTCCCCTGGGTCCTCTCCGACCGCACACCATGGACTTACGACCACCCGTGGCAATCAAGCGGCAAAGACGAATGGGAGCCTGGAAAGGTCCTGGAGGACGGGTCAATCCAAGTGGACGACACCGTAGCCTTCATACGAAGGTTCATGCTCTCGTTCTTCCGCATCGCACACCAGTTCATCGATGTGGAGCCTGTCCAACGATCCGTCAAGCGAAGGAGAGAGCGAGCAAGCAATAAGAAACTTCCCCACTTCGGTGAAATCAAGATCATCACCCTGCGCCGGGTTGAGCAGACTGGTGAGATCGACGAGGATGACGAGAGACAGTGGAAGCTCACTCACCAGATCATGGTCAGAGGCTTCTGGCGCTGGCAGTGGCACCCAACCCCAAGCGAACCGGATCATGAATGCGAGCATTGCAAGGCCGAGAGTGGCTACCACCAGCAGATATGGATAAGCCCGTTCATCAAGGGTCCACCAGGGACCCCTCTGGTGATCGGGGACCGGGTGTTCAAGGTCGAACGATGAGTTGGACCGCGAATCAGACAGTTGCTTACAACCTCCGACGCATCCGTGTCGAGAGAAACATGACCCAACCCGAAGCTCGCGAAGCGACAGCACCATTTCTGCCAGGCGGGAAATGGTCGAAAGTGAAGTGGTCGGCAGCCGAGCGAAGCACTACTGGTGTTCGTATCAAGCATTTCAACGCAGATGAAATCATGGGTCTATCGCTTGGCTTAGGAAGATCGACCTATGAGTTCTTCCGGCCCCCGCCTAAGGACGTAAGACAATGAAGGAAGGAAACGAATGTTTGTAGTCGAAGTTGACATAGTGAAGCACTGGACCGATCGTGGAGGCACCGATTGGGTCAAAGTCGGAATCCTGGGTGCAAGCCTGGTGGGACAAGAGGTCGTAGAGGTTGACGTGAAGCCCATCGACCTGATCCAGCTCAAGCGAACGCTGGTCCAAACCTTCGGACATACCCATGACGACTCCTGAAGACGACGGCCCCCTGGTCAAAGCAATGGAGTTCGTCCGTGACGGGGAGATCATCGACACCATGCCGATCGACCCGCCAGCCGGATCGTACAGCCGAAGGATGGAGAAGATCACCAGGGGTGTTCTGACCCAAGCCGCCGATGACGTGCTGATCTACGAGATCGGCATGGACGGTAAACGGCTGGACTGATGCCGGGCAACAAAACCTGCACAGCCTTAGAGGTCATTCTCGTCGCTATTCTCGTCGCGATCGTAGTGATGGCCGCCCTGGTCTACTTCCAGATTTAGGTCGGGGGGAGCGTCGGGTTAGTTGGTGAGCCTGGTTGAAACACCGGGTCTTAAGCGGATTTGATTAGTGTCCGCTTGGCCTAGGCACCCATGTGGCCTGGGACCATTGACGCACCTAAAGGCGTGGAGCGGACAATCCTTTGTCTGCAATGAAGCGTCTGCTCGGCGAATCCCCCCATTTCTTCGGTCGGAGGGTGAAAGGCAGCCGCCTGTCAGAAAGAGGGCAGGATGGTGGCCCAGCGCACCCTCCGACCGAGGCTTATCCAAGCGCCCCTAATCAAACCTCCCCCCCCTTGTCGGAATCCTTACGCGCGCACTATTTGGCAATAGAGGGCACTGCCGGGCACTGCCGGGACATGCCGGGACATCCCTTTTCCGCCCTTCATGTGAACGTTGGTCTAGTACCCTGTCGAGGTGCGAAACTTGGTTAGGGATTTCGTTCGATCAGTGGTGGCGCGGGCTAAGCGCTCGTGGTTGCGAGGGTCTTATGAGTGGGAAGATCCAACGCCTGAGCTACCGCAGTATCCGAAGCGGCCAAGTGCGGAGGACGAAAGTCCGCTTCCTCCAGACGCTTGAAGATTCTGGCCCCCACCTTCCATATGACCTCACTCAACACATCATCGTTGAGACCATCCTTGCGTATGGCGGGCATGAGATAGCGTTTCCGCTGACTCTCGGTTAGACCGCCCCACACGCCATATTGAATATCAGTCTCGACACACCATCGGAGGCATTCCATTTGCACAGGGCAGGTGTAGCAGTACAAGCGCGCCCGTTCGTGCTGTTGATGGGTGGGAGTACCGTCGTCGGAATCACCAAAGAAGTATTGCCCTTCCTCGGGTGACAAGGTTTCGCAAACGGCTAAGCCGCGCCAACTAGTCATCGTTCAGGTGAAGGTTTAGTGTGAGTCGTGTTTTAAGTCAAGTACCGCTGAGTTCTCGGTCGGGTCACTAGCTTTTTTTTCGCGTTCTGGCCAGGACGACAACTTCCGAAGCTGCTTTACCAACCGTGGGTTCAGAGGTCTTCCCTCTTCAATGTGACGAAGGTACAGGCCCACATCTCCCACAACCACGCCTGGTTTCCACGGAGGTTCAGGTGAAGGATAAGGACCCTCCACTTCATCACTCCAAGGATCACACCCCATCAACCACCATCTACTCACGGCGTTTGTACTCATCGCAGTAATAGTCCCAATCGACTTCCTGATCCCACAGCAAGCATCGGCCACCTAATCCAAAGCGATCGCATCCGCCACAGCAACGATCCGCACTCGACCGTCGCTGAGAAACAACGGTTGCCACGTTCGTCCGAAGGACGAGTCCCAACTCCCAACGTTCCAGTCCGAGTGATCCCAACGCCTTATGGTTGCTTGGCTTGCCCCCGTGGGCGGCCAAGTGGCATAGGTGGCAGAGCCAGACCAAGTTTTCCGGTTCGTCCGAACCGCCCTGAGACTTGTAAACGATGTGGTGAATATGGTGTGCTGATTGACCGCAACCTCGGCAGAATCCGTCACGTGCTTTCACTGCTTTTCTCGTAGTCTCTGATATCGGCACCAAAGCCCTCAATCTCTCTACGGAACCTCGACATCGACGAAGCATACCCTTCGGTTTCCCAAGCCACAGACGGGACAAGGCCCCCATCTCTCGGAAGTGTCACCTTCGGGTGAAGGAGACCAGCCTTCTTGTCATCCACCGCCTCGACCAGCGGGAAGTCGTCCTCCAGGAAGTGCAACCAGGAGATTGGACGCTCCCTGGGCGCTACATGTACCGGCGTTGCACGCCAAGGCAGTTCCTTCATGCGAACCCTCTTGACAATCGTATATGCAGCCGCACCTACATGGGTGGGAGTTCCTCGTTCCATGTTCGAAACCCAGGCTCTCTTGGACCTAAGCTCTTCTCCGCGACCCTTGATAAAGGTTTCTGACGCTGATTGGGCCGGTCCCTCCTTCACACCGGCCCCGTAAAGCCACCCAACGCGAATGATGAGAAATCGACCAGGCTCACCAAATGACTTGACAGCGTTCTCGCCCAGCAACTTTGAAAGCCCATATGCGTTAACTGGATATGGATCATCGAGTTCGGTGTAGGGACCGCCTTTGCCAAATCCCGAGAACACCTGATCGCTGGAAATGTGATAAAGCTCGATATCGTTCACACGACAGGCAAGGGCGACTTTGGCCGCACCAATCGCGTTCACCGCAATAGCCCCTTCAGGCCGACGTTCGGCATCGCCCAAATTGGACTTTTCGGCGCAATTGATCACGACATGCGGACGAAATCGGGCCAATTCCATCATCAGACGGCCAGAATTGGTCACATCGAGGTTGTACTTCCCAGGATTCCGCGCTTGTGCCCCAAGCTCTCGCATGAAGGCTGTAATCTGATTGCCGAGAGGACTCGTCCCGATCACCAAAACCCGCATTTTCGCATCACCGCTAATCCGGCTCTGCGGGAAAGGCGGCAAACCGTACTTCTCGACGTAAATTGGGTCCTCCATAGGCGAATCGTACCGCATCCGCCAAACCCATCCTTCACTCGAACAAAGGCCGAAAATGGACATACCATTTTGGTGATTCGACCTTTGCGATCCATATGGCGCATAAACCAATTTCTATTAATATAGGTCACGGCCGGTTAGCCCCTGCAGTTGAGCGAAGTAGGTAAGAGGTGTGCCCAACCTTCACGTGAACGTAACGTTTTCACCAGTAGGCTATTGAAGGCTACGTTAATAGGCCTCTCATAAATAGAGAACACCCCCCAGCTCGCCCGACCCTCCGAACCAAAGCTCGGCTGACCTGTTTAATAGAGCGGCGGAGAGGTGTCTCCTGCTGTGGCTCACACAGAAACGGTGTCTTCCCAGCGCCTGTTACGGAGCCAGTGACTGCCGAGCCATCACCCTAGTCGTTGAGTACCAGCAAGTTGGCATCCTGAGCCAAGTCCCAGCACACGTGTCTCTCACCTGAAGCGACATCACGTGCAACCAGGTCATCCTTCACGCGAACGATCTTCAGCGACTCCTTGCACCGATCACACTCGCGTATCTCAACGACTTCGGGTTTCTTCATACGCTAGGCGGCTACGTCCAGCGGGTCACTTGGTGTACCCACACTGGCAAGCGGTCCTTCGATGAAGCCAAGCGGGCGGGACTGTGACTCAGACCAAATGAGCTTGTAGCTCCCGTACTGGCCTGACACAGCAAGGAACAGAGCAACCCCGAAAGGTGCCCAGAATCCAGCAGCATCGGTCACGTCCACCATCGACCACTCACCTGCGGCAGCAAAAGCGCCCAGGGCAGCAGCGATAGCGAACACAAGCGATACGCCTTGCTTGGTTCGGCTCGACCAGTTCTTGCCAATGTTCTTCACCAGACTGATCACGGGGGGCGCGACCACTAGTGCAAACAAGGCGAGATACTGACCGATATCCGTTAACTGTTCTACTTCCATCTGTACTCCTAGCTAGCTGTTCCCGTCATCTTCCCGGCAGTCTCGACAGCGTGCGCGTGAACCTCCAGCGCATAGCCCTCATGCTGATGGGCCTTGGCCCCAGGTCCGAGCAAGCCAAGCGCAACGTCAATCGCACCTGACTCCTCTCCTGCGATCTGCAGCCCGTTACTGCCAGGCACGACAGCGATGACCGAGACCTTGGTCTTGTCGCCGTACTTGCCGTCCACTCCTCCGGTGTTCTGTCCCAGAGCGCTCAGCTTTACCTGCCAAGACTTGACGACCTCCATCCGTGAAGGTGAAGTGTCTCCTCCGCTCATTCCGTCCTTGTACTCGCAGAACATCTCTGTTCCTCCTCCTGGTGGTGGTGGCGGTGGGGCGTTGCCATCCACCGTTTTCCAGTTGACCCCTGATTTGAAAGCTTCACGTGAAGCACTGATCTGAAAGTGCATCGGGTCTGGGTTGCGAAAGACGTATCCGTTACGGAATGCCTGCTCCCCGTTGTTGAGGCGAATGGACTCAACGGCCAAGACCTGCTCCTTGGTGAGCTTCGCCCTTGACCAGTTCATGGTGCTGCCTCTGCCCTGTAGCCAATTCTGGGGAGCATCAACATCAATGGCGCAGCGGTAGGCGTGGAGACTGTACCGAGAAGACCCGCTGATCTTGCGACAGTTGTAAGACCCAACGTTCGAGGCCGCCCCGTACCCGTGAGCTATCAGAACCCGCTCCGCGGCAGACCAGGCTTCAACATGTATGTCTATCACCCTGACTGGCGTCCGGCCAAGGAAGATGATGCTCGTGGCACCTTTGGTGTTGCAGAGGTAGTGGTGGTATTCCGCCCGCATCGCTGACGTAGACAGCGCCATTCGTTCGCTCCTTACTGTCGTTCGTGTGAACGAACAGGTTCAGCATAGGAGAGAACGTCAGCGATCTGGGGGCAAGTGAGTGGCTACAGCGACGAGAGCCTTCATCTCCGGCAGCGGATCGAACATTTCAAGGCCGTGATACGGCTCGTCGATCTTGTTGTTGTATTCGACGATCAGGTGAACACGGGCGATATGGTGCGGATTCCATACCGCATGTGGCCGGTGATGCGCTATCCGAAACGGGTCAAGCGGTGATTCGATTATCCCTTCATCTTCCTGCCATACGTACCCGGCTGGCTGGATCGGAAAGTGCCAACGTTCCTTCCACGGGCCTGCATCAGAGTGCGGCAAGACAAACCCGCCAGGATCGAGTTTCCCGTACCAGCCTCGGGTTGGGATTCCACCGTTTGGACCGACAATGGATAGAACTTCTTGGGCGTCAGCTTGAGCGCTGGCGTAGCCGTGGTGAACTGAGTTCGCTTCAAGCATTGACGGTGCTGGCCAGTCGGGCATTACTGCGGTTCGGACGGATCTTCCTGCATGACCCCCTCGGGGACAAAGTCACCGTTCTCATCAATGCTTCCGTACACCCCGCCATAGCCATGTGACCGAACAGTCACATTCAACGTTCGCTTGAAGCCTAGAGAAAACTCAAACGTCCACCCGGCAAAGGTGAAGAGAATGAACAAGTTCACGACGCCTCCTTGACTTGCCAGATACCAGTATGCCACTTGGCATCTAGAGATTGAGACCAACTCGCAAGCGGGTGCTTCCACACATCGCCGAGCGGGTGGTAGTGGACTCCTTCTTCATCCCTGAACCAAGCCGGAAAACTGTCGAGTAGGTGGCAGGTCTGCTCCAACCAACGGACGAACCTTTGCCTCATCGACACTTCGGCCAGACGGTCCACGCTCCATAGCCTTGCAAGTCCCACACCTTCCTAGCGACGATGGTGTTGATCGTGGGATCGTAGAGGTCAGCGTAGGTGTAGCCGAAGCTGATCGGCCACGATCTAAGCACCTGGAACAGTCCTCGGGCTGTCGATCGTGGATTGTCAGCCGAAGGACTGCCTCTTGACTCAAGCCACATGATGCAGAGCATGTTGTCCACCGCGTCAGCAGGGAAGTGTGCAGCAACGAGGGGCCTCCATCCTTCCACCTCTGCACGAGTCAGTGTCGGACCCGGAGCGGGGGAGCTGGAAGTAACAGGTGAAGGATGGGTGTGAGGTGGTGGGGGCGGGCAGTCGTCCCAAAAGTAACACGGGTGCCGAACCGACATGTCCCAGCGTTCCATGAACAGTGCTTGGGTGATGCCTCCCTGCCAAAATTTCTGCACTTCCCAGCGCTGCACCCACCCGTCAAGTTCCTCAACGGTGTGAGCCTCCGCTGGTGCTGCCGCAACAGCCACCATCAATGCGAGCGCGACAACAACAACTAAACGTCGGATGGATTACCTCCTGGCTAGGCGGTGACTAGACCCTAGTGGACGCATCGAACAAAGACCGAAAATGGAAATACCATTTTGGTTTTTCGACCCTAGTCCTTGCGCCTGTTGTTCCAGACCAATCCACCAAGCAGTACGGCCAGCGCGACCAAAATGCCACCACCCAAGATCAACCCACCGTTGGGTCCTGGGTCCAGCAAGATCGCTGCCATTGCACCACCACCTGCATCGACAGGACCACATGGGGTCGTCGGGTCCTGCGGACAGCCCGGTGGCGGTGCCGTGATCGTCGTCGGAGTAACCGTGGTCGTTGTCGTGTCTGGCACCGTGGTCGTCACCGCGACAGTGGTCGTGGTGGTTTCCTCATCGTCATGGCAATCCAACATCGCCACAAACCCAGCCGAGATAACTTCATCAACACCGATTCGGAAGTAGATCAACGTCGGCCCTTCCGACACAAACACAACCGTCTGATTCGGGTCGAACGTCGGAACTTCCACATCGAAGACCGTGCCACCGGCCTGTCCGCTTTCGTACACAACATCGGTGCCTTCATGCTCGGACTCGTTGTTCACCGGATCGACACTGCCAACGCAGTTCAGCCCCGGCTCAGTCGGAACCGTGGCAACCAGCACAAGATCACCCTCATCTCCGAACAGATTGCCAATCGGTATGTCCACGCTCACGGCGTCGTTCGCAAGTGCTGGGATCGCAACCAAAAAGGCAGCGACCAAAGCCGCTGCCACTACTACTCGTCTCATTCGTTCGCTCCTGTCCCATTCACCCCATCTGTTAGCATCCTACCCCTGGTCGGGCATATTTCCCAAGCGATATTTCTCGAACCAATGTATCAGTTCTGCCAGGTCATCGCGAAGCTCTTTGGCGTAGTAGCCAACCCGATCCCAGTCATCTTGACCACGCGCAGTGATCGCAGTCTGGTAGACCACACTCCCCTCGGGCTTGTGATTGTCCTCATCCAGCCACTCGATGATGATCGTCCCGTCATCTGATAGCTGGCAACCGAGAACACGGATCATTCTTCAAGCTCCTCAATCAAAGCGACATACTCTTCCGCCAGTCTGGACTCGATCTTGCCCTTCACCTTGGTAGACACAGAGAAGAAAGACTCCGGCACCTCAACGCTCACACGAAGGAGACGCTCATCCTTGGCGATGTGGTTCGGAAGCTCCTGCCACAGGTTGGTTCCCCTCACCTTCCTGATCGTTCCATCGGTGTTGCGAGCCGCCCTGATGCCCACGGTGAACTCAACCGTGTGGAATGGCTCGTCGGGTGTGTCAGGCAACTTCGACCTCCTGCACCTGAAGGACATGAACTCGGGTCAGCAGACCAGTCTTCTGGTTCACCACGTGGTTGACCTCGGACACCTTGGCTATCACACGAAGCTCCACCATCTCATCCACGGTCAAGGGAGTCTCGATATTGCCCTTGTGCTGTCGGATGGTGACCTGGGACCCTCCCGTTACGTCCTCTCCCTCAAACCTCATACCGCCTCCCACACAATGGACTTACGTCCACTGATCGTCAGTCTCTTCATTCCACTGTCCTTCACTAGACGCTTGTCCACTAGTTCCTTGCGCCGTGTCCTCGCACCCGACCGAGTCATATTGTCTTGAGCGAAGACGTACAGCTCCTCATCCGTAACTGGGCCAAGGTCTTTGAGCAACGCCAACACTACCTCTTGCGACCGGCGGATATGTTTTACCGATGCAGCAGCCTCGTGAGAAGTGTCTGGGTCTGAATGTCGAGCCACAGCCTTGAGGGTGTGACCGCAGAACTGACACACGTCATCTCCAGCAAAGGTGGTGAAGTACACGTGCCGTTGTCGATCGCAGTCGTGGGACTTTCTAGCCATAGATAGCTGCCACTTCCTTCCAGATCGACGAGTCGATGTGTTCCTTCCAACCGTCATCGTTCGTCTGAAGCATGTGACGAAGCTCGGTGCCACTGATGCCGTGAACATCAGCAGGAGGACGGTGCTGGTTGATCTCGTACCCAACACCACGCCCGTAGTTCACCGACTCAATGTCAGGTATCACCATGACATACACCCGAGACCCGTACCGTGCGCGCACAATCTCCGCTGCTTCTCGTGCAGTCAACGGATTGTGTTCGTCCGGGGCAACATCTCTCACCATGACCAGCACCGGGATGCCCTGGTCAAGCTTCTGGTTGATCAACCACTCGTGGCCCTTGTGCAACGGCTGCCAACGCCCGATGAAGACGGCGTATCGAATCGATTGCGAGTTCTCCTGTGGTGTCGATGTCGATGTAGTGGTCACCGTCGGGTTGTTGGTAGTCATGAACGTGGAATTCCTCTCGTCCTCGTATGTCTGTCGTGTGAACGTACACCTCGATCACTCCATGAGCCAGTCGAAACTCATCACGCTGCTTCCGATACGGAGCGATCAGTGCCACAAACACGTAGTCCGAGACATACCTATCGAGGAAGGCAGTGACTGCCTGAGCGCGGTCGATATTGGTGCGCCGACCCTTCTCGCCATAGCCGGGGTTCGGCATCAACTCCCGCATGTCGTCACCATCTACGATCGAAACCCTCGCCAACTGTCCAGTGAACCTGTCGCTGGGTACATCTCGCAGCCTGCTCGCCATGCCTTCGGCCAAGGTGGTCTTCCCTGCTCCCGGCTGTCCCGTCAACCAAATGATCATGCTCGCTCTGCCCTCCACTGCTCGTAAACCATCGCCAGAGCTTGTCCTCGGGCGAGAGCAAGCTTCCTTCGCCACCCTTCGTCGCTCTCAACTTCAAGGGCATCAGCAACGTTCACCTGAAGGTCGTGTACTTCCAGGTCAAACTCCCGCCTCGCCTGGTAGTCCCCAGCCTCATCGATGTAGTGGAGAATCCCATACAGGGTACGGCAAGATCGCCTTCCCTTCTTGATGTAATCAACAGCATTGGTGAGCTGCAGAAAGCTCCAGGTCTGGGTCGTCATCTCCTCCTTGCACCACTTCATCCACGCCTCTCGCCTGCCCTTCCCCAACGGGAAAGACAAGCCCAGTTCTTGACGGGCATACTCGGTGAATTTCGGGACGGTGGTTACATCGTCAGGCCGTAGCCGCTCGGGCATCCCCGACGCGTAAGTTACGGATCGCGTCACGGACACTCACCTCCCTCCCGTAGTCGGCCTCCTGGGCACAGGACATACATACCCTGAACACTTCTCCATCGTCAAAGGTGACCAGCATCTGCACTGATCTGTAGTTACAGGACTCGCACTTCCATGACATCAGACATATTTCCTTCCGCGGTGGACCTCAAGCACGTCGCTGTAGGTCATCTGTCGGTCGTACATCGTCCATTCTTTCGCTACCCGCTGGCCCATCTCATTGCCCAAATCAGCTAACGCCAAGGAATACGGTGCCCACTGCATGCTGATCACCTTTCCAACGTTCCCGTGACGGCTCTTGAGAATCTCCAGCCGGACCTCTGCTCGTTTCTTCCAAAACAACTCGTCGCCCTGCTGATCTTCGGGATCATCGTGAGGCCGATACATTGCGAAGACGAAGTCACTGGTCTCCTCTACGACCCCCGAGTCACGTGCGAAATCCATCTCCAAGCGTTGACCTCTCGCACCTGCACGTGAAACTTGGTGCGGAGCGATGATCGCTGTCTGGTACTGCTTGGCGATGAGCTTCAGTTCCATGACCGCATCGGACACCTGCTCGTACTTAGACTTGGACTTGAAACTCCGTGCCCAGTAACCCAAATAGTCAACGACGGTGATCTTTGGTGGCTCCCCCACCTCATCTATGAACTCCTCCATGAGCGCACGTATATCCCCCGCCGGGATCTTGTTCTCGTCACAGATACGCATGGCTCGATACCAGGTAGTGATCTCGGACTCGTCAGCCCACGGGTTGTAGATATGGCCGATACGTTCTAACCGCTCTGAAATCTCACCGCGTGTCTGCTCAAGAGAAAGGACCAGGGTTGGTATCCCCGGTCCTTCTTTGTCCTTGCTGTGCGGCTCCCACGAGGAGACGTTGTGAATGACCTGGGTCACCCACGCTGTTTTCCCTGCCCCCGTCTTCGCTAGCAACGTGAGTACCTGGCCGGGAAGTAACCCTGGGGTGATGGCGTAGTCGAGTTCCGGCCAACCCAGCTTTATCCCGTTCTTCGTGTGAAGCTCGTCCCTCTCCCGCAATCCATCCGCAAAGGTGAAGACCCTTTGGCCTCTTACCTCTGCTACCAGCCTCGAAAAGTCGTCCTTAGCGTGACCGTCTCGCAAGAAGAACTCTGTCACATCCGTGGATTCTTCTTCCCTCGGCACATCGAACTCGATGATCTTCGACTTGGCACCGAGCATGGCCTTGATCTTGAACGCCCCCTGGCGTCCAGCATCGTCAGCGTCCAAGCAGATATACACCCGACGAGCATCATCGAACCAGTGGACCCAATGATCCTGGAAGTTCAACGCACCAGGGACAGCGCAGGAAGCGAACCCGTACTGGTCCAGCAGCATGGCATCGAACTCTCCCTCGCAGATGAACACCTCCTCATGACCTCGCAGGTTGTCCACCCCAAACAGGTGGATCGAGGTGTCCTTCGCCTGAAGGACGTTGCCCTTGATCTGTTTCCCCCTAATGGTGACCACATTATCTCGTTGGTAGTAGGGGATCATCAGCCGATCCCAAAACAGCGGATAGTTCTTCTCGTTCATCATTCCCGCTGCCTTGATGTCCCGTATCTCTAGATCAGTCAGGACAAGCTCATCGATGAGGTCCTTCGGTGACCAACCCAGTCGGTATTTCCCCACCGTCTTCGCTGTGAGGCCACGCTCCTCTTTGAGATATCGGAGTGCCTCCGGCTGCTCGATCAGAGCGGTCTGACATATCTCGACGACCTTCCTCCACACCATCCATTTCTCAGCCAGGTCGCGGTGGAACGGCTCGGGGGTATCCCCAAGCTTCGTCTGAAGGGTGTAAAAGGAGCCTTTTTCGCCGCAGCGGTGACACGTCCACGCTCCGTGTTCACGGTTTACGTAGAGGTGGCCTCCGTGGCGAGCCTTGTCGTCGCAGAACGGACAGCCCGTCTGCCACTCACCCGGTGCGCTCCTGAGTTTGAACCCCTTCGATCGAAGGTATGCCTCAGGCTCCAACTAGAACGGAGCTTCTTGAGGTGCCTGCTGGGTGGCATCTGCTCCTGAAGCAGCCTTCAGCACTTCACGTGCCCTCATCCAGAGACGACCATCCTTGCCAGGCTTGTGCTGGATGATGATGCGAGCGGGCAGACCGATGAGGTCCTCGGTGTCCATCTCCTCACCAGTCGCATAGTCTTTGCCGGTCAATGCGATGGCCCAGTTGTACGCCTTGCAGTTGGGATGAGCGGTGAAGTTCTTGGAAGTATCACCAGTGATTGTCTTCCCTTGCCAGGGGCCAGGGTCGGTGACGGCAAAGCCCCACCTCAGCTTCTGAATCTGCTCACCGTTGTATATGAACTCGTTGAACTCGACAGAGAGAAGACGGACATTCACCACTTCGCCTTCTGGAATAAGGTCCAGTTCCTGGGGGTCTCCTGCAGTCAGTTTCATCTAAGCGCCTTTCGCTTCATTGAGAGCGTCCCGGAAATGTTCCCGGCACAGGTACTTGCGGAACCTGATCTGAGTCAACTCCCGAAGGTCCTTGTCCTCAACCACGTCTCCGCACACGTTGCACGTAAATATCTCTCCTACCACCTCCTCTGCATCTAGCTCCTCCACTACAAGAGCCGCAGCCTCTTCCAGCGGACCTTCGGCAAGCTCTCCTTGCTCTTGACTATCCGACGCTACTTCGGTAGAGATTCCGGTTACCACACCGGCTGCCACCTCAGTCGATGGCGTCTCCTCCTCCGTCTCCGGCAGTTGACTGTCGGTTGTCGTGTCCTGAGAGGAGATCGGTGCCTCCTCAGTCGGTGCTGGGTCAGATACAGGCTGCGGCTCCTGATCTGGTACTTTCTGTGTTGGTGTCGATTCTTCCTCCTTCTTCGCATGAAGCTCCTCAGGAGACGGCACTTCTTGCTGCCCCTGAACAACTTGTTCTTCCGGTACGGCGATCTCTTCCAGCTCTTCGTGAGCAGTGGAGACCTCTGGCACCGCTTGTACCAGCGTCATCAGCCGCGGATAATCGTCGGTGATATCGCTGGAAAGCTCAAACCGACGCGGTATCGCGTTGGAATGATCCTTGACCCACGGGTATGTTCGGGACGAATGAGTCAGCAGGACTCGCTTCGTCACTACAACACCATCTTCCTTCACCACCTCAAAGGTGTCAAGCACACCGACGATGTCAAACCATCCTGGTGCCTCGTCCTTCGCCTGACCCTGAAGCATCAGCTCGCGGTAGGGGTTGTCCTCATCCATCGCTGACTTGATGTGATACAACACGATCACGTCCATGGGCAGATCGATCAGCCCAAGCATGACCTCTCGGTACGCATCTCCTATCCAACCCCAGTCTGCAATGCCGAACTCGCCACCGTTCTGGAAGGTACGAGCGGCTTTCATGGACTGGAAAAGCTCGTCGCCAGTGTCGATAACCAACGTCTTGTAGGCGGCAGTCTCTCCGATGTCTGCCATCTGCAGGTGGATCGATAGAGCATTGAGCTTGTCCTGCACATTCGCTCCTCCATCCTCGAAGTCATTCACAAGCTTCACGTGAGGGACGGCTCGATCAGCAATGGACTTGAGCCTCGGGTTCTCCTGAAAAAACACGAACAGTGGATCGGGTGCGGTGGAAGCGAACAGGGTCTTCCCCACGCCAGGGAACCCAGCAATCACTGTCTTCCATGGACCTTGGCGGTCCTCGATCCCAGTCATCTCAACCTTCATGCCTCGTACCTCCCTGCTGGCAACTGCATGTACCCCTTGTCGTCGGTGAACGTGTCCTCCAAGATCGCCTCGTCAGTTTCTTCGTCCAGTGGGACCTTGCTGCCTAGCTCGTCGATCTTTTCGATCAGATCCCCACTTGCCGCCTCGATCCTCATGGCCGTCCGCTGAAGTTCCCTGACAAACTCAATCACGAGTTCCCTGTCCTGCTTGTTCATCCGACGCCCTTCAACTTCTCTATCTCATACGGCTCGTCAGCGGCACGCAATATCTGCCGCAAGGCTTTGACCTGCTTCTCCTCGTCGCGCAAGGTTTTCTGTGTGTCTGTCAGCTCCTGCCCGATCCCGTCGATATCACTCACCAAAAGCGTCACCTGACGATTGGCCTCGGCCAACTCTTTCCTCACCTCGTCGTAATTCATTCATACCTCCAGTCCTGGGAGGACCAAGGCCGTATTGGTCGGGTCCTCCATCTCTGATCCACACACTCCATCGGCATACGCACACCACCCGCACTGCTCACCTGAGTAGTCGAGTGGGAACACCTGAGCTTCTATGGCTTTGTCCATCTCCTCAACCGCAAGGAGCAACCGCTTGTAGTCATCTACCCCACGATTGCCCGCGTTGAACATCTTGTTTTGTCGAGCGTGATACCACCATCCGGCACGCTGCCACCCGAAGAACTCCTCATATCCATGCTCCCATCCAGGGACGAACTGCCAAAACTCTGGGCGCTCGGTGGCGTAGGTGTAGGAGGTGAACTGAATGTTGTACCGGAGCTTCTCAGGCACAGCCGCTGCGGTCTTGAAGTCGATGACCTCCACCTTCTTCTGACCCGGACGGAACCAGAGCTTGTCGATCGTTCCTTCTAGCTCGTGGTCACCTAGCGGTACGACGAAGTGAATCTCGGTGCCGAGCATCTTGCCATCAGACCACGGAGCTAGGTCGTGATACTTGGTGAGCATGGCAATGCCACGCTTCTCCAGTGATTTCTTGTTGGACCTGCGATGCCAGAAGTCGATGGTCTCGCCCAGTTCCTCTGGGTGGTTCCAGTAGTGGCGGAAAGTACGGATGGCTAGGTCGAGGTCGTGGTCAAAGTTCTCGTACACGTCAACCGCGTAGTGAACGACGGTGCCAAAGACAGTGAGGGAACCTTGTTGTCCTCCGCCTAGCTCAAGAATCTGCGAGTAGTAATACTGCCGGGCGCACTTACCGAACTGCTTGAGGGATGACTGTCGGACACGCATAGACACACCGTACTAGTCCGGTGTGACGCAACGTTCACATGAAGCTGATGATGAGTGCAGCACCGATAGCAGCGAAGCCGCCAATGGCAGCAACGTATAGCGCGACTCGATCCCTGGTGGTCAGACGTGTCTTGATTTCGCCGTTCTGGTACTCAGACACGAGGTCTTGCAAGCCTCCAGATCGCTCGACCTCGCCATCATAGTTGGTAAATTCTGGGCCGAGTACGACCTCGGCGATGTAGTGCTGGTTGGTCAAAATCTCATCCTGCTTTGCGGTGAATGCCCTGAACTGGCCTATCAAAAACTCGTGGCCCTTAGCCAGGGTATCGTGATCCTCGATTAGCTCGCCAGGTGTCTTCCCACCCAACATCTCCCGATAAGCTTCGGGAGTCATGTGGATGTAGGTGGTCTCATGTATCTCGACTGCAGTAGCGATCATCGAAGGCAGCTCCTCATGCATGGAGGTGACCTCAACTGCCACGGCATCGATCTTCTGCTCCAAGGTATCGTCGGAGTCAGTCACGAGAACATTCTATCGTTCAGGTGAAGGTTCTGAGGATCAGTCAAAATGACACCTGAAGCGCACCCGCTGGCACACTGATCTCATCACCGGGAGACATGTTCTCCGGCTGGGGCGCAGAGCCACTGATCTTCGACAGACCCCTTGTACCGGGTGCCCCGTCACCTCCCTTGTTCGGAGTCGCATCATCAACCAAGATCAGGTTCTCGCCTGCCTGTGTCCAACTGCCCGCAGTTCCTGTGTTGCCGACAGTCCAGAGCAACTCGCTGGTATTAGAAATCACCAACGGGTCACTCGTCTCCACTGTCCAGTCGATTGCCTTCCGTAGGTAACCAACAGCCACGTCCACGTCCAACTCACTCGTGAACGAACCAGGCGCGCCAGTGTCTCCATGAATGGCAGACAGTCCTGCCCATACGGTCCTCGGACCGACCGTCCCACCATGTAGAACGCTCTGAAGGAGGACATGTCTCCGGTACTCCTCATAGGGACGATCCTCTCCCGCACTACTGCCATCATCGAAGGTCACTGTCGAGGTGAATGTGCCGGTTGACAGTCTCACAGTGTCCCCATTTTCAACCGTTGGTGTAGATGGGACTGGCTGGAAGGCCAGCATGTTCCCGCCAGTCGAAGCGTCAAGCAGCGCAACGTGACTGATCGTGCCCCACGACGCGGTAGCAGTCGGGAAATCAATGTCTGATG
>SDBT01007781.1_pt1 | contig 17592 bp, 25 predicted proteins | sample 2277101 | NCBI WGS metagenome assembly SDBT01 (sample SAMN10404973, study PRJNA504765) | marine sediment metagenome | isolation source: marine sediment core GS10_PC15, 103 cmbsf | place: Arctic Ocean: Southern Knipovich Ridge | collected 2010 | reverse complement strand
TATATAGGAGATGGTCAAAGTGCAAATAAAGATTTGCTTTTAGTTGCAGAAGCAGGAGATTTAAGATTAGGAGATTCAAGTAGTGAAAATGTCCTGACTTTAAGCGAGGGAGATGCAACATTTACAGGTAATGTTGGTATTGGGACAACAACTCCAGGAAGCAAACTTACAATAAATGCATCAGGAGGATCATCTGCAACATCATCTTTGAATATTATTAATTTTACTGGAGGTCCTTTGTTTTTTGTTAGGGATGATGGAAGAGTCGGCATTGGGACAACAAGTCCAGGTTATCCTTTACAAATAGATACCATTGATAATCCATCCTTCGCTTTACAAATGAATATACCTGGTGAATCTGATGGGGGAGGGATGCAGTTAAATGTTGCTGCAGATAAGGCTGCATTTTTAGAACTAACAACTAACTCAGCAAATAATTTTCTTATTCTGGGGATAGATAAAGATCAGAAATTGTTTTCTGACACTGGAGCAAACGAGGCAGTATTTGGAACTTATACTACTGACACAATTCACATAATCCCTAATGATGTTATTGCCATGACACTTAAAGATAGCGGCAACGTCGGCATTGGAACAACAACACCCCAACAAACTTTAAATGTATTCGGACAGGGAAACATTACAGGAAACTTATGGATTAATAATATTAATGCAAGTATTTGGCTTTATAATATGAGTGATGGAAATGAGGGTAATGCAACTTTTAATCAATCTTTAACTGATGAACTATATGCAGCAATTAAATGGGGATATAATCAGACAGTTGGAACTTATAATCAATATGATTCTAGATGGTATCAGGTATTATGGGATTCAGTTTTCAATTCATCTTTTGATGATAGAGATCAAACAGGTTCGGGTAATATAACTTGGAATGAGACTTATGCTGATACTTTATATGCAGGAATAGAATGGGATTATAATCAATCAGATGGTTCTTATAATTCAACTTATGATAATTATGTAACACTGAATGCAACAAATATGTCTAATTATTGGGATAACATGAACACAATCAATACAACTCAAATGGAAGATAATTCTGGAGTTTTAAACATATTAGTAACTTGGTTTGAAACTTTGTTTGATAGTTTATTTGGAGCAAAAGATACAGATGATTTAGGAGAAGGTACTGCAAATTTATATGATAACAGAACTTGGAATCAGACATTAGCCGATACTTTGTATGCGGGAGCAGGAGCAGGAAATGCTAGTTGGAATCAATCTCAAGCAGATGATTTCTATGCAGAAATAAAGTGGGGTTACAATCAAACATACACTGGTGGAACATACAATGTAACTTATAATGCTTCTATAATTTGGGCTTATAATCAATCAGATGGAACTGGAGCTACAGATTATACTAATATTGCAATGGTAAATAAAAGCAATGTTTTTACACTAGACCAGACTATAAGTGGCAATTTGACAGTGGAGGGAATTAAATTTGAAGTTGATACAGCCAACCATAGAATTTATGATAATGCAACTTGCATAATAATGACTGGAGACACCTCAACTTTGAGTATATGTTAATATGAAATGGCAAGACGTAAAAAAACTATTGATTGGAGGAAGTGTTGTTGGGATAGTAACACTCTTTTCAGCATTATTTCTTTTAACCGGAGTATCTTACACACATAGTGGAGATATTGAGTGCGGGGAGGTTTGTGAATCATATATCAATATAACTACTACTTATTGGAGGATATGTTTTGATAGTTATGATGATACGAAGTATGAAAATGAAACTCTTTTCAAAAAACAAACAAGAAGCAGAACACTGCATGTTAATTTAGATAAAGTTGATAACATAATTCACACAGAGCCAGAAGTAGAAGTGGATTGGTTAGTTCCAACTTATGGAAATAAATGGAGACCAATTAAGAACGGAGATTGTTGGGATAGGGGAAAAGTAAATAAAATTAAATTGGTTGGTTATAAAGAGCCAACTCAAACAGTTAAGTGGAGTTTTGATGTTGGAGATAAAGTAAATATTGATCCTGTTTGGTACGGAGAAGACGGGAGAGTGGTAAGTTATACTTCAACAACAGATACAGTTTGTGCAGATGGAATCTGCACAAAGACCCTATATTCTGGGGTTAGGAATGCTTATGAGGATGATCAATGGAAAAGAATTGAGAATGCAAAATCCCTTAAAGGATATTTTAAGAAAATTTATTTGAATAATGATTCTAATTATAAGATTGAAATAGATGATTTCAATTATACTTGTATTAAAAAACTAAAGATTAAGTCAGGGGTGTCTGGTAATATTCCTTTTAAATTAAATGATATTGAATATATTTCTCCTTATATGGAAGAAGGTGTAGAGATTGAGTTAGAAGATATTTGTATAGATAATATTCTTAGCTATAATTTTACTTTAGGAGAAAGTTCTACAACAATTCAATTATTAGATAACGAAACTGAGAATTTAGCAGATTTGTCTTTTGATGATGGTACTTCTTCTGGTTTTCAGATGAAATGGAATATTACATCGGTTCCAGAAGGTCAAACAATTGATGATTCTGTTCTTTGTACTCGTGTTATCAGTATTTTTTCTGGTGGACCAGATGATGATGTAAGAGTGTGGAGAATTAATGATCAGGGTTGGGATGAAAGTTCAAATGCAGCAACCTTAGAATCACAATCTTTAACAAATCAAATCGATGAAACTTTTTCAAGTATTGCTTCAGGAACCTTTTTTTGTGTGAATGTGACTGAAATGATTAAAACAGATTATAATTTAGGTAATGATAATGCTTCTATCAGACTTGAAGATGTGGATAATTTAGTTGGAACAATAGATACAACGGGGGATGGTAATCTTGTTTTTGGTATTGTTGGTGGAATCAGGTTTGAGTTTATTTCTAGAGAATATGTAGATTTTCCAGAATTGAGACCGTATCTCAATATTACTTATTCAGAATTAGTTCCTTCAGTTTATTCTTTAAACATAACAGACCCAATAACTGGTGATGCTAAAAGTGTTTCTAGTGGTGATAATATAACAATTACTTTTAATTTTACAGCAGATAATGTTGCTTTAACTTCTGGAGTTACTATGAATAATGTTACTATTGGTGGAAGTTATGCAGATATTTTGGCATCAGAAGCACCTTTGACTATAACATTAGTTGGACAAGCATCAGATAATACGGATAATGAAGCATCTGTTGTGGTAGATGTTTCTGGAATAGATATACAAGATGATGATTTAATTTTATTTTTTGGTTCTGCTGATGGAACTGGATATGACATGGTATCTGGCTTTACACCATTACAAGATACTGCTACAGGTGGAACTCATACTAATATTCTCGGTTATAAGATTGCATCATCAGAACCTTCAAGTTATGCAGTAAATGTTACTACTGGTACTGAAAGAGGCATTGCTATTTTTGCTGTTTATCGAGGAGTAGATACTGGAGACCCCATTGATGCAAGCAACACTAATACAGGAGGTTCTGATCAGATAGGAGTAATTACTTCAATCACTCCAACAGATGATAATAGTTTGGTTGCTGTTTTTATAGGAACTGAAGATGGTAATGCTGGTAATCCTTTTACGTCTAACTGGCCAAGTTCTTTAGTCGAACAACTTGACAATGTAAATGGGCCACCCGGAACAGGAGCAGCTTCATCAGCTGGAGCATTTGCTGATGTATTACAAACAAGTAAATCAGCTGTTAGTGGCAGTATTACTTTAGGAGGAGCTGGGGGTACTACATTTTGGGGAGTAATGGCGGTAGTACTTAATGCTGGAACAGGAGAGATTGAAGAATTTGGTTATTATGGAGGAGCTTGGAATCTTAATGTTACTGTTCCAACATTTGCAAGTGGTTTAAAAGATTTGTTTGTAAATGCAACATATTCTGGAAATTCAAGGAGTGATACAGAAACTAATGCAATAAATTATGGAGTAACAGACACATGCACGTATACAAGTGGAGACTGGAATGTTGATTGTGCAGATGATTGTTTGATAGAATCTCCAGTTATAGGAGATGGAAGCGACTTTTTTGCAAGTGGATCGGGAACATTTACTATGACTACGGATGTGAGTGGATTTGCAAATTATTATCTTTTAGACAATTGTGACGCATATTGTTTGGGAGGATGTTTTGTTTAAACAACAATATTTAAAAGAAAAAGGAGAATTATAATACCATGACACAGATAATAACAGAGCATAAAACAGGAAGTGATTGCAGTGGAAGTTCTGGAGATTCAAACAGAGTTCTAACACTCGCAAATACTAATCTAACGCAGCAAAATGGATTCTTAGTTTATGCTAGTGGATTGGCTTTGGCATTAACCAGTGAATATACCGTGTCTCACTTATCAGCGTCGACGACAATAATCTTCTTAAAACCTCTCTGGGATGATATGACTATCTTAGTCAATTATTTTGAATCAATAGCAGCCCCCACAATTGTCGGGAATACAGACTTTGATTTAGGACCCCTAACAGATCTGGGAGTGACCGTGACTAGAACTCCCGTAACAGCAACAACAAATTTCGGCGGACAGAAAACATACACAGATGGGAGTACAAATACTCTTACGGCTATTTTTGTCAATCCAAATCAAAATTTTGCATTAGACAAATCGGGTCTTACAGAGATATCCGACGGTAGACTTTATGTAACTGCAACTGAAACAATAAATAAATATGATAAGATTCTGCATGAAGGTAAAACATATCGGGTGAATAAAATAAGCATTAGAAAATTTAATGGAGATGATATGTTTAAAATGGTGATCTTATTTTTTGCAGAATAATGGGAGAGATGGACGAACTTCTGGATAGGGCAATATTCGATATATCAATAAGGCTACAAAACGAGCTGATACTCACTTGCCCGGTGGATACTGGCCGTTTGAGAGGTTCCATAAAAGTAAAACCTTACGGAAAGGGATTAATTATTTGGATGGCGGATTATGGAAAGTTAGTAGAATTTGGAACGCCTCCACATGTAATCAAGCCAACAGAAAAAAAAGCCCTAAAATTCAAGGTGGGTGGAAAAGATATTATTGTCAAAAAAGTAAAGCATCCTGGAACTCGGCCAAATCCTTTTATTAGGACAGCTATAAACACAAAATTAAGAAATATAATCCAGGAAGAGTTAATAAGAGCAACCGGATAAACAACAATATTTAAATAATCCAATCTATTCTTTATTTTGAGTCAGAGACCCTGGTTCGAATCCAGGTTCGCTTTTTGAGAGTCCTCGGACGCTTAAAAGATCTCGGTGCACAGAGATAGAGTGGTGCAGTGGTTAGCACGCTGATTCACTAACATATTCCCTAGTGATCCTACGGGGTCGCTAGATGAAATGCCAAGAGGCAGGAAATCCAAGAGGATGACATTAAATATTCAGAATATAAAGCAAGAGCAAGTAGTCTTTCTTAGAAATCAAGATATTTTTACAACAACTCAGCGAGGAGTAACAACTGCAAATGCGACAGGAACTCTTTCTGGAACAAAGGTGATTACTATTTCCAAGGCAACTGTGAAGAATATTCGAAGCATAACAGTAGCAGCAGTTACTAAAAATTTGGGTACAGATTACACCGCTAATTATAATCATGCAAGTGGATGTGTGATAACCTTTGGATCTAACCAGACAGGAGATTATGTTGTTTCTCATGATTACGGAACAGATTCTATTTATCCTGATTTCCCTAGGGATGACCTAAGTATTGACAGCTATCCCAGAATTGCAGTAGATATTATGACAGTCAGCACTGATGCCTTTGGAATAGGGGGATCCCAATTCATATCAGATATCATTTTCACAGTCGTGGTTTATGCGGATGACACAGACGACATTGATGGATATATTCAAGCAATCAAGGATGCCATAAGGGGAAATGCAAAATTATTTTATTATGTTAATTTTGTTAAGCCAACAATTACAGGGCCTTTGATTGTCAGCCCGGATAGAAGCGACGAAATCATGCAAAGGAACACGGATTTTATGGCGATGTTCCAGGAAGAATAAATGCTCAAAAGAGATCAATTAAATATGGGAGGTAAAATAAAATAGTACAAAATTACTTAAGTGGAGGAGGTTCAGTTTGCTTATACGCATTCGAGGACATGGATGGTTGGACCAAAGCAGTAGCGAGCCACACAAAGAGCGACGAGACTTTCATGCCATTCGGACAGGGAGTTGAGGTGACTGTCACAAGAAGCAACAACGCAGAGAGAGTTTGGGGAGTTGGAGCGAGAAATGCGACAGCATCAATAAATAAGCAATTCGGAGGATCATTGACTATCAGCGGAGTCCTTTCAAATGCTTACTGGTTGTTGGGTGTTTTGGGAGTAAATAATGATGCTGGAGATCCAGGAGCTTACACCCACACATACACAGAGGCAGACATCTTGCCAAGTTTCACAACAACAACAAGTTTTGAACAGGGAACAACAGACTTCACAACCGATTTGATTGGATGCGTAATTAACACTTGCACGATCAGTGCAGCAGTAAACGAGGCCTTGAAGTTTAGTCTTGATTGCACTTACAGATACGAGAATATTACGAACTCACAAGAGGCAGATCTTGCAGATGTGGAGCCGGTCTTTACATTCGCGCATGGATCAATAGAATTGCCAGATTCAACAATTCTTGCAGCAGTGCAAAGTTTTGAATTGACAATAGTCAACAATGCGGAGCCAATCTATGGAATTGGAAGCAGGTTCATGACGGCTGTTGTAGCAAAGAATAGAGAGTACAATTTCTCTATGACTGCGGCATTTGATAACTACACAGATCTATTGACTTATTTCATGAATGGAACAAGCTCGGCAACTGCGCCAGCAGCGGGAAGTAGCACAGAGACAACACTCACATTGACATTCACGAATGATGATACAGATATTCTGGACATAACCTTGACAGGGGTTGTTCTTAACGAGCACACACTGCCACAGAATGTTAATGAGGTAGTTAAGGAGAATGTAACCGGATGGGCAAGAGCATGCACAAATGTTGTTTACACAAATGACGTTGCAACCGCACCATTAGCAGCAAACAACATAAACGGAGCATAAGATGGCAGAAGAAAAACCTAAAATTCCAGATTTGAAGATAGACGCAAAGAACCGGATAATCGAGCAGAAGAAAAAGGTTCCATTAAAGATCAACGGAAATATTGTAGAGATAACAATAAAAAAGCTTGACACAGGAACAAGAAACAAAATCAGAAGTGAATGCACAAAAACTACTGTCCTGGGAGGACAACCACAAATAAAGGTAGACGACACAGAAATCCAGGAAAAGATATTGTCTCAGGCAATAGTAGAAGCGCCTTTTGAAACCACTGTTAGCGATATAAAGAAACTTCCAGCAGAAGTGACTGATTATTTGTTCATGGTTTACCAGGAGTTTGCAGAACCAACACTAAAAAAAAATTTAGAATCCGAGGAACACTAAAGGGGAATTACCTTGATGATCCAGAAATTTCTCAGGAATTTATTTATTGGTTTTTTGCACATCACTTCAAGTTTACTCCAGAGCAAGTAGACAGACTTCAGTTTGACAGGATGGTTTATTTTATGGAACTCGAGCAGGAATGGGCCCAATTAAAAAGGAATTCGATGAAAGACTAAAAAAATGCCAGATTTTAAAATAGAGGTTCCCATAAATGTAAAGGGAACAGGGGGAAAAGGAATTGGAAAAGAGATGGCTGACGCCTTCTCAAAGCAAGTAAAAGGACTTACAAAAGGAATTGGAGTTGGGGATTCTGGAGCAGGAGGAATTGGAGTTCTTGGAAAAAAAGCAGTTGGTTGGTTGGCAATAATTGCATTGGCCATAGAGGGAATGTCTTTTATGTTGAAACCAGTTATGAGTCTTCTTAAGGTAATTCTGATGCTTTTATTTTTGCCTTTGATACCAATTCTTAAACCTGTGATGGTGGCACTTAAATCATTTATTGATTCCATGAAAAAGGCTAGAGCAACTGCGCCACAGATTCAAACGACAGGAGAGTCAATCCTGGACATACCTATAACTGTTGCAAACTGGGCACTGATGATTGGGGCGGCAATTGGAGATTTTCTATTTCAACTTGGGAAGGGAGCATTTGATCTTGGAGTAAGAATAGGTAACTGGTTGTATGATAAGGTTATAATACCGGCAGCAAATTTTATTTTTAATAGTATAATTGATGCAGGAAACTGGGTGTCGGATACGATAAAAACTTCTCTTAATTATTTGAAGGATGTCGGTATGTGGATATGGGAGCAAATACTTCTTCCGGCATGGAATTTCCTCAAGGATGTTGGAGCATGGGTGTGGGATCTTATAAAGAGTCCCTGGGAATGGCTCGCTGGGAAGATAAGAAGTATATGGGATTGGATTAAAGATGCGGTAAGCAACATGCTTCCGAAGTTTCTTGGAGGAGGGGGTAGGAGGGACGATTTCATATCCAGGCCTGGACAGGCGCCCGTTTCATTCAATCCATCAGACACAATTATTGGGGTAAAAGATATTTCAAGATTAGGTGGTGGTTCAATTATAATAAATATTAATAACCCATTGGTTAGACAAACCAGCGACATAAAAAATATTGCTAATGAAGTAAGCAGAGTTTTACAAAGACAAATGACTGGGAGGGTTTCAAGTGGATAAAGAAATATTAAAAGAACTGAAAGAATTAAATAAAACCCTAAGCAGCATAAGAACATTTGTAATTGCAGAGACTCAATTAACCAAAACATTTTGCTTGGAAATACAAAAACAAGGAAGAGACATTCAAAAAATTAAATCAGTTTTAGAAGATTTTTTAAATTAAAAAAACATTAAAGAATAATGGGATTACATAAAGGTCAAACTAATTCTGGAAGTTTTAAGAAAGGAATTAGTGGGAATAATAAAACAAAATTTAAAAAAGAGCATAAGATAAATAATGGGAAAAAACACAGGGAAAAACAGAATAATCAAAAGGCTATTTCTATTAAAGGAGAAAAAAATCCAAATTGGAAGGGAGGAATTACCCCTATTAATTTAAGGATAAGAAATTCAAAAGAATATAAATTATGGCGATTGGCTGTATTAGAAAGAGATAACTTTACTTGTGTATGGTGTGGCAATAAAGGAATAATAGCAGACCACATTAAACCATTTGCCTTATTTCCAGAATTAAGATTTGCGATTGATAATGGAAGAACTTTATGTGAAGATTGTCATAAGACAACAAAAACTTATGCCGGAAAAATGCATAAAAAAATAAAATTAAATGAACGGAGGAAAAATGGCAACCATAGGTGGGAAATCACTAGGAAATGTTAAGAGCGAGAATTCAACAAAAAGTTCAAATTTGTTTAATCAACCGCTTCCTTTTTCAGATAGTGATGCAGCGTTAATAATGGATTTGATGGGAACCAGCAGAACAATCACTGTCACAGGAGTCAAAACAGGGACAGTGGCCCAATTAAGAACTTTTGTAACAGATATAGAGGGCCTGCAAAATGGAGAACAATCTGGACTAACATTTGTGAGCAGCTGGACCAATGTAAATAAGACAGTACTTATTCAGGATTTCACGCACGATAAATCAGAAGCAGACGAAAACAAAGTAAATTATACCCTTACACTTTTAGAGGGAACTGCCCTCTAAATGATTTTAAAAAGCTTAAACAACTTAAACTATTATGGTATTCAAAAAAGGACATCCCTCGAGAAAAGGAATGGGTAGAACAAAAGGATCTTTCAAAAAAGGAAGTACTCCATGGAATAAAGGATTGACAAAAGAAAAAGATAAGAGATTAAATTTTGAAAGACCAACAGCTTTTAAAAAAGGAGTTCATCCAAAAACTCAGTTTAAGAAGGGACTTAAACATACTGAAGAATGGAAGAAAAATCATAGTAAAAAGATGAAAGGAGAAAACCATCCTAATTGGCAAGGAGGAATTACTCCTTTGAATAAATTATTAAGAAATTCTGCAATGTATCAAATATGGAGAAATGCGGTTTTCTTAAGAGACAACTTCACTTGCCAGAATCCAAACTGTGAATTTTGTAATAATAAAATGGGTGTTTTATTGAATGCACATCATATTAAATCTTTTGCAGATTATCCAGAATTAGTTTTCAGAGTTGATAATGGAATTGCTTATTGTGCTGAATTTCATTTGAAACCTAAATTACATAAAATTAGGGGGAGATTAAAATGAAATTAACGAAAGTAATAGTTGATTCAGTAACAATTAAGGATACGAGTGGAGATCCGGATCCAGGAAAGTTGATTAGCTGGGAATATGAAAAAGATGATGAGGAAATATCTGAGGCAGAATTAACTCTCCCAAAAAGTGTGAATGACTTGCTTGATTTATCAAATGGTCAGGTAGTCGAGATCTGGGGGGGATGGACAACAAGCACGGACAGAAGGTATTTCTATGGATTTATCGACGACATTAGACCAGACGGAGCAATAATCAAAGTTCTATGTAAAAATGAGATGATATTATTAGTTAGAAAGAACATCAACCATGTTTATGATAGTTCAATTGATGCTAGCGCAGGTGAAGTAAGTGAGATTGTTGAAGATATGATTGAAACTTATGGAGGAATGACTGGAACTGTACAGGCAAGCGGAACAGAAGATGGAAAAAGAATAGACCAATTTAAATGTATCAACACAGATATTTGGGAGAGAATTCAAACACTAAAGAAAGCTCTTGATTGGGATTTATATTACAATGATTCAGATAGAGTTGTTTATTTTGAGCCAATTGGATATAATGATTCTGGGATTACGTTGACCGTTGGAACTGAAATTATTGAGATGCCTGAATGGGATTTCGATACTTCAAATATGATTAATGATCTTCGTGTTGACGGAGCTTCAGTCCCAACAGAAATAACAGAAACAGGAAGAATTGGTACAACTAGTGGGTATACTACGACTTCAATTCTCTTGACAAAAACCCCAGATGATGTTGAGCTTTATATGGATGCAGCAACTCCTCCCACAACCCAAAAGACAGGAGGTTCAAAAGATGCAAGTTCAGGCCACTTTTATTATGTTGATAGGGAAAACAAAAAAGTAATGCCTAAAACTGGCACAACATTTACCAACAATCATTATGCGATAATTAATTATGTTTGGGGTGCAGAGATGCCGATCCACATGAAGAACCAGGGAAGCATAGATAATTACGGGATTTTTGAAAAAACATTGGAATTTAATGATATTTCGAGTGTTGCGGATGCAGAAAGCAGAGCAGCAAGTATTCTATCCAAAAGGAGTGTATCCTTTGTAATCGGGAAAATTTCGGTTAGAAGCGTGAGTGCTAATATACCAAATCGTGGGGAAATGATTACAATTGTCGACGAGAAAACTCCAACAGTTAGTGGAAATTACCTGTCGGGAAATTATGTGGTGAACAAAATAAGATACAAATTTCCAAGTGCTTTTGAGGAATTAGAGGTTGGAGACAGAAAATGGAGACTTGCAGATTGGCAGCAAACAACAGAAGAAAGACTTAAACGACTTGAAGAGCAATTCGTAAGAAACCAAGATATACTTGTTGAGTTAGTAGATATTCAAAATCTCACGGATAATGAAAATGCAAAGAGAATTCAGCCAAGATATTTTCAAAATATTACAGAGGCCTATGATGTTTCAAATGATAGAATGATATGGGATAATACAGATCATGGGGTTTGGGACAACGATAAGTGGGGAGATGGAACAGACACATTTGAGAGCGAGGTAACGGCTTTTATGATGCAGTATCAGAATTCTTACACGGAGGAATTTATAGATGATGATTTTGAGGATGATTCTGGAACCGCGACTGGTTGGACTTCTGGAAGTGTGGATTTTACATCAGGACAAATTGCATTGAGTCTTTCAATTGATTATAATAATGGAACCATAACCGCAGCTACCCTAACAATCACGGAAGTGAGCGGGAGTTTTGATTATGAGATGACTGCTGATGGTTCAAATTGGGAAAGTGTGACCTCAGGAGTGGCACATACTTTTTCAAATACAGGAACAGATTTGAGATGGAGGGCAACAGAAAATGCAGCAAGCACTGGCGAGATAAGTCAGATAACAATTACTAATTATCATTAAAATGGCACAAAAAACAAGACACGAAATTGAAATAGACATTAATGCTTTGAGGCAGCACATAGAGGACAGCATTCCTCAATTCATAAGCCCAAATGGTGGAAGCTTGGAGGAAGTGCAAAGAGAACTAGTAGAGATTTATCAATTAATCTTATTGATTGTCGAAAGCCTCAAAGACAATGTTTGGGAAAAAACATAAATTTAAATATATTAGGATACTAAATAAAACATGGCAACAGGAACAGTAATAACCAACAATGGGTTGAAGATTATGCTTAACAGAGGATACAAAGCTACTCCAGATTATACTGCTCCGACAGTATTTAAGATCGGAACAGGAACGACTACGCCAGTTGTATCAGATACTGACGTGGAAACAGGAGTAAATATTAATGGAGGCGCGACAAAATCCTTTGTTTCAGGATATCCTACTTTGGATGAAACAAATATCCAAGCAACGATCAGGTGTCTGGTTTTAACAACAGAGGCAAACGGAAACAGCCTTACAGAGTTTGGATTATTCAACACAGATGGGTCTGCATTAATGTTCAGTCATGCGGTTTACGCTGCAATAACTAAAACAACATCTGTACAAGTTTCATTTGTACAGAAGGATAGGTACTCATAATGGTAGTAAAATCAGGAGAAACAGCAAGCGCAGACGAGGTGATGAATGCATTAGGAACTAACTTTGTAGATATTTCCCAATTAATATTCAATGCAAAATATATAGGATTCAGCTCCAAACTAACAAATTCTGGGGTACCAAATCTGGATAATGTTTTTTATTCTACTTTTGAAGCTGACGATGCAGAGGTCAATTATGGGTTTAATTATAATGCTACAGATGACTTATATAGACTACCCGATTTGAGTGGCGTTTTAAATTATGTGATTATTGAAGCTACAAGTTATGACAGAGGGTGGACAAATGGAACTAATGATGTTTATATAACGCCAATTGGTGCTGGAACATGGTTAGTTTATGCTACAACAGGAACATCAGAAGTACAAAAAGCAAAAGTTCATAAATCTCTTTGGTGGGGAGATGGAACTGGAAGTGCTGGATCAATTACTAAAACTGAGACTCCTGCTATTTCTGACTTTACTTCTGTAACCGCAGTTAAAGTTAGTGATGCTGGAGATGTTGGAAAACAAGCACATATGGCTGATGGTTATAGTAGTAATACAGGAGCAGGGACAATAACTGGAACTTTTGCGGATACTTCTACAAATACAAATTGTAATTCTTGGTCTTATGTTACTGTAAATGCAGATGGCTCAACAATAAATGCTAGATGGGAAGTGCCAGATGCTACTCTATTAAATCTAGCGACAAGCTCTAGCGGGGGAGATGTTAGCGATGAAACAGAGCTTGATATGAGTGCAGACGATAAGAACAACCCAGCAACTTGTCAAGTTGCTCTAGAAACTGGAGGTACTATTAATAATAAAGCACATGGTGTAGCAATAGTTTTATCTAAAGGACAATGTGCTTGGGTTGATAGTGGAGTTACTACAGCAACAACAGTAAACTATTTTGCTGACGATTCTATCCCTCTTTTTACAGCAGCAGATACATTAGCTAATGAAGGAGCAGAAGATGGAATATTAATATTTAAAGACACTGCAGCTGCATCATGCACAAACACAATAGCTTCGATTAACTCATCAATAGATGCAACGAGCTCTGAGCAAATCAGCATCAGCGCAAATGGGGGAAGTAATTGGACAAATGTTAATAACGGAGAAATTGCGAGACCAATAGCAGGAACAGCATTATGGAGAAGAATAGTAATCACGAGAGCAGATACAAGTAAAGAAGATATAGTAACAGAACAAGCAGTTAAATATAACTTTTACTGATGGCAGAAAAAACATATAGCAAAATAAAAAGCGAAATAGCAGAAAAGAAAAAGGAAGTCAAGGAACCAAAGCATACACCAGGAAGTCTCAATGAATTGCAGGAATTGATTTCAGATATTTATGACAAGCTAAATAATCTAAACGAGAGATTAAACAAATTAGAATAAATAAATAAATTAGGAGAACAAAAATGAAAAGTCCAAGCAAATCAATAGACTTGATAGGTCTTAAGAAAGTTGGTAAGGGTGCCTTGATTGCCGGTGGTGCAGCTGTATTGACTTATTTACTTGAAGCATTGCCTGGTGTGAACTTAGGAGAATATACACCAATGATTGTTGCAGTAGCAGGAATCGTAATCAACTTTGCGAGAAAGTGGATCATGTCCTATAAATAATCAAGAAATAAAAAAGGAGTTGGCAAATTAGCCGTGGTTTGGTATTATTGCGCTCCTTCTTTATTTTTATTACTATTTAGTGGTTTAAAAAGATTTGGGATATAAAATTCAAGGAGTTAATCGAATGAAATTAAAAATAAATTGTTCAATAACATATCAAGAATTAAGAAATAATAAAAGAGTAGAAAGATTAAGAAAACAAATGAAGAAAGAATTAGATCCTAAAAAATATTCTCAAGAACAGCGAGAAGAAAGAAAAGAATATTATCAAGAAAATAAAGAGAAGATTAAGAAACAAAAAAAAGAATATCTACAGGAAAATCCAGAATACAACAATGAATATTACAAACAAAGAAGAAAAATTGATATAAATTTTAGAACCTTATGTTGTTTAAGGAGTCGTCTTGGGAGAGCATTCAGAGAATATTCTAAAACAGGAAAAATATTTTCTTCTAAAAAATATGGGATTGACTATAAAAAAATAATGAAACATTTAGAACCCTTTCCTGAAGACATTTCTTTATATCATATAGACCACATCAGGCCATTATGCAGTTTTGATTTGACAGATCCAGAGCAAGTTAAGATTGCCTTTGCACCGGAGAATCACCAGTGGCTCACTATTGAAGAGAATCTAAGAAAAGGCAGTAGAATGATTTATGTTAAAATAAAACAGTAGGCTTATAAAAAGTTTTAAAAAGGAACATCCGATAGTTAATATATGGGTAAATTTATATTAAATAATAAACGAGCCATTCTCAAAAGTATTATTTCTTATTCAAGAATATTCAAATTAAATGTGCCTTACCGAGGACAAACACACGGAGGGTGGAAAAAATAAAAATGCAAGCAGATCAAAAACCAGTAATATGGACAGTTGTAATCGCTACTTTTGTTCTCTTAGTTGCAGGAATAATTGGTAGTTCAGTTATTAACACAAATTTAAAGTTAGCAGCAGATGCTCTCGATGATATTAATGTTGATGTTGATGAACAAGGAATTGTAAATGCTATTATGGCAGGAATAGTTATTCCAGAAGTAGTAGTTCCAGAATGGACAGCTCCAGAGATGCCAGACACAGCTAAGTTGAATGAAGTTTGGGATGAAATCTATAGTAAGGAAGTTGAAGAGTTGGAAGCTGACGCAGAAGAAGTCTTTGGTGAACAGTTTCTTGATGACAATGAAAGAGGTGTTGGTCAGTGGTTCATAAAAGAAGATGAATTTGATGAAGATTCTGAAATTTATGAACTTGTGACTGAAGGAGTAGAATGTGATGAGGACTGTATAGTTGAATTCGTAAAAGAATACAAGGATGATTACGAAATCACAATTTTTAACTTGGGATTAGATGATGAAGACGACAGAGAAGTTATAGTATCAGCCAGAATTAGAGTTAAAGTATTCACAGATGAAGACGACTTAGATGAATACTTCTTCGAAAAAGTAGACATCAATTCAGCAGTTACATCTGACGATGGAGTTTTAGAAGCAGAAGTGACTTACTCACTTTAATTTCAATTGCTTAAGTATACTTAAGTAATAAATGTTTAATTTTTGTGGGGAGAAAATCTCCTTTATTTTTTTCAAATACCAATATTTATAACTTCCAAAGTACTTGTTAATTCGAGAGGCGTGGGGGTGGGACCCATAATCTTTCTACTCATGCCTTTTATATTTCTAACTGATAAGTGACAGAAAAGAATAGTAGATTTTAAAAAAGGATTTACAATGTATAATTATGGGTTCCAAATTAAATGCAAAACAAAAGGGCACTTTTTACTTCCCGGTCACTAAGAGGATCGGCAATAGGAAAAGAAGAGAGTTGTATTGTGCATGGAGGGAAAGCTAGTGTAAAACTACTTTTTTTTTAAATGAGAAATAATCAATTACAATTACAAATACAATATAACTTAAGAGTAAAAGAGAGAGAAAAGATATTTTTTCAGAAAAGAAATAATTCTGCTAGAAGATCAGCAAAAGAGCTTGGAGGCGCGCAATACAACGTTAATTTAACGTTAAAATAACGTTATGGTTTTTAAAAAAAGTTGGACTGGCAAACGAAAAAAAGAGAAACCAAATCGAATGAGGCAAAAACCAACAATAGGATTCAGATCAGATTTACATCCAGAGACCTTGGGATACATCAAGAAATTAGCAACACAAAAACAGAAATCAAATTTCATAAATCAGGCAATAGAGATGAAATATTTTTTAACAAAAAACAAGAAACAATTTTTAAAGCAGATGCTGCAGGAAGATTATGCACTTTGCAGATATTTATTAAGAAAAATAGGAAATGAAAGAAGAAATAAAACCGCTAAAAGTTGAAGAGATAATTGATGATGGAGAAGGTGGGTATGAAATTATTTGGGATGAAGAAACATTATGGTAGAAAAAAAAGTCAAGGAAATTGATCCAGGATATTATACTCATAGATCTGTGGAGAAAGAAGGAAGTTACTTATTTAGTCATGCAAAAACAAGAAAATCAATTGATATGCAGCCGGCAAAAAACTGCAAACAGATTATAGAGAAGAAAGAAAAAGGGAAATTAGGATTTGCCGAGTTTGATGCACCTAAAGAGGAGTATTGAGGGGTAAAAAGAAATAGATAAGTTTTTAAGTGGCTATAGTCTATAGGTAATATGAGAAAAATTAAAATTATGAAAGAGATAGAATATTGGGAAGAGATTTGTAAGAAATGTGATAAAAGTATAAAGGGGACTTCTGAATCTCAATGCAAATATAATTTTAAAAGACATAAGGAATCTTGTAATGGCAACAAAAAATGAAATTTTTGGAAGGATTGGAGAAAGATTAGTCGAGATAGAATTATTAAAAAGAGATATTGATTGTTGGGATATGACAGGAAATAATCCTTATTTTGATTTAATTATCGGTACAAAAGAAGGTTTAAAAAAAGTTCAAGTAAAAACATCAAAAGTAAATAGTAAAGGTAAATTTAATTATTATTTAATGAATTCTGCAGGAGGATATGATTATTTAATTTTAGTGGCTGTTTTTGAGCATAAAGATAGTGAATTTTATATCATTCCAGAGTCAGAAGTGGGGTTACATAAAGGGATTACTATCGCTTTGAAAAATAATAAGTATTCTAAATTTAAAGGGAATTGGTCAGTTTTTCTGTAACTTAAGAGTAATTAATCAAAATAGAAGGTTTTAAAAGCACTATAGTCTATAGTATTTTGGAGGATTCAAA
>SDBT01007780.1_pt1 | contig 17592 bp, 31 predicted proteins | sample 2277101 | NCBI WGS metagenome assembly SDBT01 (sample SAMN10404973, study PRJNA504765) | marine sediment metagenome | isolation source: marine sediment core GS10_PC15, 103 cmbsf | place: Arctic Ocean: Southern Knipovich Ridge | collected 2010 | reverse complement strand
AGGAGAAAGTAGAATGAATTATTCCTACGTAGGAGCATGGAAGTTTTTTTTTGGATTATTAGTGCTGGGAGCATTTTTACTGTTAGGTTTATTTATGACGAACAATCACCTCCAAGCATCTGAAGAATATACTCTTGAAGAGAAAGAATTCTTCAATGAATTTACTATGGAGATATGGTATTCGGCAAGAGTAAATTTTCCAATCATGGCATTAATTCTCTTCATAACATTTGTTTTTTATAATGCAAATAAAAGTGCGGGTTTTACATCAGAGGTGAACAAAGAATGAATGAAATATTAATAGTCATAACCTTAACTTTAGCAACATTATTATATTTAATTGTGGCATTTGTAGTTTATAAGAATGCCTTTCAAAGTGTTGGATTTTTTAAGAAGAGTAAAGAATCTGGGAAGGTGGAAGAATGATAAATTATGTGGGGATCTTTGTGTGGTTATTTATTTCAGTAATAAACTTTGTTATGATAAAGATTTTAGGATCGGAGAGTATTTGGATAGTATATATACAATTTGTTTTTTATGCCTTTTTCTATTATGTAATTTGGGCTAAACAGACGTCATCTACCAATAAGGAGAAAAAATGAAGATAGCAATATATTGTAGAGTTTCAACTGAAGATCAAGATAATGACAAGCAAGAAGATATTATCCTGGAGTTCTGTAAAAATTTCAACCATGATATTTTCAGAGTGTACAAAGACGTGATTTCAGGCTCAACCTCATCACGTCCTGCGTTTAATGAGTTATTAGAGGATATGAGGCAAAGAAGGTTTGATTGCATCGCTGTGACTAAACTAGATAGGATGGGAAGGAGTTTAAAGCATCTCCTTAGTTTGTTTGATGAATTCCAATCTAAGAATATTCATTTCATTGCGGTTACTCAAAACATTGATACCTCAACTGCTTCAGGAAGATTGCAAATGCAAATCATGGGAGCGTTTGCAGAATTTGAAAGAAATATAATTTCAGAGAGAACTAAAGAAGGGTTAAGGAAACGCGGTGAAGGAAAACGTGGAAAGGATGTAAAACCCAGAAAAAGAAGGGGGGGTCTAAAAAAGCCTCTAAAATACTATGGAAAATAGTAAGTTAATAACGGACGTTTTTAGTCCCTTTAATCGAGCGTTTAAACATAAACAAATCACAATCCTTACAAAAGAGAATAACTCTCAAATGTGGATCAAATATTATAAAGATAAACAATAAAAATGGATGAAAATAAATTAACAACTATGGAAAAGATTTTAATTACTTGGGGAATCGTGCATGGAACAATACTAATAGTAGCATTAATGCTCTCTTAATCCGTTGTCCCTAAAAAATTAAAACATGACTTTAAATAGCAAATTAACTACTAAATAATATTCAGTACAGAACATAAAAAGGAGGATAATAAAAATAAATAATATGGAAATTCAAACAAGCAAAGAAGGTTCAAAAGGAAACTTTGAGAAACCAAAAATTGTAGAAGGAATATATAACGCTAAGCTCAAAGAAGTTAAAAATATAAGCGATGGACAGTATGGACAAAGAGTTGCATTCATTTACTCAGTAAATGTTAATGAAACTTCGACCGTAGAGTTATCGTTTGTTAGTTATATCCCTGAAGTTGCCACACCTGAAAATAAGTTCGGTAAAGTCTTACTCGCTCATGGAGTTGATTTAGGTGGGAAGGTTGACACATCTGCATTAAAAGGAACAGAGGTTAGAGTTTCAGTTGAAGATTATAATTTTGAAGAAGATGGAGTTACAAAAACTGCATCAACAATTGACAAAGTTAAACCTTTAGCAGAAACAGTTACGCCTGGACAATAATTGTTCAAGATAACAAAACGTTATTACATTTTTACCCCAATGTTGTGGGGCCTTGCGTTCAGTAAATCAAAGAAACTATTATGGCGGATAAGCTTTAAACAGGAATGCAACTTAAGAAGTTTGTAATCACGTGATAGTTGGGAGGTGAAACTCCCGTTCGCCTTCATATTCAACATTCACAAATCACATTCCCTCGGCAGAGGGAAGGGGTAGTCGAGGGGAACGATAAGGAATTCTACGGAATTTATTCATCACCTCTTTTTTTCCCCTTCTCTCAATTCATTCTCAAAACGATACACTTAAATACCTATTAATCCTTAATCCCCTATGGGTGAAAGAATTATTGCTAAGGTTTGTCAGGATAAAAAACAGCGAAGGATAACTGTGCCAAAAGAAGATCAAACATTAAAGGGTGGAGATTTAGTTGAATTAAAAAAAGTGGAGATTAAAGAATGAATAGAATTCTACTTTTAACAATTGTTGTGTCAACTATCCCAGTTATAATTTGGAGAGTTTTAGTTATGGCCCAAAAAGAAGCTCAGGAAATTACTGATCGAAAAGGAAGAAAAACCAAAAATCCAATGGATAAACTTAAAGGTGGAATTCGATGAAGAAACTTCTTGATTTAATATTTAGAAAAAAGAAGGTTGAAGAGAAGGTGGAAGTTCAAGAAGAAGGTTTGCCATCTAAACAATTAGAGGAAATAGATGAATCTCGAAGTTATGTTCTTTGCGAAAGATGTAAATACGCCATTTACGATTATGAACCAAGAAAGAAAATTTCAGGTCAAACTTTTCACAGAAAATGTTTTAAGAAAATGAAAAGAGAAGCAACTAAACTCACATTCGGATAAAGTTACAAGGAGGTATAATATAAAAATGGGATTTTTACCAAAAAAGAAAAAAGAAGAAGAAACACCAGCAATCGACCCAATAGTTGAACAAGAAACTCAAGAAGTAGAGGAAGTTGTTCAGGAGGAAGAAGTTGTTGCAGAAGAAGTGGAAGAAGAAGAACCTGAAGAGATAAAGGATGTTGAAAAGGAAGAAGAAACGCCAATTGAAGAAAAAAAGGTGAAACAACGATATCAGGTTGAAGAAACACTTCCAACTCAAGAAGTAAGACAAGCAATCGATAAAGATGGAACTATAATTAATTACCTAACTGTTGCTGAAGCACTTACAAAGTTTATGAATCAATAAAATGTTTGGTTTTTGTAAATCCTTTGCAATTTGCATAATCCTTGCAATCATCTTTTCCGTAGGGATGAGGAATGTTTGGGTTGGAGTGCAAATTGTGATGGTTTACTCCCTTTTTAAAATACTATGGAACATAATGACAAAATAAAACAAGAAAGAATCCAATTAGCTATGATTATTGGAATTTATTTAGCAATAGCTATCTTATTAGTTGCAATCATTGTAATGGTTAAAAACATTAATGAAATTAAGACAGATCCCATTCCTTACGGGATCGAGAAGAAGAATCTATTAGTTTGCAGCTGTTATGACAAACAAGGTCAATCAGTAGACTATAATTCAACAGGCCAGATTCCAAAGCAAACAAATGGTTGGAATTTGGAATTATTCGTTCCAGAAATGGATTTAGAATAAAAGTTAAAACAGGTGATAAAGTGGGTCAAGGAGATGTGATAAAATTCTTAGAAATATGTGACAAACCAGTTACAAGAACTCAGATAGCTGAAGGTATGGCTGAAAACCCGATAAAGGTTTCCCATATCTTAGCTAATCTGATTAAATGGGGTGAAGTCCATTTTGTAGAATACTCTGGTGACAGAGTTAAAGAATTAGCGGGATATTTTTCTGGAAGAAGAACCAGGTTCTATTTTGTAAAAAAAGAATAAAAAAAATTAAATACTTGATTTAGGATTCATACTCTCAGCCATTTTCTCGCCGAAAGTCTTTATGGTTTCTTCAGTTGGTTCAATTGGGTTTCCTTCATTCATTTGCGGTTCAATAATGAACTTCCATGCGAAAAACCCTCCAACCATCAAAAGTCCTATTAATATAGTGTGGTCTCCAATTATGGATGATAAACTCATACTTAGTTATATGTTTCTAAGCCATTAAGATCTTCAGTTGGTTCTTCTTCCTTTTGAGAATTGTCAACATTCATCATATTAAAATCCATGTTTGGGAATTCCATTACTGGAAAATTCATCGTCTCCACTCCCAATAGATTGTCCTGTTCCATTGTTTTCATGTACCTCCTTCTTTTCTGTATAAGGATAATGGTGATCAATAATTTTGCTGAACAATTTATTCCTGGAGATGTCATTCTCTTGAGCTTCCTTATCTATTAGGGCGAGTTGGCCATCCCTAATATATAGGGTGACTTGGCTCGAATCAATTTTCTTTGTTCTTTTTATCATGATTAATGTAAGGTAAGGTAGTATATAAAGGTTTGTATTGCCTAAGGAACGCCTTTACTACCCTTTGAACCTCTTTTCTGTACCGACATAATAATTTATATTATAGGTTTCTGGATTGGGGTTGTTTCAGATTCTTGTTTTTGAGAATTGAAATTTTTTTCTCTTTCTTTGGCTCTGGCATACATGGCTCGAGTCACTTTGCTGTCAGCATACTTGAATTTTATTGTAGCTTCAGCATAAGATAACTTGTCAATGTCTATTGCCTTAATCATTTCCACTTGCTTTTCAGAAAGGCTATTCATTCCCCACCTATCTCTGCTCATTTCTCGCTCCATCTTTTTGTTTTTTGCAATCTCTTGATCCTCTAGTTTCTCATATAAATCATCCATGAATTCATCTTTCTTTTTCTCATATTCATTCCATCTCTTTAAGTCAGGCATTCTAGTAAACATTCTTGAAACATCCATTCCATCTCTTTGCATGGTGTGTCTATATGTCTTACCTGATGAGGGGTTAGTTTGCAATCTGTGAAATTTAGAAACAACAATTTGTTCTCTTTTGTTAACCCGTAATGTTTCAATTAAGATATGCCCCAACGCTCTCATATGACTATCAATTGTTTTCCAGATCGGAGCGTTAGATATTAAGGTTACTTCTCTCTTTCTGCAAGTGTCTAACACTTTACCTATTGAAACATTCTCCGAAGTCATACTTCTTCGTGAAGAAAACAATACACTTATTTCTTCAATGATAATTATATCTCCTTTCTTAGAAATACGTAATGCCCTAAGTAACTCTAATAGGGAATCGGCAATAGTGATATTTGGTTTTTTATCTTCTGGCCTTGTGTCCATAAGTAGCTCCCCAATTCTAATTGATGTTGAGGATTTACCAGTACCACTAAGCCCGATAATAAATATATTAGAATTTAATCCTTTCCTAAATCTTTCATTGATATGTCTGATTACTACATCTGCTTCAGGTATTTTACTAAAGTCAATTTTCTTATCCGCTGTTTCCATCTTAGAATCTTGCTTGTTGTTTAAAGTAATTGAGATTTGCAATTAATTTATTTAATGCAGAAAACAATCTATCGTTTAGAGTAACAATTTCCTCAAGGTAGAAGTCTACGTTCCTATCCCATGCCCCTCTTATTTCCGTAGCATCAATTTGGTTATGTGGTTTAGGAGTTATTATCAAAACCTTCTCTCCCTTAGTTGGAATATATCTCATACCAGTTTTTTCATAAACAACTTGATCCTCTTTTGAAAGAGAATATTTTAATTGAGTGTAACAATAATGTTCAAAGACTTCATCCTTTTCATCTGCAATTTTTTTAGCTAATGTTTTATACGCTTTATTCTTTTCTATCTCAGGAGCTAACAAACTAATTAATGCCTCAACTGTTGAATTATAAATTTCTCTTTGGTCAGGTATCCAAACTCTTAAAGGAGGTCCTTCAGTAATAATTTTATAATTATAATAACCTTCTTTCATTTCTTTACTTCGTGCTTCAATTACTTTTCTTACTGCTTCCTCAACTAACTTTGGTTTAGAGAAGTCTGATTTTGAAGAGTACTCAGCACTCTCTGAAATAATTTGTTCATCATCATCCTTAGAATACATACTCTAATTAACAAGGGAACTATTAAAAACATTTCTAATTAAAAAGGTAATGTATTTAATATTTGGAATACCACTATAATCATGGTTAGCGTTGAAGAACAATTAGCATCATCAAGAAAACAACTTTCTCAAGCAGAGTTAAATCTAAGAACTCAGAAAAGAAAACTGCAATCTCAAGAAACACAATTGCAATCTCAAGAGATTTCTTTTAGAGAACAGACAAGACCTGAAGGTTTGGATCTAAAAAGACAAATATCTTTATCTGAATCTTTTGGGGCTGGAGGAGTTGGTGGAGCATTCAAGAAGATTGAAACTAAAAAGACAGTTCAACGTAAAGAATTCTTGCCTAAGTTTGAACAAGCACAAGAACAAATATCTCAGGCTAAGGTACAACTTCAATCAAGACAACAAGAACTTTCAACTTTCGGAGCGGGACTTAAGAAACAGGAACAGTTTGAATTGGGGCGGAAGTTTGCACGAAAAGGTAAAGCTCCTTTCTTTCAATCTTCAGAAGTTGTCGCAGGATTTAGGTTTGAGCAGAGAGGGGAGAAGGCAGCAAGAAGTTCTAGTGAACTTGCTAGGTTAGGATTAAAACCAATTGTCTCTGGTGAGACTGGGGCGGTTGTTGGGTTCGAGGATATAGCGGCAGGAAGAAGTTTTGAGGTTTCAGAGATAGGGAGTATTGGAGATGTTAGATTAAAAGGTTTGGAAGAAAAAGGAATTGTGACCTTAACTCAACAAGCACCAGAAACATTACAATCAGTTGATGCTTCTGCTTTGATGAGTGTTGAACCTGCAAGACAAGGAGGTTTTCGCTCAGGAGTTAAAGAATTCTTCCTAACGAAACCCGATCCTTCTCGTGAGATTTTTGGAACTAGCCCTGCTGCAAGAACTGTTGAATTTATTGCAACTGCTCCATTCCAATTGGCATCAGGAATTAAGCAAGAATTTCAAAGGTCTGGAAGAGAAATTAAGCAGGAAGAATTTTTTGGAGCTCCAGCATTAGGAGTAACTATTGGTGCTGTGGGAACTATTATTCCAGAAAGCCCAGCAGGACAGTTAGGTACTGCGGCTGGATTAAAATTAATTTCTAAAGCTCCTCAAGTTGTTAGAACTATTGCTCAAGTAGGTTTTGGAGGTTTGGGAATTGTCACCGCTCTTGACCCAGAACTAAGTGCTGAAGAGAGAGTTGGAGGTGGGTTAATTGCAGGATTATCTATTGCGGGTTTGGGTTCAGAAACATTACCTTTTATCAAGGGAGGCTTTGCCAGATTCTCAACTAAGTTCAAACCAGTTAAAGGAGGGGAAGTAGATATTGGAGGAGTTAAAGTTGACACTAAGTTTATTGGAGACTTAGCCTTCGATGGAGGAAAAGGACAAATTGGTTTAATCCCTGAAAGTATTGGGACAGCACAAGGAAGATTTCAATCAGGAGCAGGAGCATTAGAAAGAGGAGGATTTGGTTTCTCACCATCCGAACAAATAAAAGGTTTCGGTGGAAAAGAGTTAAGACTGACAACTTCCCAAAGAGGGTTACAAACTAAAGATGGGCAATTCAAAGTTGACCCCGAAATATCTGATTTAGGATTCTTCTTTACCCCAGCAGATCCTATCACTGGAATACCTCAAACAAGAGTTTCAAGATTGGGTTTACAAGACTTCTTTAAAAGACCAACTGGAGATGTTTCTTTTTCATTAGTTGGGACAGGAAGACCCCAAATAATAGTTACTGAACCTGTACCAATAATTACGACAGGGAGAACTGGAACAGGAGGTAAGGCGAGAATAACTCCTAAAGGTTCTACTGAGCTAGAGGTTACTTCCTTGTCTAATATAGAAGTAATAGAACAGTTGGGAGTGACAACTGTTAAAGGTCAAAAAGTTGATTTGATTTTGGGAAGGTTATCTGGTGCAACAACAACTAGAACAAGTGGAAGAGGTGGGGCAGTGGGAGATATAATATCGACCAGAACTCCAACCACCATTCCTATAACTTCTATCTTATCTCCAAGTCTGGGTGCAACAGGTTTAATCACAAATCTAACTCAAAGAACTTCTAGTAAAACTGGAGGATTATCCACTGGTCAAGGAGGGTCATTCCCAACATTAGATTTAGTTCCCCCGTCAGGAATAGGGTCACTTAGTGGAGGGTTAAGTGGAGGATTATCTCCCAATATAATTCCCCAATCATCCACGGGCATTCCCACACTAGATTTATTTAGAGCTCCACAAAGAACTAAAAGACCTCCAAGAAGATTGAAATCAAGGAAAAGAAAAACTAAAAAGGTGACAAAGATAAAAAGAAAAAGACCGAGAGTTCCAATTCGTCCATCTTTCACAGGAATTATTGTAGGGGTAGAAGAAGCTGCAATTGTTTCGGAAACATTTGGAGTGACTCCTGGACAGATAAGAGGGTTAGCAACAGGGTTTGAGAGACCCAAAAGAAAGAAGAAGAAAAATAAAAAGAAATAAATTATCGGAGTTCTTCTTTAATCCTTACTCCAAGCTAAATAGTGTAGTGGGTAAATTATAATATTCCAAAATATAACTGTTAATAAAACCAGAAATATTGGAGTAACTATAAAATACCATAAACAAATAAATCCAATTAATGAACTACTGACTTTAGACCAGACCTTAAATTTCATTTTCCTTTCATAAGTTCTTTGACTGTTAAGTCAAAAACCTTTTGAGGTGAAACACTTTTATCGTTCATCCATTTACTAACACTTCGTGTAGTTCTAAGATTTATTCTTACATTTTTTCTTTCGCTTTTTGCCTTTCTTGTAACATCTTTCATATTCATTTTATCCTCCTGTATGTATTTATGTATGTACTTAGTACATATTTATAGTTTATAAACTCTCCCTTTCAACATAATCTTTAATTAGAAATGTTTTTAATAGTTCCTTTGTTAAACAAGGCATGACAGGTCAATTAACTGAAGCAGAGTTTATGCAACAGCAACAAAGGGAACAGATTGCCAATGACCCAAATGCTGTATTGGCTCATGATTTGAGGGACGAACGAGCAACTAATATCTTACAACAACTTAATCCAGATAATCTTTTAGAAGATCTTGAACATAGAATAAGGGGGGAGAAAAAACAAGGTAATACATGGGTGGTAATATCAAGTGATAAAGCCCCTGTTTCTGAAGAAATGGTTTCAGACTTCATTTCATTTTTAGGTTCAATATTAAATCAAAATACTGCTATGAGTAATTTTGCTCCAAAAGAAATTAATAATATTATGGAGTTCGTTAGGCATTGGTATATAGATCATATGGTTGTCAATGCACAGAAATATGGCATTGAAGGAGATTATAGTGAATATGATCGAATAGGTCATATCGTTTGTTCTAATTGTTTTATTGTTTTAAAGAGAGCACAGAATGGTCAAGAGTCAAGAAGAATATTTAAGATGATGAAGATGAATGAAAGCAGCAGCAACAATAATAAAAAAGGAGGATTCATGGATAACTTCAAGGTTTGGTAAAGATGGAAATAACAGATAAACAAATTAACGAATTGAAGCAGTTGGATAGGATAGAGTATCTTACTAAGAAGAATGCATTAAATAATTGGGTTTTAATTATAGCATCACTTTCAATCGTAATGTTATTATTTTCATTAAATTTTGTTGTTAAGGGGATACTATACTTAAATTTATATTATTTTGAGGGAGCATTTTTAACCCTTTTTGTTGGTACTTTATTATTCTTAATGGGGATGTTTTTCTTTTATATAGGTAAGAAAAAGTTTGAAACCTCGGGGGATGAAATAAACAAACAATTCTTCAGTGTGGAGGTTAAGAAATAATGGCAGAGATTGGAAGTACAGTTAGTGGGTTAATTCCTCAAGGGAGCAGTATTGGTTTATTAATTTTAATTGGAACTTTGATGGCTTTATTCTTTGTAATCATTGCCTTTGTTGCCTTTGTGGTTTGGAATAAAAGAAGATGGAATTTAATAGTGGAGATAAAACTTCCTCGAAGTGATGGTAAGATAGTTAATGCAGAGATCGGGCAAGGATTCTTTAGTTCTAAAAGAGGAGTTGTTTTCATTAAAAGACCAGGATTCTTATCACCTAAGATTCCTTTAAAGATATTCGATCCTAAAAGGTATTTACAAGGAGATAAAGTAATTACAGTTGTGCAGTTATCTCCAGTAGACTATCGCCCAGTACACCCAGATAGTTTCTTAGAACATGAAATAGAATTTGTTTGTGAGAAGGATTATAATCAAGGAGACTCCTTTTTGTCAAAACTAAGTTTCAATAGGACTAACCCTGATAAACCAATTACTAGTTTAAAGAAGGGAGATGTTGTAACAATTAAAGAAGCAGTAATGAATATCAAATGTGACACTGGACATTCCAAAGCATGGCAACAAGCATTCGATGCAGCCTCTAAACAAGCATATAGTTTAACCAGTTTCATGACTCAGTTCCAAACACCAATTGCAATAGCGATAGTGTTAGTAGCAGTTTTCGTGGGCTTCGCGGCGTTGTGGACGCAGATGCCAAAATAGTAGTAGGGGTTATGTGTATGCACTATATAGTTAAAACTATTTAAATTAAATATGAAACATAAAAGAAGGAGACACAGAAGAAGGGGAAGATTTAGAAGAAGAAGATTTAGGTATCGAAGAAACGACACAGGAAAATTTTTTAAATTCTTGTTAGGTACTATTGGTTCTGTAATGCTGATAAGTATAACTTTTGGTTTCATTCCAACTGCTTTTTTTGTGGGAGGGATTGCCTTTGACTATGGAATAAAAACTTCTCATGCACTAATAGGATATTTTTTCTTAGCTATATTTTTAGTTTGGTTTGGATTCTATAAGGATTAAGTTTAAATTAAAATGGTAATGTATTTAATATATAAAAAACAATAGTTAATAATGAAAAACAAAATAATATTACTCTTTTTATTTGTACTCCTAGTAAACCTAACTTCTGCGATGCCAGTTTGCTCAGACACCAACGAACAAGACATCTCTAATGTTCCTTGTATTGGTTTTACAATTCCAATAAATTGCAGTGAAAACATCACAGCGTTTAATACTTCTAATAGAAATATTAACTTTACAATTGAAACTGATGTCTTCGTAGATGATGTGAGAAACTTCACCTTAAACTTAACCAGAGGAGAATATGAACTTCTTGATTGTGCAAACAATTCCGCAACATGGATTGTTGGAAGATTTGAGCAAGGGTATGGAGTTAATTTGTTAGCGATAATCTTACCTTCTATTCTTCTTAGCCTTATTTCATTATTTGTTTCAGGTAGAATGTTTCACAGATTCAAGGACGAGGATGAAGAGGAATCAAACAGACTAAGTGAACAAGATGATTCAGACTCCTTTGTTCCAAGATCAAGATTAATGCCTTTACTATTCATGTTGTTTGCATTTATCCCAATGATATTTATGACAGGATTTGTAAACAATCATTTAGAAGAATATTTGCCAGGTGCAAATGTTACGGAGTTCTATGGTAATTTTTATATCTTATTCTTATCATTATTCTTTTTCGTATTCTTAATTAGTATTGTAGTTTGGTTAGGTTTATTTATTAAAAAAAGAAACGTTATGAGGGACTTAGATGACATCGACTGAATTACCAATAATAGAAGTTAATCATGGATTATCCAATAACTTTGGAACACACATAGAGATTAACAAACATCTCCAGGAGTATCCTAATTTAAGGAAACAAATCTTAGAACATGAAAATGCCCATTCAGTAGATAATTTTTCAATGGAAGATTTTAAATTAGACTTTCTAATGCCTCACGCATTGCATTATAAAGAGCTATTCAAATTTATGATTAAGCATCCAAAGAGTTTAACTCAGATATTGCCCTTGTACTGGAGCAAACAAAAAGGATTAGTTTACGATATTAACATGACCATAATGTATTTAATGATGGGTTTCGTATTTGTTACAACGATTTACTTCGGAGGAAAATACTTATGAAAATAAAACAAGCAATGCTATTACTATTAATTGGAATTTTCTGTCTACCCTTTGCCTCAGCGTTAACATCTGGAGAGGGAACAATTATCTTTGGTTCGATGTTTTCAGTTGCAATGACAGTTGCATTCTTCTTAATCATAAGCATCATAGTAACTAATGGGCCAATGAAAATGTTTTTCATGAGTATGTCTTTACTTAGCGTGTTAGCCTCGGTTGGAATGGGAGTTTCTGTGTTGCAAGAGTTCTTCGGAGACTTAACAGGGATAGTCTCAGCGTATGGTTCATTTTATATTTTGTTAATAACCTTAACAGCAGCAGGACTATTCGCACTAATTGTATGGTTAATAATCGTTGCTGTGCATTCCTTTAGGGTTACTAGAGGATTAGTTGATGAGGATTAATAATCAAGCCTAATGAAACCTAATTTTTTATTATTTTTTTCTTTTTCTTATTAAAAACATTTCTAATTAAAAAGGTAATGTATTTAATATGTAAATGAGTAGATTATCTAACATGGAACTTAATAAATTATTTCCCGCTATACTCACAGTACTTTTAATAGGGGTGTTAGTAGTTCTTGCAATTATTATTTTCGTCACATTGGGAGGATCTTTTGACCCACAATTAACTTCTTCTTCTGAAACTATTTTAACTAACAGCGAGGTTACTTTATTACAAACACCAACTTCTCTTTCAGCAACACGCCTTAATCAAACATGGTTGGACTTTGATGGGGTTGATGATGTGGTAATATTAAATTCAAATGAAACAAATAGCATATCTTTTTGGTATAAGAATGAAACCTTAGATTGGACATTTATTACTAATTCATCAGGCACATTATATGTTGATGCCGTTGCAACTTCACCAGATCAATATCCAGTATTTTATAACGGTACAGATTATCTTATTGGAAAAGAAGGTTCATCAAATTTCTTTAATGGATCAATGGATGATTTTCGAGTTTACGATTCAACCCTTGAGCAGGAATTAGTGACTTTAATATTTCAGGATTATAAATTATAAAATGGTAAAAAATAGTAGACTAGATGCAAGAGTAAGCAATGAAACGCTTAGACGTTTTGATGTAAAAGCAAATCAACTTGGTTTAACCAGAACCAAATTCATAGAAAAAATAGCGAATGAACCAGTTATCTTTTTGGATAATGTACGGCAGATATTTAAAAAGGATAATGACATATAAATTCAATGGCAAAGAAATTGGAGAACGCAGTATACATTCTAAAAATAAAGGAGGCAGAATTAGTTAAAATAAAAAAGAAAAATGGAACAAAAACAAAACAAAAATCATAAGGTAAGAAACATAATCTGGACATTTTTCGGAATAATATTAATTGCAGGTTTAGCACTTGCGACGACAACTATTACTGAGACTAAGATTACTACTCCTTTTACTGATTCGACAAATATTAATGCTAGTAATATTAGTTCGATAAATTTAAATCTTACTGGTGATTTAATTTCAAACTCAATCCATCAAGTTTCAGATGAAGGATTAGTTGGGGCATATAGTTTTAATAATGAATCTATATTCGGAAATATTATCTTAGACAGTTCAGGAACAAACAACGATTTAACTGATGCTGAAACTGCTAAATTTAATTCTACAGGAGGTTTTAATGGGTTAGGAGCATTTGAATTTAATAGTAGTAGTAAGTTAGATATGGAAAATACAGTAAATGCAACTTCTCTTTGTTCTTGGATAAAACCAATACAAAGTTCCCATCAAAGTCAAATGTTTGTAACTAGCACTGGTGGAGGATTCTTAGGGATACGTAGTGATGATAAATTTGCAGCATATAATGGTACAACCACAGTTTCATCAAGTATCTCTGCAACTTTTAATGAATTTCAACATATTTGTTTTGTTTATAATAATTCAGATTATTTAGTTTACAAGAATGGGGAATTTGGGTCAAACATAAAAATAAGTAAACTATTTGATTTTAATAGAATTGGAAATAACAATGCTAATTTTATGAATGGAACTCTGGATGATATTCTTATTTATAATAGAATTTTATCCTCTGATGAAGTTTCACAAATATATCTTCAAAGGATGGACTCACAGAAGATAAAAGAAAAGAAAACAACATCAATAATTTTTTCTAATGATGGTCGAGGGGATGAATTTTGTTCTACTACTGAAGATTGTTCTAATAAGATAAATGATGCAATAGATTCTTTAAGTAGCACTGGAGGGAAAATCTTTTTTAGAGTTGGGACTTATTCAGTAGGAAGTTCAATTTTATTAGACCAGCAAGGAGTAGTTTTAGAAGGAGAATCATTAGGAGGAGATAGGGCGGGAATTCAAACAGATTCAACAAATTTTAAAGCATTGAGTAGTTTTGATGTGACTACAAGTTTAATTATAGTAACCCAAAAAAGAAATGAAATAAATAATTTAATGTTAAACGGGCAAAATTCTACTTTACATGGAATAGAATCTACTGGAAGTGCTAGTGCATTATCAGTTAGGAACACTCATTCTCATAATAATAGTCAGAATGGAATTTTTATAAATGATAGTACAGATTCAGACCAAATTTTTAGGGATGTCACAACGACGTGGAACGGGTTACATGGAATAATGTCGGAAAGAAATGATATAAGAATTTATAATTATTATTCTCATAGAAATTGGAATGGGGCTAGTTTAATGTTAAGTAATGCAGGTGGAACTCAAGTTATGGGTATGCACACATTCTTTAATAAATATGGAATTTATTTAAATGGAACAGATGATGCAGTATTCACAAATATCGAATTAGAATCGATGAATAAATCTGCAATATATATTGATTCAGACCACAGTTCTGTAAATAGAATTTCAATAGTTGGTGGAACATTTTATGGAAATGATTTGAATGGGGATGGAAATCCTCACATAAACTTAGACGCTTCAGCAGGAAATTCAATTAATGATATAAGTATAGTTGGAGTAACATTTGATTCTTCAACCCATGTATTTAATAATAGTGGAACATTAACTGATATAAGTTTTGAAGGAAATTCGTATCGTGAGGCAGGAATAGGTTCACCACCTAACCTAATAACATTACAAGCATTTTCAAATTCAAGCACAATAACTTGTACTTCAATTAATGAAGGAGAAATATATTACGATGGTTCAACAAATAAACATTTAGGATGCGATGGAACAAATTGGAACGCACTATATTAAAATGAAAACTAAATTAAAACTAAACAACATAGAAGATGAGGACTTAGAACTTGATGATTAAAAAAAAAAGATATTCCTGATTTCTTTCTTAGCTGTTGCCCTTGTAGGAATATTTATAATTGCTTTTATTGTTAATAATAAAGATCCAACAGAAATAGATTCTCCTGTGGAGAACTTAGATAAACCTGATGAAATTATTCCAGACAAACCAATTAAAGAAACAACTCCAGTAGATAAAGAAATAGAGTTGGATATGAATAACTTAGACGCAGATTGTGAATCGCCAATAGTTAAATGTACAACCGAGGGGTGCGTTACACAATGCTAAATAAATCTTTCTTATTGGTTTTGTTGTTACTTCTTCCTTTAGTCTCGGCAGTATCAATTAGCGATACATTAATTGTAAACACTGTAACAAACTATTCAACATACATCAATCAAACAATAATGGTTGGAATTCTTAATGTGACGGACGAAGGACGAATTGAATTCCATGATTTAGACACAACAGTTTATTCAGGAAAGTTCCATAACACCAATGATACTTTCGTTTCAGTATTAGATTTCTTTAACCTAGATGAGGCAATTCTTTATTACGACAACGGGACAGTTTTACAACAAGAATTCACTGGAAATATAAATGTTAGTATAGCCCCAGGAGAGAATCTAACGGTAATAAATAATTACGGAATAACTGTTCCTTCAACTCCTATAATCGGTGACGAAATTAACCAAGGGGGAGGAGGAAGTTCAAGCCAAACAAAAGTAAATAACAGTTTAAACGATCCTCTCCTAATAAAAATAAACAATCTATCAAGCTCATTTATTTATTTTTCTAATGGAACTACAATTCAATTCTTAGATGGAGATTTAAACATAACTCTCCAAACAGGAGAATTTTTTTATATTCTAAACTTTAAGAATCTTTTGAAGTTTAACGAAAACCAAGGAATAATCGCATACGATGTTTCAGGTAATACAAACAACGCAGCAATTTCTGGAACAACATGGAACAACGATGGGGTCCTAGTAACTTTAACTGACCTTGTGGACTATACTTTAAGTGGAGCAACATTCACAGTTATTAATTCAGATTTAGATTGGGATCAAATAGTTACGAGTTATATTTATAGTGCTGATACTAGGGGGACTGATGCCGCTAATAGTATGGTGGATGAATTTTTATTATACCCTGTCTTAGTTGGTTTACTTGGAACAATCATTCTCCTTGGAGCCGTTATTTTCTTACTCTCTAGGAGGATGGATTAATGGCTGCTAGAAAAATCAAAACTATTGCTGTGGATACTAAATTTTTTAATTCTATTTTTGAGAAACAAAGGATGCAATTACAATCCCAATTAGGAGTTAGAAATCTTTCTCAGGCAACATTTACCAAGATGATTACTGGGCTTAAAATAAAGAATCCAAAGATTACATCACCAAAAAAGAACATTTTAGGAATTAAAAAAAGGAGTAAAAGAGATGATTTCTTTACAATCTAAGAAAGGTGATTTGCCAGATATGTTGATTTTCATAATCACTATCTTTATCTTCGCCACTGGTTTGCTTGTGTTTGCATTTGTTGTCCCGTCAATAGCAGATGGATTAAGTCAAGCTGGATTAAATTCATCTTCAGAAGGTTTTGACGCAATAGAGGAATTATCGGAACTTGGATCTAATGGTTTGCAGAAAGGTTTCTTTTTCCTATTCGTAGGTTTAATTATGAGTACAATGGTTACCTCCTTTCTCACTAGAACTCACCCAATATTCTTATTCATGTACATATTCTTCCTGGGGGTAACCCTATTTGTTGGAGGATACCTTGGGAACGCCTTTGAGCAAATCGCAACCAGTCCTGTTCTTGTAGATACTCTTGGCTCCCAAGGATTAATTTCAGCAGTTATGCAAAACATCATAATCATAACTCTTGTGACAGGAGCATTGTCTATGATTATAATCTTTGCTAAGTTCTCAAGTGTTAGTGGATCGCAAAGAGGGAGTGGATTCTGATGAATAAAAAAATATTCTTATTTTTAATCCTAGGAGTTTTTCTAATTAACTTCGGTGCGGCTTTTGAGTTCGATAACGTTCGAGAATATGATGAGGCAACTAAAACTGTGACTGTGAAGAACGCATTTGATCTTCCCTTATTTGGTTCAGATATTGCTAAGATAGAATTAACTTCTCCATTAGTTAATAGATTATCAAGAGGTTACCAAAAGGTTGCAGAGTTTGAGATTACAACTTATGGAGATTACTCAGATGCAATAAAACAATTAGAATTATTCAATCGTAACGATGATTTAAAAGAATTCACCAGAGCATATGATTACAAAGTTAGAAGTTATGAAAATGTTATAGTAGAAGATTATCATTTTGTTTGTTCAAAAGAATGGGTAAATAATAAAGGTCAACTATATCAACCTTGTACTAAAGAAGTTACTGGAAGCCACCAAGAACAAGTTGAGGTTTGGACAGACATTGCAAAGTATGATCCTATAAAAGATGAGGTTGCAACTGTTGGTTTGTTCACGGATGTACAAAAAGGAGATAATGTAGAAT
>SDBT01007779.1_pt1 | contig 17593 bp, 17 predicted proteins | sample 2277101 | NCBI WGS metagenome assembly SDBT01 (sample SAMN10404973, study PRJNA504765) | marine sediment metagenome | isolation source: marine sediment core GS10_PC15, 103 cmbsf | place: Arctic Ocean: Southern Knipovich Ridge | collected 2010 | reverse complement strand
TTCTGGAAAAGGATGAACATGGAGGAAATTGCTGGAGACTTGATGAAAGAAGATAAGAAAATTATGGAAGCTTACAATTAAGAAAGGAGGTTAAGATGCAAGGAGGAGGACAACAAGGAGGAGCTGGAGGCCGTGGCCGGATGGGCGGCAGAGGTGGAGGCCCGGGAGATTACTGTGTATGCCCGTCGTGTGGAGCCAAAGTTTCACATCAGAGAGGCTTTCCCTGTTACCAAAGGTCCTGCCCTAAATGCGGAACAAAAATGACTCGTTAGAGCACAAAAATGCCTATTTATGAATACAAATGCAAGGAATGTGGAAAAGTCACCGAAGTCTTTGTCCGTTCGCTTCATGAAGAAATTGATTTATCCTGTTCACATTGCAACAGCAAAAATCTTCAAAAGATATTCTCTACCCCCGCGGCTGTTATAACGGGCAATTCTTCTGCAAAGGGCTTAACGTGCTGCGGCGAAACAGAGCGTTGCGATACTCCTCCCTGTTCAGACGGAGGAGTGTGCCGAAAGGATTAAGCCCCTGTACAGATTGAAAAATACTCAACCCATCCAGATTACTATAGTTTACGATAACAATCCTCTTGACGAAAAGCTCGATAAGGACTGGGGTTTTTCCTGCTTCATCAAGGGCTTTGAAAAATCCATCCTCTTCGATACAGGAACTAACGGGCGAATCTTGCTTTCCAACATAGAAAAACTCGGAATCCTTCCTGAAGAGATTGATTTAGTTTTCCTATCCCCTGACCACAGAGATCACACAGGTGGCTTGGACGCCCTTCTGAAGCAAAATCCCAAAATTGAAGTCTGGCTTCCTGAATTCTTCTCTTCAAGCTTCAAGAATGTCATCGAAAAAAGGGGTGCGTCTGTTGCAGAAGTGGATAACTTTCAAAAAATATGCCGTGGAGCCTACAGCACAGGGGTAATTCCAGGCTGGATCAAAGAGCAGTCCTTGATCTTGGATACGGACAAAGGCATTATCTTGATAACAGGCTGCGCGCATCCCAGGATCACTAATATCATCACCAAAGCAAAAGAACTCTTGAAAAAAGATATTCACATGGTCTTTGGCGGTTTCCACTTGGGTGCCTTTTTTGAAAAGGAAATAAATGAAATTATAGATCATTTTCGGAAATCAGGAGTGAAAAAAGTAGGACCAGGCCATTGTTCCGGAGATGAAGCTCGCAGACTTTTTGCTAAAGAATACAAAGATGATTTTATAGAAATAGGTGTAGGAAAAGAGATTAAAGTTTAATGATACTCTCAGTCGCCAGCGGTAAAGGAGGAACGGGAAAGACAACTGTCGCCGTCAATTTAGCACTATCCTTGGAAGGTTCCTGTTCCGTACAGTTTTTAGACTGTGATGTTGAAGAACCCAACGCTCATTTTTTCTTGAAGCCTCGAATTCATCAATCTCAGCCTGTTTTCATTCCCATCCCCGAGATTGTGGAAGAAAAATGCACCTATTGCGGGAAATGTGCCGAAGTTTGCGCTTACAATGCTATAGCAGTCCTTAAAGACAATGTCCTGGTTTTCCCAGAGCTCTGTCACGGATGTGGAGGCTGCAGCCTCCTTTGTCCGGAGCAAGCCATAAAAGAGAAGGGGCAGAGAATAGGCGTTATGGAGTTGGGAGCAGCTAATGGCCTCCAGTTCATCCACGGAAAACTCGATATCGGCCAAGCAATGTCTCCTCCCCTCATAAGGGAAGTGAAGAAGCATATGAATTCCAAGCGGACAATCATAATCGATGCCCCCCCAGGAACATCTTGTCCGGTGGTTGAATCTGTTAAAGGAAGCGATGTATCTCTTCTGGTTACTGAACCGACTCCTTTTGGCCTCAACGATCTGCGCTTAGCTGTTGAAACCTTAAGAGAGCTAAAAATTCCATTCGGTGTTATCCTCAATCGAGCCGATATTGGGGATAAGCAAGTTCAGGATTATTGCCTTAAAGAAAATATCCCAGTCTTGATGACCATACCCACAGATAGAAATATTGCTGTGGCCTACTCTGAGGGAAAAACTATCATCGAAACTCAACCTGCTTACAGACAAAAATTTCTTGAATTATTCAAAAAGGTGCAAAAATTAATAAAATGAAGCAACTGGTTGTCATAAGCGGCAAGGGCGGAACAGGAAAAACGATTATCTCAGCTTGCTTCGCCACCCTTGCTCAAAAAAAAGTAATCGCCGACTGCGATGTCGACGCTGCCAACCTCTATCTCCTCCTTCATCCAGAAATTCAAGAAACACATCAATTTACAGGTGGAATGAAAGCAAGGATCGAACAAGAAAATTGCACCGGATGCAGTGAATGTGTAAACACCTGCCGCTTTTCAGCAATTAGCGAGAAAGGGGACGGAGAAGTCATCATCGATCCCATATCCTGTGAAGGATGCGGAGTCTGTTCTTACATCTGTCCTGTAGAAGCAATAAAAATGGAACCTAGTATCGCCGGAGAATGGTTTGTCTCTCAAACCAAATACGGACCTTTTGTCCACGCCAGACTTGGAATTGCAGAGGAAAGTTCAGGGAAGTTGGTAACTGAAGTCAGGAAAAAGGCAAAAGATATTGCTGAGAAAGAGAAGCTGGATTTGGCCATCATCGACGGTCCTCCAGGAATAGGCTGCCCAGTTATTGCTTCCCTTTCAGGGGTAGATCTAGCATTGGTCATAACAGAACCCTCTCTTTCTGGAATTCATGATATGGAACGTGTGATTCAAATGGCTCATCATTTCAAAACTCAAACAGCCTGCTGCATCAATAAATACGATCTCAATCTTCAAAACTCCGCTCAAATCGAAAGCTGGTGCGAAAAAAATTCTATACCTCTTGTAGGAAAAATACCTTTTGATGAAGAAGTCACAAAATCCATGGTTCAGGGAATTCCTTTGACTGAATATACAAATAATTCTGTATCAAAGGAGATAAAAAAAATGTGGCAAAAGCTGGACAAATTAATTGCTAGAGAGGAAATTAAAAAATGAAAAAAACAGATTGGCAATATCTGGTAGATACGCTTCTTTTTCTTTGCATCGTGGGAATTGCCTTTATCGGGTTTCTCTTGGGGCTTTTCATTCCCAAAGGACCCACAGCCCCGGAAAGCGCCAAATATTTCCTGGGGCTTCACCGGCATCAATGGGGAAATATTCATTTATACCTATCTATTATTTTTTCTGTACTCATAATCATCCATCTTATTCTTAGCTGGAAGTGGATAAAGGCCAAAGCCCGTCAGATTTTCAAAGGAAGATGGGCTACCGCACTGATCCTCACAGCTATCGCCTCTTTCCTCGTGCTCTTTCTTTTCTGGTCCCTCTACCCAAAGCTTCCAGGTGCTTATGAAGACTATGGAATAAGAGATGGAGAAAGAGCAACGCGGCAACAGATATCAAAAGAAAGACACCTAATACATGAAGAAAAAATCTTCTGTGAAGACGGAACGGTGGATATCGTTATAACGGGGAAAACAACCCTCAGGCAAGCTGAAAAAGCCACTGGCATCTCTGCAAAGAAAATCGCTGCTGAATTAAGACTTCCTTCAAATGTTTCAATGGATGAAACCTTAGGCAGGCTGAGAAGGAGATACGGTTTTACTATTCAAGATGTGCAAGATGTTGTCGGCTCTTTAATGAAGAAATGAAGAAAAAAACCAAGGCCAAGGATGAAGATATCGAAAAATTTGCTCGTGAACTCCAAGAACAAATTATGGAACAAACAAAGAAGGGCTACTCTCAAACTGTTATCGACCACTGGCAAAATCCCAGAAATTTCAGAAAAATTGAAAATCCTGATGGATACGCTAAGGTTAAAGGTTCCTGTGGGGACACCATGGAAATGTTCATAAAAATAAAAGAGGAAACAATTTCAGAGTGCGCTTTTCAAACTGACGGCTGTGGAACAACCATTGGTTGTGGAAGTATTACAACAGAGCTAGCTAAGGATAAATCCTTCATACAGGCGCTGGCGAGTGTCAGTTCAGATGAGATTTTGGAAAAGCTTGGAGGGCTGCCTGAGGCAGATGTCCATTGTGCCTATTTAGCAGCTGAAACGCTGAGAAGAGCCATAGCCGATTGTCTTAATCAGAAAAGATCGTAAAACTCGTGGGAATGGCCCGGAGACCTATTGGAGGAGTAAATGTGGCTTAGGAAAACTAGAAGGACGCTTCAACTCTGTTATGCTTATCGGAATAAAGATTTCCGATTGAATCATCAATTTTACCCAAATCCTAATTACTGCACCTTATGGGTTTCAGGACAAGTAACAAGAGAAATGATTTTGACTTTTACAAGTCCAGAAAAAAAAACGCCGCTGATTAATGATTTGTTCAGGATCAAGGGTATCAAAAGAGTAATCCCCAAGCCTTATGAAGTAAAAGTTGAAAAGGAAAGCGTTTTCGACTGGCAAAAGATTTTGCCAGAAGCCGAAAAGATTATTATTAAACATCTCGTGAAAAAATAAGAACTCGAAAAGAAGAGAACTGAAAGAGAGATGGAAGGTTCGAAGCTTGCCTATGATATAGCTGCCAGTCTTGTTCATCATCTCATTCCTTCATAAAAGGAAAATCTATTGAGATGACAAGTGACAGCAGATGAAAAGTAAAATTATGCCGACAACTTATTTGTTGATTTCACTAGCATTGACTATTGGATTAAATTTCATCTTCCCTATTAAGAGGATAATCCACTCTCCTAATACATATATGGGAGTTATATTCATCCTTTTTGGAGTTTTAATAAATGTTTGGGCCGATAATCTGTTTAAAAAGAGTAGAACAACTGTAAAACCCCATGAGACTCCTACTTCGTTTGAAGTATCGGGTCCTTTCCGTATCAGTCGTCATCCCATGTATTTGGAAATGTGTGCAATACTCTTGGGAGTGGCAATCATTTTGGGATCAATATCAACATTTTGGTCCCAATCTTTTTTATTATTTTGATGGAAATAGTATTTATTCCTTTTGAAGAAAAAAACCTTGAACAGGAATTCAGAGAGAAATATTTGGACTATAAGAAAAAAGTCAGGCGTTGGATTTAAATTCACTTGAATGGAGAGTACAAATGAAAGAGACAAAATGCGCAAAATGCATGGCTATGCCTTGTAGGGAAGGTATAACCAAGATGACAAAGTTTCCTTCTTTCTGTCCGATTACTAACTACAAAAGTCTCATTAAAGAGACAACTAAAAAATACCGGAATCAAGACATCAGAGATTTCTACCTTAGCGCAGCCCTGACAGAAAAAGAATGCTATGATGAAAAGAAGGCCAAGGAAGAAGGAAAGATCGTACCCCTCAGGCCGAGGATAAGAGAAATCGCGGAATTTGCTAAGAAGATTGGAGCAAGAAAGCTTGGTATGGCGTTTTGCAGCGGCCTCCATGATGAAGCTCACCGAGCCAATGCCATCCTAGAAAACCACGGCATTGAAATAGTTTCTGTTATCTGCAGCGGCGGGAGCATCGATAAACAGGAGGTTGGAATTCCTCCTGAATACAGGATTAGAAACCTAAATAATTTCGAAGCCGCCTGCAATCCCCTACTTCAGGCAGAACTCCTCAACAGAGCTGAAACGGCTTTTAATATTCTAATCGGACTCTGTGTCGGACACGACATGCTTTTTACTTCGCATTCCAACGCGCCGGTGACAACGCTTATCGTAAAAGACCGTCTCACTGGCCACAACCCCGTCATTTCTCTCTACACACGATACTATAAAGACATTGTTTGACCTGTTAAACCTTAATAGAAATGACTATAAGAAAAATTGATGCTCATAGAAAAAATAGTCTTTACTTAAGAAAGAGTACCATCACATAGGAAGAAATCGCAGATTATTCCAAAGCCCCGATAGCCTTCTTTTTCCTCTCAAGATCATTTTACAAATAACGAGTTGATGTAATATTCCTTCTACGACACAATCCTCTCGGGGAAGAGAAACTGGCTTAAGGCATTTAGATAATAGCTAGGGATTGAAGAAGAGGCTCCTGCACCCTTTTTTTGTCCATAGAGAGGACGCCCAGTCCCCAAACTGGTTTTTTTTGATCTGTTTTGAACCATCATCTCACCTAATTTTATCCACCACTCCTTCATTTTAATCTTCTTATCGAAATCATTATTTTCTCTAATTCAGACTGAAAATTTTATTTATTTTTTAAAGCAATTTACACCCGATATGAGCTTGGATTTTCCGGTAGGAGAAAGTTCTCTTTTTACATCTTTAAAAAACCTTTTGATCACTGGGACCTCATCTTCTGCAAAGTCACGATTCTCAGGAGAACCCATGAACATAAGACGGACATAATAGAGCAATCTGATGAAAGGGTTACGCGGTTTACAGTGCTCCATCATAAAAAAACGACCATTCTCTTTCAGGACCCTGCAAATCTCATTGAGGGCATTCATCCTGGTCTCTGATTCCAATTCGTATATGGAATGAGAACAAGTGGCACATTCAAAGACATCCCCTTTAAACGGCATTTCACCCACATCTCCCATGGCCAGATAAAGAGCCGAAAGCCCCTTTTTTCTGGCCTTCTCTCTGGCCTTGCTCAACATACCATAAGAAAAATCCAGACCTACCACCAAACCCTTAGGGACAACAACCTTATGAGCAGCCATGGCCATAGCTCCAGTACCGGTACATATATCCAGTACCCTGTCCCCAGGGCCAACACCTGTCTTTTTTATCAAAAAATCTCGCAGTGTTGAGCTCTCATCCTTGGAATGGAGCTGGATGACCAAGTCATAAAAATGGGAAAATATATCATAGTAGAAACGCCGAAATCGTTTCATCTCTTACCGCCTCATTTTTAATCAGGCGACGGCCGGGAAGAGCGCCAAAAACCCAGCTCTTGAGAACAAGGAGGGGACGCTCTTTTTTGATTGCCGCCTGAATTCATCTGGTCTTTTCGCATCTTTAAAAAGAGAATTCAAAGCCTGCGTAAAACGATCTGGGTTTTGCCGGGCCGTAGACATAAACGGAATCCCTGTCTACGCTTTTATCCAGATCTTTTTGGTAAGAATCAAATTGATCCAAGATCTTTTTTAAAATAAAAATTGTCATTAGACCTGTTATAAACAATTTCTCTGCCTTGAACTATTAACCCGTTATCTTTAAAAACAACATCATCTTCTTTTACTGGCTCTCCTATCCAAACCAAGATTCTTCTTAGTGTATATCTTCCTTCACCCACAATTTGCTCTATGGTACCTGCAAGGGTTGATTTTCTTTCAAATACACCTCTCTTAATATAAATTTCTACTCTGTTGGAATAATCAGGAATCTTGCCCTTACCAGCATTCTTAAGAGGGCTGCTCTTAATAATTATTTTCTCTAGCTCCCTGTCAAAATCAATGTTCTTGTAATAAACTTCCCGAAAAGATTTCCACTTTATCATTGCTTCATACTGTTGCTTTGTAACTCCCATAATTGTCCAAGGATCTTCACCAGTCTTTCTTCCCCTAAAGAGAGAACAAGATGATGCAATAAGACTAAGACTGAGTCCTGTTATTAAAGCAAATTCTTTAAGTTTCATCTCTCTTTTCGCAGCTTAGCTAAAGTTTCATACAGAACGGGCACTAGTATCATTTTGAGGAGAATGGCGAAGAAAAAGCCGCCGATGTAAACCACAGCCAGCGGACGATGAAGTTCTGCTCCAGTGGTTACGGTTAAAGCTAAAGGAAGCACGCCAACAATCATCACCATATTAGTCATGAAGATCGCTCTAAATTTTGTCAGGGCTCCTTTGATGACGGCCTCGCGCAGAGAAATGCCTTGACGTCTAAAGTCATTAATCTTCGCTAGGAGAATAACATCATTTTGGACACCTATTCCAAAAAGGGCTATGAGTCCGATTGTGGAAGATACGTTTATAGTTTGACCTGCGATCAGAAGGCCTAAGATACCTCCAATCAAGGTTGCAGGGATTGAGATCATGATTAGAGAAGCCTGCCATACGGACCCGAAGGAGGTGAAGAGGACGACAAAGATGATTAAAATCACTATGAGCATGAGCATGGTGAGGTGCTCGAAAGCTCTCTGTTGGCTCTCGAACTGTCCTCCAAAGGAAACAAAATAGCCGGGCGGAAGAGAAACTTCTTCCTCTATCTTCTGTTGAGCTTCTTTAACAAAGCTTCCGATGTCGCGTTTGACAACGTTGCAGAGGATAATCTTTCGCCGCATCAGATTCTCGCGAAAGATGGTCTGGGGTCCTTCGCTCTTGGTTATCTCAGCCAACTCAGAAAGAGGAATTCTCTCTCCGTTTGGCGCATCTACAAGGAGATTTTTTATGGCTTCCTCGTCACTGCGGTACTTCTCGGGGAACCGAATGAGCACAGATGTGATTCGATCCGGTTCATAGACATCGGTGGCTTCTATTCCGTTCAGGGCGATCTCGATGATATCGGCAACGTCGCTGACAGGAATCCCAAAGCGGGCCAAGTTTTCTCTTTTTAATTTTATAACCAATTGAGGGATGCCTGTTGTCTGTTCTACCTGTAAATCTGCTACCCCTCTAATCTCAGACATGACGTTTCTTATTTCTTCAATTTTATCGTTAAGAGTGTGCAAATCTTGGCCGAAGAGTTTTACCGAAAGCTGTCCTTCGGTGCCTGTTAACATTTCAGCCAGTTTATTGGCTATAGGCTGTTCGAATATATAGGCAACTCCTGGCAGCTTATCCAGCTCTTCTCTCATAGCCTGGGTTATTTCCTTGAATCCTCTTCTGCGCTTCTCCCGGGGCAAAAGCTCTATGTTGTAATGGCTGTGATTGACAGGATGAAGATGTTCTGAAGCCTCGGCTGTGCCAGTCGTTCTGGATACAGATATGACTTCAGGAAAGGTGAGGAATATCTTTTCAATTCGCGTTCCCATTTTCATGGACTCTTCAAGCGACGTTTCAGGCAGCATGACAGTTGAAGCCATGATTGCGCCTTCATCGAGGGGAGGGACGAATTCTTTACCCAAGAAATTATAAGAGATTCCTGCCCCTATGATCAGAATCAAAAAAGCTATCAAGATGATTTTTTTGTATTCGAGAGATTTAGAAAGGATAGAATGATATTTTTTTGTTAAAAATTCGATAACAGGATTTTTTCTGTCTTTTAGATGTTTTTCTGTCAGGAAGACAGAACCCAGAACCGGCTTTAAGGTGAGATTCAATATTAAAGAGCCGAAAAGGGCTGCAACCACAGCAAAAGCGGTGGGTCGGAACATGGCACCTTCAATTCCTTTAAGGGTTAACAGAGGGAGAAAAACTAGGATGATGATTAAATTGGCTGAGAAAAGATGCTTCCCTACATCCCGGGCTGCCTCAGATGTTAATTCAAGAGTGGAAGCCTGGCCCTTTTTTTCTTTGAGCACCCGGAATATGTTTTCGACCATGATGATAGAGCCGTTGGCAACCTTGCCGATGCCTATGGCTAATCCTCCGATGGACATAACTGTGAGACCTATTCCAAAAGTGTCCATGAGGACTAAGGCAATCAGAATAGAAAAGGGGATGGTTAAAGAGGCGATGAAAGAGCTTCTCAAATTCCACATGAAAAAAAGCATAACCAGGATGATAAGGATGGCTCCTTCAAAGATTGAGACCTCAACATGTCTTAAGGATTTCAGGATGAGGATCGATTGATCGTAGAAAGGCTTGATATTAATGTTTTCAGGAAGATCCTTTGCAATCTGGGTAAGGGCGTTTTTAATGTTACGGATAGCCGCTAGTGTATCTCCTCCGTACTGTTTTTCGACCGTGACGTACACAGCTTCCTTTGCATTATGACTGGCTGCATCTCTTCTGAATTTTCCTCCGATTTTTACCTCGGCAACATCCTTGATGTAGACCGGAACATTGTTCCGCGAAGTGATGACGGTGTTTTTAATGTGTTCTAGAGTTTCGATCCGTCCCATTCCTTTAATCAGGACTTCCTGGGAACCTTTCAGGATGATACCCCCTGAAAAATTTCTATTGCTTTTTTCCATGGCTTCTTTGACTTCGTTTATGGTGATGTCGTAATTTTTGAGCATCTCGGGTTTGATGTAGACCTGGAACTGCTTGACAAAACCCCCCAGATTGATGACAAAGGAGACCCCACGTACCCCTTGTAATCTGTAACGAATTGTCCAGTCCGCTACAGACCTGAGTTCTATGGGGCTTGTTTCCTCACCAATGACAACAAACTCGAATATCTCTCCCATCCTCGAGGAAACCGGTCCCAGGATAGGCTGTGTTGTGCCGAGAGGGAGTCGCCCTGTGATGAGTTCTAATTTACTGGAGACGATTTGCCGGGCGAGATAAATATCCATGCCCCATTCGAATTCCACGGTGACAACAGAGTCTCCGGTTGTGGATTCCGACCTCACACGAGTGACATGAGGAGCTCCGTTGAGTAAGCTTTCAAGGGGAAAAGATATGAGTCTCTCCACATCTTCTGCTGCCATGCCAGGATTTTCAGTGATAATCTTTACAAGGGGAGCATTGAGGTCGGGGTATATATCTTTAGGCATTTGTAAATAGATTATAATTCCCAGTATTGAAACCAAAACGACCAGAAGTATGGTAAGCAATCTATGTTTTAAAGCGTAATCAATGATTCTATCTATCATCTTAAATTCTCCGTGTATAAGCCTTTGCTAAATCGGCTGTCTTTTCGTTAACCTCAATGGAGGATTAATGCACATGAGCTTTCTTTAGAATTTCATCGTAGAGCTTTGATTTGAGTTGAAAGTTCCCTTTGGTTACGACTTCGTCACCTTCCTTGATTCCTCGAATAATTTCTACGTGTCCTTTTTCTTGAGCTCCTATTATCACCACTTGAGGCATGTATTTCCCTTCTTTTTTGACAAAAACAATCTTTTCGTCTTTATCATCCAAAATAGCTTCTTTAGGTAGGACTAATACTTTACTCTGATGGTTAAAGAAAATTTTTATATTTGCAAACATTCCAGGCTTAAGTTTATAGCTTTTATTTTCAACCTCAGTTCTGACAGTGATCGTTCTTGTCTCCTCTTTTAAGACGTCGCTAATATAGGTTATTTTTCCTTTAAAAGTTTCTTCAGGATAAGCGGGGACCGTAGCCTCAACTTCCTGTCCGATTCTTATTTTGGCAATATCCTTTTCGTAAATTTCGGCGTCTATCCAAAGGAGTGTGGGGTCCATGATGGTTAAAATTTCTGTTTCCTGATCTATCAAGGCCCCCAGAACTGCTTTGTTTTCGATAACCTTTCCAAAGATGGGAGCAAAGAGAGTGATGATAGGATTTATTTGATGATTCTCGGAGATAGTTTTAACTTGCTCCTCGCTAAATCCCAAAACATGAAGTTTTTTATGGGCGGCATCCAGGCTAGCTTCAGCAACCTTTAATCCAGCTTCACTTGTAAAGAAGTTCTTTTTGGCTCCTACCCCTCGATCAAAAAGCCTTTTTTCCCTTTCGAAGTTGACTTTGGCCAATTCATGGTCAGCCTTAGCCTTGTAGAATTCAGATTTAGCATTACCAACTTCTTCACTTTGAAGGATAACAAGTTTTTGCCCTGAATTTACCCAATCCCCTGTTCGCACATGTATTTGAGCGATTCTGGCTGGGAAGGCATAACTCACGATAGCTTTTCTGTACTGATGAGCCAGGACTTTTCCCATGGCAGTTAGATGAGATCTGATGGGCTTGAGAGAGGCTTTTATAGTTTCTATCTCTATTGCTCCTTCTTCTTCTTTAGATAAATTAATTACATCATCCGGTCCCCAGGTTCTGCGTTCTGCTTCTGCGACTTGTGGCGGTTGCCCTCTTCTTCTTCTTCGCTGGGCAGATTCTCCGGGACCTTTTGGCCTCCCTGATTCAAATTGGGCAGTCTCTTTTGCTGTTTTTTCTTCCTGAGTTTTTGTGCAAGATATTCCAAAAACAAATAATGAGATAATCAGGAATAGAAAGATATATTTTCTTTTCATTGTTTTTCTCCTCCAAGAGTTTGGCCTATGGATTTCTCCAATGCAGCCAAAGAGGCATCATAATTATAGAGAGCATCAGCATAAGATTTTCTGGTTTCGATAAGTGTTCTGCGAGCTTCGATCAGCTCTATACCGCCTATCTCCCCTTCCTGATAGCTGAAGAGAAACATGTTGTAGACCTCTTCTGCTTGGGTCAGCATCTCTTCTTCGAAGAGCTGGATCATGTTGCTTGCTGTCAAGGCGTTCATGTGTGCCTCTTCAACTTCCAAAGTGATGGCATTTTTTAAGTGTTCTGCTTCTCTTTTCAGAGCTTCGACATTCGCCTGAGCTTCCCGGATCTCCCCCTTTTTAGGCTGCCAGAAGAAGAGGGGAATGGGAAAAGAGAGGGTGACATCCCAGTAAGTCCCTTCTCCTTCTAAACGATGCCTGGAAACTCCCAGGTCAAAGTCGGGAAGATAGCTTAAATAGCCCTGTTTTTTCTTGAGGGTTTCTTTTTCCAGGGAATAACCCATTCTTTTAATCTCAGGGCGAAAGGATAATGCTCTTTTTATCAATTCTTCAAAATTAAGGCTTATGGAAGGTCTCTTCAATTCCCCTTTTATTTCTAAAGGAGTATATTTTTTCCTCGCCAAAAGAAAATTCAACATGGCTTTCGCCAACCTAACCTCATTTGTTGATGATCTAACCTCGTTGGCTGCTTTAGCGGATTCAACACGAGCTCTTAGGGCTTCCACCTTGGCCACATCGCCAGCGTCGAACTTTAGCTCAGCATTTTTAAGGAAATCCTGGGCAAGCTCTAAATCCTGCTGGGCATATTTTAATTTTTCCTGTGCGAGAAGAAGCCCGTAGAAAGCTTGTTTTACCCGGAAAACGATATCGAGCTTGAGGAGGTCTATCTCTGCCATTATTTCATTTGATTCCTTTGAGGCGATCTTCCCTCTAAGATGTCTTTTCCCGGGAAATTCGATAGACTGGCTTACGCCAAAATAGGATTCGCCTGAATCCTTGAAGTTGAAAAACTTGGGCTGCAAATCCGAGTCATAACCTATGGAAGGTTGGGGAAGTGCTTTTGCCTGGCTTATACGAGCTAAAGATGCTTGATGTTGTTGCAGCGAGGATAGGATAAGGGGATTTTGTTGAAGAGCAATGGCTATGCACTGATCTAGAGTGAGTTCGTTTTTCTTTGATGTTTGTCCCCAGAGGGAGAATAAAAAAAACGTAACTATTATGAACAGAACAAGGAATTTTCTCCTCATCATCTAACCTCCTTGAAACTTGATGTAGAATGCCAGAGAATATTAAAATTCTCGGCTTGATATGTGTAGAGGGTTTAGATTTGTGGAGGAGACCGGGAGGCGGGAGTGATAAAAAATAATTGATTATAATGAAAAGTTTCGAATGTTTTCAGTGTTTCCAGTAGAGAAAGTTGAGGAAGGTGGAAGAAGTTTATCTGGCTAGTGGTCAGTGTAGAATTTTGAAAGTGGCATGCAGGACAGGCATTGCTTGTCTGGAGGGCGTGTTCTGTGTGAAAAAAGTTTATGAAAAGAGTGACAGCCAGAAAGGCAAAAAGAAAAATTAGATTGGAATATTTTTTTTGAATCTTACTCATATAACCCTTTGAGTACTAATATATAAGAAAATTAATAAAAAATCAAATCAACCCAAAATTGCCGATAGAAATTAGAATTAACCATTAAATAAAAAAATCCCTTATTATCCAAATCTCTGTTTAAAGAAAGATGTGTCATGACTTAAAAACCGCTCTCAGACTTTGATACCTTAAAAATTTCCTCTATTCCTCTTTGATACAAATCCTCAGCTAAATTTTCCCAAGCCTCTTCTTGATCAGGAAGAGAATTTATCTCTTCAATTATTTCCTTTTTAAGTTTTAGAATTAACTTCTGATTATTCTTTTTAAAAGTTGCCAGCAAGCCTTCTCCTTCTGTCAGGGAAATGTTTCCTTTTCCCAATGTGCAACCGGTTGAAAATTGTACTCCATCAGCAAAACAGGACTGAGGAGGAGTTGTCTTGGTCTGGATAGAAGCCTCGGTTTTCATTGGCTTTCTCCCGAATATTTGATTTGCAAATAAGCCAGCTTTCAAGCCTAAAACTAGATAGGGACCTAAATGTCCGTGAAATTCGATGGCTCTTAATAAAAAATCTTCGCTTTGTTCAATTTTCTCCTGAGATTGAACTGGCGTGCATAAAAACAGAAAAGCCAATGCCAAAGCCAAAATTTTAATTTTCATTTAACTCCTCGCTTTGCAAATTTTTTATTATAGAAATTTTACGCCTTTTATGACATCTTCTCAATGTGTGGAGTTCCCCCAAAAATTTTAAGGATCGAATAGGCTTAGCTGCATGAGGGCATAGAACCGAAAATCGCGTATCCCAAACAATCGTCTGACCGCTCTCAAAAATGGATTTTCGGCTTCTCCTCAGCCGCAGATTCGTCAAAAGCATCAAACTTCTCTATTATATTGAATGATTCGATCTATTTCTTTTTGAGCTACTTATCTTTAAATATCCCTGCTGAATCATAGGCAACGTGTAAAGGAGAAGTATTTGAAATAATCCTCCTAAAAATTATTTTTTTGCAGGGCATTTTGAAGCACTAATTTTACATTTTCCGTTTTTAGTTTGTAGATCTTCAATGAATTGCTTTAATTCATTTCTTACTCTTTTGATGCCATCCTTATCGATAGAATAGTGCATCCAATACCCAATTTTTTCTGATTTAACTACTCCTATTTCTTGAAGGATTTTTAAATGTTGTGTAACTGTTGGTTGGGTTACATTCAGTTTATTTACAATTCCAGAGACACACATTTTACCTTCAAGTAAAAATTCGAATACTTTAAGCCTTACTTCATTAGAGAAAACTTTAAAAATTTTATGTTTTTCCATGAGCAGCCTCCTTATTAGTTTAATAGCTATATAGTTATATAACTATAAGACATTAAATTTGTTTTGTCAAGCTATACAAGAATTCGGAGTTCCCCAAAAATTTTTAGGAGCAAAGCCCCATCGCTCTAAACTGCCAATATTTCATCTTAATTTAAGCTTTAAAACCTTATTCCTTGTCTAAATTTGAAAAATCCTAGAGAAAGTACCCCCAATTTTTTAAGACGTTTGTTTTCGCTATTTATTGATAGTTACTGCTTGATTTCCCAGACCCTCCTCTGGCAATACATAAGGTTAAAGCTTCTAATTTTTACAGTGATGTTCACGCTAATCATTTAAAAACTGAAAAAAGTTCCCCCATTTTTTAACAATTCCATTTATGATTCTATGTAATTGCCAGCAATAAAAGAAGTTAGGCCTTTTTCAGACTATTTTTTGGGGGAACTCCTGTCTCAATCTAAAGCCCTCATTTTGATTCTGAGCTATGATCTCAACTGAATGTAAACCAATAAGAGGGCTATTTATTCGAACTCTTCATATCTAGGCAAGCAGAGAAAGGACTAGGGGAATAGAGACTCTGGGACTCCTATAGGTCTTTATGTAGGGATTCCTTATGAGGCAATAAGACCCGCAGAAATAATTGTCGCTGATCAAGAAGTGTCAGAAAACCCAAAACAAATTAAACTTTTTGAAATGAGACCTGATTTATATGTCGGGGGGAAGTATTCATATGGAAATGTATTCTGGTCCACTACAATTTGGAAGTTATATTTATCAATAATCACATTTTTATGTGGTTTATATATATATTTAAAATTTTTAAAATAAAAGGGGGTAAATTATGGCAAGGAGAGTTTTTTTTAGTTATAAGTACAAACAAGATGTATCAAGAGCAATGGTAGTAAGGAAAAGTTGGGTGACTCAAGAAAGAGAAGCTGCAGGTTTTATTGATGCTGCAGATTTTGAAAAAATAAAAGAACAAGGAGATCCTGCAATTAAAAATTGGATTAATAAGCAACTTGAAGGAACATCTGTAACAGTCGCTTTAGTAGGTGAAAAAACTTGTGACAGTCGATGGGTGAAATACGAAATTGAAAAAAGTGAAGAGAAAGGGAATGGTCTATTAGGTATAGATATAAGCAAAATCAAGGATTTGCAAGGTAATAGATCAGAAAGATGCGGACAAATACCTAAAGGGTATAGTTTTTATTATTGGAATAAGGAAAATGGCTATACTAATATGGGTGATTGGATTGAAAAAGCTGCAAAAGAAGCTGGCAGATAAGTATTTGTTGTTAAAAAAATTGAAACAAAAGTAAGACATAGTAAGAAATTAATAAATAAACTTCAATTATGTAGGCAGCGGACATTAAGGCTTGTAAAGGAATTTCATCATTCTTTTGCGAAGGACTTTGAAATCGGTGTCTATCAGCCGTTTACTTCCTTGCATGCTTTTGAAGCCGAGCTTCTTCCCAATCTCTCTCTGGCTGTAACCCGATACGTACATCTCTTTGGCTTTTTTATAATGTTTTAGTTCTGCCGGCACGGCAACGACCTTGCCTTTTATGCGTTCGCCTTTATCGTCGACGGCCATTTTGTATCCATGCGGAGGCCGTCCCGTCCATTCGCCTTTCTCGGCTCTGAACCTTCGTGCATCGCTCACCCGTTCTCCGATCTTCTCTCTCTCTATTTGGCCCAGGAGCGCCATTATCCAGAAGAAGCCGCGGCCCATTGCTCCGGAAGTATCGATTGTTTCGGTTACGCTGGCAAGCTCCACCTTGTATTTGCTGAAGATATCTTCAACAATGCTAAAGATATCTCTGAGGCTTCTGCTTAGGCGGTCCAGCTTATAGACTATTACCACCTTTATTTCATGTTCTCGGCACATTTGTATGACTTTTTTCATTCCCGGCCGGTTCATGTCCTTTCCGCTTATTCCTGGATCTTTTATGCAACCGATTAGATCCCATTCCTTAGCATCAGCGAACGATCTGATGCTTTTTTCCTGGACCTCCATTGAGATTCCCTTCTTCGCTTGCTCTTCTGTCGATACTCGGATATAGCCGACTGCACGTGGTGGCCCTTCCGCTTCCACCTCTCTCTTTTCCGGCTCAAGCACCTTGCGCCGTTTCTCCTTCGTCCGTTTCAAGGACTCGCGGAGCTGGAGTGTTTTCTTGTGTTTCTCCTCATCATTGTTTCCCCAGCGGACCTTGGCGCCCTTCTTTCCCGACCGGCTCATGATTTTTTTCTGTACTTCCTTTTCTTCTTCCTCTTTTGAGCGCATCAAAATTGCCCGCACGGTCGTGGCGCCGACTCCCAGCTCTTTGGCTATTTCTACAAATGTCGCTTCCGGATTCCTTTCGTAGCGCATGTAGCGGATCTTCTCCACCACCTCTTTTTTATATTCCCTTTCCTCGCATGCAAGCAAAAAGGCATAGCTTGAACTTATGCCTACGTCATCGGCAATATCAGCAATTGACCATCCTTTCGCGACCAAGGCCGTAACCCTGACCTTGAATTTCGTTCTTATTTCCTTCGGATACGCTTTTCCCATTTTAAATGCTCCTCATTATCCTTTTGCCGCCTGGATTTTTCGTATCATATAATTATTCTATATCACGAATATTACACAAAAAATGTTGACTAGCGTTGAAACTACGGTATTAGGATTGAAAGTCCAATACAGGGTAAATTGCTGAAAATAAGAGAGGTTATCTGGTACGCCCGGACAGATTCGAACTGCCGACCTT
>SDBT01007778.1_pt1 | contig 17594 bp, 23 predicted proteins | sample 2277101 | NCBI WGS metagenome assembly SDBT01 (sample SAMN10404973, study PRJNA504765) | marine sediment metagenome | isolation source: marine sediment core GS10_PC15, 103 cmbsf | place: Arctic Ocean: Southern Knipovich Ridge | collected 2010 | reverse complement strand
GGTGAGATAATTTCTGGTATGGCTATGTTTGATTTTATTCAAGAGCTAAGGGGTAAGGGCCACTTTGTTACCACTTCTACTAGAGGAATGGCGGCTTCTATGGCTGGTATTCTCTTGCAAGCTGGTGAGCATAGAGTAATGGCTAGGCAGTCTTGGCTGTTAATCCATGAGGCTTCTTTTGGCGCATCTGGAAGTATGGGCTCAGTAGAGGATACAGTGGATTGGGTGAAGAGAATTCAGAAACGTATTGTCCAGATTTTTGCTGAAAGGTCTAATGTAACGGCTACGTTCATTAACAAGAACTGGAAGCGCAAGGATTGGTGGATAAGTTCGGAAGAAGCTCTTAAGTGGGGATTTGTTGATGCAATTAGAGGCTAGACTTTTATGTGCACACTGTAAGCATCCTTTATATGACCATCAAAGTCGAATGACTTGGGAAGGGGCTTGTAATAGATGCTTGTGTCATAAATTTGAGGAGAGGGATAATGGACCTACATGTAGATAATACAATTAGAAGGGATAATCATGCTCATGCAGGTGAGGTTATAAATCTCTTCGATCAGGCTAGTTTGGATAAGTCCCTGATGCCAGAAACAGAGTTGACTGGTGATAGCATCATTGAGGCTCATGAGAGAGTGTTACTTGCTACTATTGAAGTAGTAAAGGTACCTCATGGGTATGTTGGATTGATTATGCTACGTAGTACGGTTGCTAGGGCGGGTTTGGTTGCGCCTACTACCTACGCTGATTCTGGGTTTATTGGCACTTTGACTATGGAAGTATTTAATTCTAACAAGTGGGGAATTGATTTACAAGCTGGGACGCATTTGTGGAATATGGTATTAGTAGCGGCACCCTTTGAACTTGATTATACTGGTAAATACCAGAATCAACCACAGGGTGTAGTTGGGGCAAAGGCTCTTGACTATGACAAGGATATATGGTATTATAAGGATAACATCTGGGCACCTGCACTACAGAGTCCAGATGGATAGGCCGGTGTAGCTCAGTTGATAGAGCAGGTGTTTTGTAAACACCAGGTCAGGGGTTTGAATCCTCTCATCGGCTCCAAAAATCAAGGATAGCTGGGATGGCGAAATGGTAGACGCTGTGGGCTTAAACCCCACTACCTGTAATGGGTGTGAAGGTTCGACTCCTTCTCTCAGTACCAAGCCGGTGTAACATAATGGTAATGTATCTGCCTTCCAAGCAGACAATCAGAGTTCGATTCTCTGTACCGGCTCCAAGCCCCTATAGCTCAATGGATAGAGTGCTTGGTTTCTACCCAAGGGATGTGGGTTCGACTCCTACTAGGGGTACCAAAATCAAAACGTGGGAGGATCACCACGTTAAAAACGGTCCAACGTGGTCCGTAGTTCAACGGAAGAACGGAGGTCTTATATACCTCTAACGTGGGTTCGACACCCACCGGACCGACCAAAATTTTAGGCTAGGAGATACAATGTTTAGGAGATTCTTGTTCAAACGGGTTGAGCGGTGGATAAATTGTTTGGCACCAGAGTACCGGACTAAGGGTTACATTCAGTCTTCACTTGGACTGTTGAAGATACTGGGTATGCCTACTGACTTTTCTAGAATAATTAAGTCAGACAGAGCGGCACAAGCAGGGTTTATCGGTGGGGCTGAAAGAGATATAGCATCGGCTGAAATTCGGTTGGGTGACCATGAGTGTCGGGATGCTGAGCTAACTCAATTACAGGAGTTCTTGGTATAATGGGACCGTGTGGATGTGTACAATGTAACTGTGGAATACTACCTGATACAGAGGGTAACTATATTCCATCAGAGGATCAAAATTTGATCCAAATTGGTGAATTTCCTCTACATTCAGGTGGAGTTAGCCAGTTAAAGTTTGAGTTAGATAAGTTCACTATCTCGGATTGGGAAGCAATAGCTTATCTAGCTAGTCGGGTTTTTAAGTTCCAATATGTTGTGGGTATTCCTACAGGTGGAATGAGACTAGCCCAGGCAATGGCAAAATATGCTACTAATGATCCAGATGATCCCGTTGCCTTGGTGGATGATGTGTGGACTACTGGTGGGTCAATGAGGTCAGCCCATGAAGAGATTATGGAGACTTTACCTTTGCATAAACAATTAAAGGCTGCAAGAGGTATAATTGGAGTTATAGCTATTGCTAGAAGCTATGTAGATGAGTGGGTCCATCCATTCTTGACTATGGGTAAGGAATGGGATGCCTAAGTTTGAGCCAAATGAGCCTACTAGGGCTGGTCAATATATTGATGAAGCTGCTAGGGTTGCTAGAGATGGTCAACATGGTAAGCCTGGAATTTTCACAACTGCCTGGGGTGCTAAAAGGAATCCACCTGTTTTCTGTAAAAAAGGTTGTACTTGTAAAAGACATGAGTATAATGGTCCTATGTCTAGGTGGAAGCTTTCTGCTAGAGCCCAAGAAGAAGCATATGAGATTCCTTACAAAGATGATGGATGTGAGGTTTCTGCTAAATGTGTAGATTGCCCTCTTTCTGAGTGTCGGTATGTAGACTCCCTTCCTTTTAAAGAGTGGAGAAATGGTAGGTCAAAAGTTAGAAAAACTAGAGAAGAGGTAGTTCATGAGATTTTAGATTTACAGTCTGAAGGTTTCACAAGTCTAGAAATTTGTGAGAAGATGGGTATTAATAAGCCCAGAGATTTACGTTTTAGAGTAGTAAGTTTTGGGTATCAATGGGAAGGAGACCATCCATTTGATGTGAAGAGGTTGAGATGAATGAGGGATAAGGATAGGATACCAGGAATTCTAGCAGAGTTACAAAAGACATGGGAGAAGGTACCAGATTTAAGGTTGATGCAGTTATTGATGGGTATAACATTTAGTGATGGAGATAGCTTCTACATTGAAGATGATACCTTAGTAGGTAGGATACAAGAGTTTAACACTAGCGGGTATACACAGGGGAGACTATTATGAGCATTAAAGGTTGGTTAGCAGTATTGGTAATTCTAGTAGCAGTCATAGTGGTGTGTGGCTAGGCATGTCAAATCGAGTGTTATGGGATATTTATAATGAGAAACAAACGGCTGTATCTATGTATGGCCCATTTACTTCTTGTCATGAGGCTTTGAGTGTTTTGGAGGAAGAGATTTTTGAAGTTCGGATGGAAATCTATAAAAAAGCTGAAAAAAGAGATGCTGCTCTTCTGTATAATGAATTAATTCAAGTTGGTGCTATGGCATTAAAATGGGCTGAACAAATTAGGGCAGGGGAGTTAGTCAATGTCAAGTGAATTAGAAGGACATTCTATGGATGTAGAGTTTAAGACAAGAGCAGTCATATTGGACTTACTTAAATTGAAGAAACAAGCTCAAGCTAGGTTGGATAGTGATTCAGCTTTAGAGGCACAACAGATGCAAGGCTTGATAGATACAATAGATGATAGCATAAATAAATTTAGGTTTAGTGGATGGTTTGGGATGCATGAAGAAGATGAAGATAACTCAGTGGAAGAGTCCTAGAGAGGTCATATAATGGTATCACACGCAGGACTTGTGCCATATACAGTAATGGTTCATCCCAAAGATGGGGGAAATCCGTATCAGTCAACTAGGTGGCGTCACCCTGCTAACAGTGGTGAAGCTCCACAGGGACTTCATGTAGTAGTTGCTCAACAGTATCAAGGTGACCTATATGAAGTATTTGAGTCATGGAGAAAATTTGCTGCTAGTCAAGAGGATAATGATGATCTAATACTGCCTGTAATTTTATTGCAAGGGGTGGTCTTAAATGGTGATTTGGCTGTCTTAGTATTATGGGATAATAGGGTGGCAGGAGTTGGTATTCCTGCACCTGGTGATGACATTATTACTGCGGCACCTTTTGATATAGCTAGGGGTATTACTACTACTATAGAAGATTTATTGAAAATGGGGATAGATGCAATAAATCACCAATAAACTCTATACAAGTTGGAGTGAAATATAATATACTAATTATATGTATATAGTATAAAGATAGTGAAAATTGGGTACTTAGCCGCCTACGTTTGTAGGGGGCTATTTGTATGAGGTAGACATGAGTGATTTTCAAGAAGCCATTAAAGTTATAAAGAAGTTAGAAAGAGACGTTTCAAAAGAGAACGTGCTTAGTCTTATGTCAACTGGATTTGACTTATGGAATTTCTTACGTAAGGCTGAAGAGGAAGCTGAGTTTGGGCAGACAGATGACAAGGATCAGGATATTACTGACTTGCCAGAAGTACCTCCTCAGCAAGCTCAAGGTAGCTCTATGAGAGCATATGAAGCTTTAGATCAAGTTGCTTCTATGTTAGAAGAGCTTGTGAAGGACCCTGAATTATCTCAACAGTTAGATGGTGAAGATATGCAGAGACTAAAGGTAGTCTCTCAGTGGTTACACCAGGGGCCAAAAACTCCTATGCATTTGATGAAAGGGGATGTAGCTATATCAGTAAAAGCTATAATTGAAAGTGATAAGGGTACATTAGTGTTGAAGGATGCTACTAGTGATTTTTGGGACCTGCCTGGTGGACACGTAAATGATGGGGAGACTATTAATCATGCACTTGTTAGAGAGGTATTTGAGGAAACTGGTATGTCAGTACATGGTGCTGAAGAGCAGTTTGTAAAGGTACTGAATCTAGGTGGAGAGGTTAAGCCGGTTATCTTTTTTAAGGTGGATGCTAGTGGTGCTATTTTGCTATCTGAAGAGCATGAGGGTTATCAGTGGGTAGATCAGGAAATGGGATTACAGTTGAACTTAGGCGTATTTAAAGAGATTCTATACCCTGGTGCAGATGACCAGCAGCCAGTAGGACCGGCCCATAGTATGCGGCCAGGTTCTAGTTCTGGTGGTGCTGCTTTTCATGCAATGGTAAAGGGTATGTTTAATACGGTAGAGGCTGCTATTGCTGCGATAGAATCGGAGCATGGGGGACCTATGGAGCATCATGTCAGAGGTGACGGAGATGTAATACTTGTATGCCCTGCTCATGGTGACATGTGGTATGTTACTAATGATGGTATGGCTTTTGAGTATTGGCACCCAGAGAGTGCTGCTTCTATTGAGATGAGTCAGAGTATCAAAGGTATGGGACCTGGTGGTGCTACAGGTGGTGAGGATGATCTAACAAATTCTCATTTTGAGGCTGAGCTTGTAGGACCTACGGCTGGTGACTATCCTGCGGGTGGTCATATGGAGGATACTGCAAGCATAGATCATCCTACACCTATTCATATGGAAGATGGTGAAGAGATTATTCATGAGGCATATCCTACTGTACCTAGAACATCAGGAAGAGTAGAGCAAGACTATGATATAGGTGTGGAAACAGATCATGTTGAAATGACTGCTGGTGGACAGATAAGGCAAGTAGCTAAAGAAACTCCTATGACTGCCTTAGAGAATATTATGATTGAGGGTAGTCCTGCTGCTGTAGCTGGTGCTGCTGCTAGAGGAGTGGCTGGTGCTGCTAGTAGTGTATTAGGAAAAGAAGGCGGCGGTGATGGTGGTGGAGGAATTGCTGGGGCTGGTGATAGCATGGTTGCTAGTGATGTTCATACAGATACAGGCGGTAAAGGTAAAAAGAGAAAGAAAGACTTTGATCGGGTAACCGATATGAGAACTGAGAAAGACCCACATGGTCCTAGAGATTTTGATAGGGTTACTCAACAGCAAGAGCTTAAAATTATTAAGCGTAGAGAGGTTACCATTCCTATCATTGGTAGGAAGGATTCAGTTAAGTTGAAGAAAGCTGTTAAGACAGACCCATCTAAGCTGAATATGAAGATCATTTATAAAGCTGTGGGTGAGGGTGGTACACCTTTTCAGGAGAGATACATAATTGCTGGTTATGCCAGTCCAGTTATGATTGACTTGGAAGGCCATAAAATTACTCATGAAGCATTAGTAAATGATCTGCCTAGATTCATGTCTGGGGATGGAGAGTATGCTAACCTAAATGTGATGCATAGTAATGTAACTGTTGGAAAGATTATACCTGAGTTTTCGGTTAATGGTATGGTGTATAGAACTCAGGTTGATGAGATTGGTTTATATGTAGTTGCAGAGGTTAGAACTGATCCAGATGCGCCTGATATTTGTAAGCAGGTGATAGACGATATTGAATCTGGAATATTGCGTAGTTTCAGTATTAGTGGAAACGCTGAAAATCCTACATTCACTTGTGATGAGGAACAGTGCTTCTATAGTATAAATGATCTTCAGTTATATGAGATTACACTATGTGAGGAGGGAGTGAATCCAGAAGCTAAGTTTGATGTAGTTACTAAGTCGGTTACGCTACCAGAGTGGCAGGGTGGTCAGACTATTGAGAGATTTGAGGTTATTGAGAAAGCTATAAAGAATCCTGTTAATGAATCTGAGCTATTAAGATATTTTCATGCTTTTGCAAACTTATTTAATATGTATCATAATACGGGAGGGCTGAGTGTTGTCTTATATGATGCGGCCAAGGGAGAGGTAGTGCTTCCAGACCACACAGACGATGATGCCTTTTTCCCATATACAGAAGAGGATGTAGCAGAGGAAGAAAGCGAAAAAGTCAATGCAATATAAATGGAGGATAGATGCTAGAAGGTTTAACACACACCCTGTTTGGGTGTAACCCCAAGGATATTACATCAACATCAGAAAGAATCATTTGTACAAAGTGTCATAGTGAGTGGTTTAAAAACCCTAATGGAAGGTGGGTAGATCATGAAGAGAGACCGTGGGAGATTTTATGTTTAAGAAACTAGGTGTAGCAGCAGCAATACTTTTTAGTTTTGGACTAGGTATGTTTGTTCAAGACGTAGTATTGGCTAAGTGGTCATGTGTACATGCAAAAGTATCTGTACAGACTCTTGTAATAGAGGATGATCCCTTTACAGGCTTACCTAGTAGTTTAATTGCTATTGGGGAACAAGTACTGTGTGCTAAGGATTGGCGTATAACTAACATATATGGGCCACAATTGCCAGACGAATATAAGCTAGAAAAGTGGGCTCCTAAGCTAGAGTGGATACCATTTTATAAGTATCTTGGCACTGGAGAGGGTGAGGGCACTTAAAGTGCAATAAATTGAAAACAGGTAGCTAAATGGTTTACAGGCTACCTTGATTTACTCTATACTAAGAGCAGCGGGATAGGGAAGTGGCGTCCCACTTGGTTCATGCCCAAGAGATGGTTGTGTTCGATTCATAACTCCCGCTACCAATTTTGATGAAGGGGTATAGCCTTTATCGAAAGTGCAATACTAAATTTACCTTAGAAGAGGTGGAAACATGGCTAAAGTAGTTAGCTTGGAGAGTTTGGCGCAAGATAACGCATCTCTTAGAGATGATGTTAGAACCCTTACTAACCATATGATAACACTAGCCTCTCAAGTTTATAAGCACGATGAGGGCATGGGTATGCCTGAAGAGGAAATGCCTTATGACGATGGGATGGGCGGTGGTATGCCTATGGAAGACCCAATGATGGACCCAATGGCTCCTGGTGGAGCACCAGGTGGAGCACCAGGTGGAGCACCGGCTGCTCCTGCACTGGATGGCATGGGTGGTGGGATGCCCGAAGAAGTCTATCCTGATGAGGATAAGATGGGTGGGAGACACGGTTATGCCAGGTCTCAGCCTAGAGAGAAAGGTTATGCTGGTAACCACGAAACTGCCCCTAATGAGGAAGGCGGAAAGTGGGATACTCAGGATGACAACGTAAAGGGAAATGAGCCTCAGCCTGCTGGTGACCAAGGAGGTGATCGGGGGGATGAGACATTTGGTATTGGTAAACAGTTGCTAAAGAGGTTGGAAGACCTTGAGTCTAATGCTGGCATTACTATTGCTAAAGCTCAGGTTCCTGGTGCACAGGTAGACAAAGCTCAAGTTATGGGTGATGGTGCGAATGTAATTACCAGAGATATGCAGTTACAAGCTGTTAAGTCGTCTTGGAAAGACCTTAATAGATATGCTGTTGACACTGGCTATTTGTCTGCCAACCCACTAGGATAAGAGGTGAATGAAAATGATGCAAACTAATCTTAATGATAGTTTATACAACATTCCCCGAAATGTTAGTAAGGGCATAGGATTTAGTCCTAGAACTCTTTCTGACTGGTTGGCTACGAGCCCAGGAAGTCAACGGTCTGCACAGTTTGGTTATTTCGGCCCAGGACAACTCCGTAAGGACATTTCTGCTGCTGGTGACCCTCTGCAACTTGGTGATTTCTTCACAGATACGTATGGAGCTAAGGTTTGGGATTCCCTGAACTCACAGACTCGTACATTTAATCTGATTAGGAAAGTAGCTTGGGGACCAACTACTGGTTGGAGGATTCGGTCTGGTCGAAACGTATCGACCCAAGGTGTCACTGAAACTGGTGCTTTGCCCGAGACTGACAGCCCAGACCTGGAGACCGTCCATGTGAGACCGGCGTTTATCGTCACCTCTATGGGTGTGTCTGCTTTGGCTCAGTTCGTAGCTACCCTAGAAGGTGGAATCGGAGATGCCCTTGCTGTAGAGCAAGAGTCTGCCGAAGTTGACCACCTGAAAGTTATTAACCGGATGCTTATGGCACCTGGTGCATTGAGAGTACAGGCTGGTGGAGGTTCTCCCGATACTGTTGTAACAGGCGGTGGAGATTATGTCTTTATCAACGATACTTTCCATGCTAGTAATGATGAACTTTCGAGTAGATTTATTACTATTACAGCGGTTGCTGGCGATGTTATTACATACTCTGAATCTGGTTCTATTACTTCTCCTACTACAGATTCAATTCTGTACACTCGGACAAGAGGTGGAATCTGGTCTCTAGATGATATTGTAAATCAAGACGCCAGGACAGTTAATGGAGTTACTCTGACTAACGGACCTATGTATGCTAACTTGACATATGCAGCTAGAACTGCTGGTGGATGGAACGCTGCTGGTCATATTGCTGGTAACAGTGGAACTCTACGGCACTTGGCCACTTCCTATATTGACATTGTGGTTCAGAACATTCGTCAGAATGGTTTCAACCCCGATCTCTTTATCACAGGAGTGGAACAGGAAGTTAGACTAGGAACCATACTTCAGGCTAACCAACACTTTATGGGTGAAGGTAAGTTCCAGGTAAAGATGGGTGGAGAGTCCACTTTGCCAGGTTATGAGACTGGTTTCGAGTTGGCCACATATAAAAAGATTCCGATCTTTACCGATGTGGACACAGCCCCAGTTTGGCAGTTAGCTGGTAACGGCGATGCCAGAAGAGGTACAGACTTCTTCGTATTCGACACACGCTTCATTGAGATGCCTGTGCTGTTTACAACTCAGTATCTAGAATCCAGAGACTACATTCATAACAACTTGCTGGGCATAAAGGCTATCTTCTTGACAGCCATGAACACCCGTTGTTTGAACTTTAGAGCACAGGGAAAAATTACTGATCTTACTGACGGTGTATCGTCTAATTAGTAATTTGTAAAGTGGTAGGAGTAAAGTATGGTTGTTGGTAGGCCAAAAGGTGGAACACCTTGGAATAAAGGTCTGAGAGGGATGACTAATAATTATCCCTCTCAGAGAAAGCTTAAAGGTAGTTGTCTTAGAGATTGTGAATGTAATAGACATAGACCTCCAGCAAATGCATTTCAAAATGGGGTTTCACGTCCTGATGTTTCTGAAAATATGAGACAAAGGCATACTAAAGGTTTATCACATAGCTTGACTTCTGAAGAAAGAGCTTTATCTGGTAGAATGAAAGGAAAACATCATTCTCCTGAAGCTAAAGCAAAGATTAGTGCTTATATGGAAAGTGTGTATGGTCCCGATAGGGTAGGTAAGCCCTACCCTGAGAATTGGGATGAAGTAAGACAAGTCATCATGAAGCGTGATGAACGCCAATGTCAGATTTGTTTTGGATATGGTAGGTTGCACGTTCATCATAAAGATGAGGATAAAAGTAATTGTGATTATGATAATTTAGTTACTTTGTGTGCTTCTTGCCATATGAGAGGTCATAGATTAAATAAATGGCCTTGGTAATATCCTAACTAAAGTTAGTTAGAAAAAGTGAGAGGAGCACATCTCCTCTTTCTTTAAAATCCCTTTAATTCAAGGTTGCCCAGCCAAAGGGATTTACATGATGGGTAGTCTATAAAGACGGAGTGTAATGATGCATGCCTACAAGATATGTTGATGCTCAAACAGTAAGTGATGAGCATGGTAAAGGCGCAGAGATTCTGCGTAGCCACAATGATAGAACCTATCAATTCTCTAGTCCGGCCAGTGCAGAGACCGTTATTAATGGTCCCTGGAAGATAGAGGTTGATTCTCAGATTCGGGAAGCTGTTATTAACGTAACAGATCAGCCCGATTCTGATGCTGATATAGTTCTGTATGTTTACAGAAATCAGCAAAGAGTCCAATTAACTGCTTCGACTCCTTTGGATAACACTGGAACGTCTACAGCAGCCCTTGGACCTACCCCTAGAGTACCCTATGATTGGGCGATAACTGGTCAGTTAAGTGCCACAGCGTGTTGCACTACTCCTCAGTTAATGTTCTTTCTGTGCCCCACTACAACTACAATTGTACATTTCAGAGCTAGCTCTGGTTTGTGGAACGCTGTTTGTGAGACTGGAGCTTTAGCTACGGCTGACTTTAGTTTTGTTGATACCTCCTGTGGTGGTGTTACCATTTCTAGCATATGTCATACTGCTGGGAATAGCTTTGGTACTCTTACTATGTCTGCTGCTGTTATTGGTACAGGTGTTGGTAGTGATTATGATCTAGTTGGTTTGGCTGACACTTTGGCGGCTGCTTGTGCTACGTCCATTTTTGGACCTGGTGCTGGTGGTGCTAACAATGCTGCGGTAGTTTTACAACCTATTTCTAGTGATACTCCTAGAGAAGTATTCCCTCATGGACCTAGTGTTCTTTTGAAGGAAGACATGCTTTATGCTGAGACTGTTAGAGCTACGGCTTCTACTGAATCTGCTGCTTGGAGCGTAGAAATTGGTTGGATGCCAGCCCTGTATGGTCAGACTGACTATAGGTCTTTCCCCTAACCTAGAAATTTAAACAGATAGGTAAGCTCCTCTGTACCGTAATCAGTGAGGACCGATGGTATCTGCATCGGGAGATAAAAACATGGCAACTTATACAGGATTAGATGGTGCCACAGGTACAGCTTTAACAGTTGTAGCTGGTGGCTTTACTGTTACTGCTGGTAATACTGTGCTTACTGCTGGTAATTTAACTTTATCTTGTGGTAACGTGGTTTTGAGTGCTGGTAACGTGTGTGTGACTGGAAACTTAACGGTTTCTGGTTGTGTTTCCAGTGCTAACTTTGCTTTGGATGCATGTATACTGAGTCTTAACTCAGTTAACCCAATGGTATTTTCGATTGGAGCAATTGGTTGTGGAGTAGATATTCTAGCATTAGATGATAATGCTATAACACTTGCAGGGGCTGCTGATACAGCAGGTCATGCCTTGTTTTTACAAGCAGAAGATGGTGGTGCTGCTGGAGCTTGTGCTGCTGGTGTAGCTGGTGCAGCAATTGATTTTAGAAGTGGAGATGGTTCTGCGGCTGGTGCATGTTGTAACTGTGCCGGTGGAGCCGGTGGTGACTTTACTCTGGTTGCTGGTGCTGGTCAAGTTGCTGGCGCTGGTACAGCGGCGGCTGCTGGTGGAGCCGGTGGAGCCGGTGGAGACTGGGCTATTACAGCCGGTGGAGCTGGTGCTGGTGGAGCCAAGTCTAGTACAGGAACACAGAATGGTGGAGCCGGTGCTATCGGTGGAGCTATGGTGCTCTTAGCCGGTGCTGGTTCGGCTGGTGGAGCCTCTACTGGATGTTCAGCTTGTTCTGATGGAGGAGCGGCTGGTGCTGGTGGAGCGGTTAGTTTCACGGCAGGAGCCGGTGCTTCTGGTGGAACAAGTGCGTGTGGAGATGGTGGAGCTTCTGCTGCTGGTGGAGCCTTGTGCCTCATCTCAGGTGTTGGTGCTGTTGGACCTACAGGCTGTGTAATTGGTGGAGCTGGTTCTCTGGGTGGAGCGGTTGCTCTGACTTCGGGTGCTGGTGCTGCTGGTGGAGCCGGTACAACTGGTGCTGGTGGAAATGCTGCTGCTGGTGGAGCTATTGCAATTACATCTGGTGCTGGTGCGCTGGGTGGAGTTGGAACAGGATGTGCATGCGGTGGAGCAGGTGCGTCTGGTGGAGCTATTGCTATAATCTCTGGTGTTGGTGTTGGTGCTACTGAAGGTGGAGCTACTGCTGATGCTGGTATTATAACAGTTCAGCCTGGTGGAAGCACATTGATTGAAGGTCGGAGAGCAGTTGCTGCGGGAGCCCTTTCGTTAGGATTCCACGGTGTTAGTCCGGTGGTTCAACCTGCGTGGACTGTTACTGGTGGATGTACTGATAGATGTATATCTTGTGCTGGTAACATCTGTGAGATTCGTAACGTAGTCAAGACCATTGCTAATGACTTGATTGCTGTCGGATTGTTTGGATAAGAGTTAAATAGGTGAGGGCGTGACAGCCCTCACCTGGTAAAAATAAAAGTTAAGGAGTTCGTTTTGGCAATAAATGTGCCTTTGATGGCAGGAAATATAGTTGGGAATGTAATCACGCAATATTTGGGTATGGTGGTCAATGAGAGCCTTAAAAGTAAGAATTACTTAGAAGCACTCAGGGCTGTTAAAAGTGGAAAGCTAAGCCCCTCTGATATTCAGCTTAGACAAGAGCAACCCCTTCAAGTTCCAGGAATGATTGGAGATTTAGTTAGGCAGGTGGTCCAGGGTTATGTTCCTCTGATTGAGGAAGAGAACGCAAAGGCTAGAAAGTATCATGCTATGCTTGATGCTATTAGCAAAGGACAATTAGATGTTAATACCCTTCAAATTACTGATGATGGTGTTGAACAGATACCTAATATGCCTGATGATGAAGATGTAGCAGGAACTACAGATGTTCCTGATATTGAGCCAGAGGAGTAAAGTATGACTACAATGCAAGGGGCATCTACTTATAGTCCAGAACATGGACATTACCATGATGACGATGATTCAGAACAGACTACTTTTGTAGTCAACTCTGATCCTCTTCCGATTCAGCCAAAGTTGCCTACAGCTACTAAAGATTGGGAACTATCTTGGTCTAGAACGCTTCGATGGATGCGTTTAAGGGACCCTGATACAGACGAATTTTGGGTATTTAAGCAGATGGTTGGTAAAGGACAGATGCTAAGAACTGATGGAGAGACAGGGCGTATGATTATGCGCTGTCGAGTCCAGATGGTTGGTGATCAAGTGTTCATGTATTATCCAAAAGAAGGCCATATGCAAGAAGACCCAAGTCAGATTGTTGGGCAGAGATTGCCTGAATCTCACTGGCGGTTGTGCTATCATAGGGCTGGAAAAGATTGGAGATTGCGGAATGAACGAACTGGTGAGCTTACTTTTGTAAAGAATTACATTGGTAACCTTGCTGTAAACTGGATGGATAAAGGAAGCCACGTATTCCATGATGGATGGGTGATGTTAGATAAAGAGGGCACAGCCCACTTTGTTGATCCTGAAGTCCAGGGTAGATAAGTTAGAGTGAAGAGGGGGAGTTTAGATTCCCCCATCTTTATTACAATTGAATAAAAAGCAATGGGACTTCAGGTCATTTGCATGTGTTGAAATCTAGTCCTAGTAGTATTTACTACTTAGGGCTTTTTCTATTTAGAAGGAGAAAATTATGGCTAAGAAAGTTACAGAGAAGAAAATTGTTCCAGTACCTTTAGAAGAGAAGTATGAGATAATTCAAGAGAATTTTGCAGAATATTTACAATCTTTAAATATGCCTACAATAACAGGAGCTTGTGTAGTTCCAGTGTTGGCATTAGAGGTAGTGATTACTGATGTGAGACTGGCAAAATCTGTGGAAATGTTGATTGAAGACTTTAGTAGTAATTTAGGGGACATTAAAACTCTAACAGTTGTTAAACTTAAGCAGCCAGAGGTAGTAAATGAGGAATAGGGGGTAGGGGTTATGTCTAAATATATTGGTTTAGATGGACTAACTATAACTCCTTTAGAGTTAGAATTTGAAGTGGCCTCTCAAACTTTTAAAGGATTAGTATTAGTTTCTAATCCTCCTCCTGGCGCTTTTAAAGTAGTTAATATTTTTGTAAATTCAAAAGGAAATGTTCAATTGGAGTATGATGATACTCCATGTGAGGTATAAGTGGCATGGCAATTCAAACTATAGAGTTAGACCCCGATGCTGCGGGATTGGCAGATCAAAGTATTCCTATTAGAAATGAGACAGGAGTAACCTTAGACCCAGGAGATTTAGTATATGTATCGGGTTGGGATGTTGCTAACTCTGAGTTTTCTATAGATTTAGCAGAAGCTCCATCTAATGATGCACACTTGGCTCAATTTATTATGCGTGCCTCTCTTGCAACAGCAACCAGTGGAAATGCATTTAAGAGTTTTACTCTTACTAATCAAGATACATCTGCTGGTGTTATAGGAGACCCAGTATATTTGAGTAATTCTATCCCTGGTGGATTTACTCTTACTAAGCCTTCTTTTGCTCAGCAAATTGTAGGTAGAGTTGCGGTAGTGGATGTAGCTACCGGCGAGGTTGAGTTTCTTATGCTCTCAGATTCTGATTCTGGTTTCATCAGGTCTAATCCGTCGTCTGGCGAGTTTCCAGTTTCAGCGATGCAAAGAAACATAAGTGGAAACGTCGAAGTAGAGTTTGATGATGTGGCAATCTAATATGAAAAAGAAAAAGAGGGTTGAAGGTCAAAAAATGCTTGTCAGTCTTCGAAAGATGGTTGAAAAGCAGAAGTGTACTAAATGAGGGGATCATGAAGAAGATTCAGAGGTTCTGAGTCATGTTGAAGAGAAAGAGTATTAGAGGAAGTTTATAAAGGAGGGGTAATGCTATGCCAATAAGAGGAAGACATGGTGCGGGTTGTCAAGATTATCCGTCCAACGTAAAAGACTCGGTTAGTATACTACCATTTAAGAATGGTGGTACTACAACTCTTGCTTGTGCTGCTGTAGCGGAGGACTTAGTATTAGTTTCTTCATTGCGTAGGTTTGAGCAAGATATTATAGCTAGAGGAAGTCATACAACAGGTAACTGCTCTAGTGATTTAGTTGATACTACTCAAAATTGGTGTGAGTGGGGGGTAATAGTAGGGGATGTAGTAACTAATACTACTGCTGCTTGTACTTTTGGAACAATATCTGCTATATGTGGTAATACAATTACTGCTACAATGTCGGCAGATGACTGGGATGTGAATGATGTTTATTTTATTACAAGTACGCCTACTCATCAGTGTGCAAGAGCAGAGACTATTAGAAAGGTTAGACTTATTACAGACTTAGCTGTTTATATTAAGTTTGATGGGGAAGCTACTAGTGCAGATCACGATGTGCATTTGTTAGCAGGAGAATCTTATAACGACGATGCTTTACGTATTGTGTCTAGAGTCAGCATTATAAATGTTGTTGCCTGTCAGACACCAGAAGTACGTTGGGCTGTCAATGGGGTGTAACGCATGCCACCAGGAGGAGGAGACGGTTTTGGAAGTGGATATGATCCACTAGCAACAGCAGATGCTAATTGTAATTTACTAGCTAAGGACGTAATTGGAAATAAGGCAGATTCTGCATCTACTGGTGCAGTATGTTGTGTTGATTCCTTAATGGGCTATACAAAGCAGATTGTTACTGCTATTACAGGTGCGGGAGGAATTTGTAAGGTAGTTGTACCATTAGGACCATTTGGTGATGCAATTGTACAAGATGGTGTAGATAGTAGTGGTACTTATACAGTTCATTTAGTTAACTTAAATGGAGATGTACTAACTAACTGTGAGACTACACCTGGTACTTTTGATGTTGTTAGAGTTAGGGCTGGTTGTTCATGTCAAATTCTAACTGCTCAAGTTGCTACTGAGAGTAATGGTATTATTACTGGAACTATTGACTTTACGGCTGCATGCCCCGATTGTTGGGCAGGCGGTGATGTAGGTTATATTGAATTTAATAATATAACTGCTACAGTTTGTTGTGTTGTTAGTACCTTTCCTGTACTACGTAAGTATTTTAGAATTACTCAAGAAGAGGATATTGAAGCTAAGATAGATGTAATTGACGCTTTTCATGATGTAGCAACAGCTAATGCTGCTTGTAACTTAGCTATAAGTGATATAGTTGGTAATAAAGCCGATTGTGCTGCTACTGGTGCAGTTAGTTGTGTTGAGTCTATTATGGCCTACTCTAAGCAAACTATAGGAAGGTTAGCAGTACCTGGAGTAGATGTAGCTTGTAATATTAGTATAGCTCAGACAATAGGTGGTAAGGCTGATACATCTTCATTTGTAGGTGTTTGTACAGACTCTTTAATGAGTTATGTAAAAGGAATCTTAGGTACAGCAATAATTGCTTGTGGTACGTTTACTACAAGCTCTGCAACAGTTCCTGCTGATACTGGTAGGACAGAAGCTACTGGATGGTTTAATGGCAGTTTAATTATGCCTCTTACTGGTGCAGTAGCTTTTCAGCCAAGAGTAATTGCGTGTCATGATTCAATTGGTGATGTATTTACTATAGATGATGATGCTCCATTTACGGCGGCTACTGGATTGGTGACATATGTAATTTTAAGAAATATTGAACCAATTATAGCTACTGCTAATGCTACAACAAATACTATGCCATATCATGTAATTGGTAATAAAGCCGATTGTGCTGCTGTAGGTTCACCTAGTTGTTGCGAATCTTTGATGGCTTATGCTAAAGAAATTCAGCTTGGTATTGGTTTTGATGGAGTAACTTGTTATGCTAGTGGCTTTAATGAAGATACGGCTGCTGGTGTTCTACATGGTCAACATGGGGATGTTTCTATTCTGTTTGTTATTCCTGAGGCAGTAGGGTCTATTAGTTGCCATAATACTGCTATTAGAGTTGAACTACAGCAACAGGGTCATGTTGATACTATTACTCAATCTATGGCTTTAGATCATCCACACTTTGGGGAATATAATATTGTTGTTCTGGGAACAGATAATGGGTCTTGTCCTGTGTGGTGTGCAGCCAACTTAGTAAATGTACAACAATTTCCAGAGGGAGTACTTGTATTTGATGTAGTTGCTGCTGTAGCGATGTTGATGGGTACAGATGGTGGTGATGCTGCTTGTAAAACAGTAATGAATGGTATTACTCAGATTGAGGCTATTGATGTTGGTATAGGACTGACTGGACTGACTGGGGCTAATTCTGGTGCTAATACAGTTTCCAGTGCTGCTACATATAATACTTTAATAATGAGTGATGCTCAGCTTACTGAGACATTCTACGGGTATGAGACATGTAATGCAAATACTGATGTTCTATTGGGTGTTGTTTATAAAAGACAGCCAGATGGAACAAGGGGTATTTTAACAGATGGGGCAGAAACTCCTGGTGATCGTTGGTTTTATGGTCCTGGTTATAGTGCTAATTGTTTAGTAACTTTAGGGCAAGATATATTGCAGATTATAGTTCATATGGCTCTTCAAGCTACGACTGCTGGTGCAACATTTGAGATTTCTGGTGATATTGGAGA
>SDBT01007777.1_pt1 | contig 17596 bp, 43 predicted proteins | sample 2277101 | NCBI WGS metagenome assembly SDBT01 (sample SAMN10404973, study PRJNA504765) | marine sediment metagenome | isolation source: marine sediment core GS10_PC15, 103 cmbsf | place: Arctic Ocean: Southern Knipovich Ridge | collected 2010 | reverse complement strand
GGCTTTTGTTTTACAGTGAGGACAATCTATTGACATATTCATTAACATTCTGAACCTCCTCTAAAAATATAATGAAATAAGTCAGCGGCCCGGCTTTTTCGGGTCTGCTGCACTGACTTATTAGCCACGTTTGTCTTGCATCTCATTGTGTGGGTTTACCTCAGGACTTACTACAGAGCCGTTGTTGCGAATAACTGCCCATGACCAACTTTCAGCGCCTTGAACATTTAAGCTAAAAACAATTTCCCCTTTTGGCAACTCAGGGTGTTCTGTATCCTTTAAAATCTTTTGTACTACGTCTGATATTTCTCGTTTTTGCCTTAATGAAAACATTTTCGACCTCCTTATGAGTGGCTAATATAAGATTATACGTTATGACGCATTATCCGGCCCATGCCATCTCTTTTATTCTGGTCAGGCCAGATACGCTCCAACGCTCGATAATCGCTTGATTGACTTTGAAATAATCGGTTGGGTCGCTTGACATAATAGAAAGTCGATATGTTAGAGCTATGTCTTTCTGTTTAAATTTTTTGTTTAAAATCTCATCAAGCAAAACGTTGGTGCAATTCATTAATTCAATCTTGGTTTTATTCATGACTTTCCCTTTCGATATGTGCCAATAGGTGTTCACTTCCCAAACCCCATTGAATCCACCATTGGTCGTGCCAATATTTGAGACATTCAGGGCAGTTATCGTCTTTAAAAGGTGTTTTTGTTTGCCCACACGATGGGCAATCTTTTGTTAATTCTATAACGCTCATAAAGTCTTCTGCTTATTGATTTATTATACGTGAATCATTCCTCCCATGGCTTCATTAAATCGTTTACCCCATTCCTTTTTTGGAAAAGATCGAGCATATAAAAAACCGATCAATTCACCCGTTGAAAATCCATCACGGCAGTGACCTGTAATCATTGCTTCTTGCTTTCCATAAATATGACAATAAACTTCATATGCTCTTAAAGTTACTTCAGTTCGTAACTTCCCTCCCTTATGATCGACTGTTTGTACTGGATGAGTTTCCATTTTTCTCCTTTATACCATGAAACAGGCTCGCTATTCCATCTTTTTTACAAGCCGGTTTAGCTCTGCTAAGAATTTGATCGTTTTGCCTTGTATTTTGCTGCCAGTTCCAACATAGCTTTGATAAACTTATCAGCAGCGGTTTCCAGCGTGCCTATCATGCCATTGTCTCTTGTTATTCTATCTATAAGGATGTATCTTTTGCCAGCCTTGTGTAATTCCGGGCAGTAATTTACATAATCAACCCACACATTCTGATATATATGCAAATCCCACTGGCATTGCCGCCTGTCTGCTATTGGATATAGCTTTCCTTCGGCTAATTTAAGCCATTCGGCGGGGGTTCTGGTTTTAATTTCCAGCACTCCAGATGTGCCGACAAGTCCATCGGTTGAGGTGTGTGTGTGCGGTTTGTCGCCCTTTACCATAGCGATTTGCTCAACATCAACATCTTTAATTATTTTATATTCTTCTCTTGCTGCGGGTTCGTAAATATGACCCCTATCAGCATATTTAAACTTTGTTGGTTCTGCTTTGGTATGAGAAAGATATTCGCCCGCAAGAATATACAACATGCTGTCATACCCGTCTTTTCCGGGTGCAATCTTGTTAATTGCAGTTGACCCCACACTCGCTAATCTTAATGACATCCATTCTATCGTGTCCTGGTCTATCCCCCGGATGATTTCAGGCATTTGCTTTTTCCTTTTTATTAAAATCACGTTTGGCTTCAAGTGTCAATAGTACCTGTATGGCATCCGCAGCGTTTAGTTCTGAAATCTTTGCAGTTTCATATGTGTTCTTGAGGTAGATCATAAACTTTGTTTCGTCAGCGCCGGTGTCTTTTATCAGCTTTTCGATTTCTTTTCCTTGGGCTTTGGTTATAGGTTCAGGTTCCGGATCTTCTTTACCGGCTGCATTTCCGTCATCATCATCACCGGTCGGTATGTTAAAAATCATGCAAGTTAAATATCTACGCCCATACGAAAACGCAGAACCTTCACCCCAGATTTGGGTCATCATTGCTTTGCCGGCAATTCCTGTGGTTTGGATTGCAAAATCGCCATAGCGTTTCTTTGTGTGGCCGTCTTGATGCATGATGTCTACACACACCCTTTTGTGATCTTCTTTTGAGGTTTCTCCCTCATAAAACATTAAAGAAAAACCTTCGGCGGTATAGATAGGCTTGGTTTTAATCAAAATCTCTTTTAAGTTGGCATACTTGCTTCCTGTCTGCGCATTTTCTGATTTTGCTACCACAAGTTTTATTTTATTCTGCGTCTTTACCATTGCAGCGTTGAATGCCTGTTTTGCATTGCGGTCTAAAAGGTGTTCGTGGATCTCAACCATTGCTTTTATCTTTTCAGCCTTAACATCGGGGTTGGCCGCCAACCTTTCAACAGCCGAGAGAAACGATTCCTGTTGCTCTGGCAATTTTGTGGGTTGTCTGCTTTCCCACTTTTCTACATCTTTGCTGTATTCTGTCTGCTTTTCGTTCATTTTATCCCCCTTGTGTTCCGCAAGTCTCTTAAATATTTATTGCGGCATTCTCTATGGTATGTATTCCTACCGTTTATGTATAAATTGTTCATATTGTCATACTTCTTACAATAAGTACATTTTCTCCACCTTGCGTTTCCGCAAGCGGAAAGCGCTTTGCTCCTGATGTGTAGTAATAAATGATACCCTTGGCTCTGGCATATAACTATTTGGCTATTATCGCTGACGTTTCCGTGATGGTGAATTACAATCCCTTCTGGTAAGGGTTTCCCAATAATTTTTTCGGCTATTATAATGTGTTCCGGCACACTCCCCGCACTGCTTGCCTTTGGGTGTTTCGGTTTACACACCAAGACATAACCCATACTGCTGATATATCTTCCACCTTTCCACCGTCCGCTGTTTTCTCCCGTTCCGTTGTGTCCGCTTATATATCTTACAGGGGCTCCCTTGGTGTGTCCGTATTTTGCTATATTTCTTTTTGCTATCGGTGCCGGGTTTCCACATCCACACTCACACAATTTTAACATAGTTACATCTCCCAAAATAAAAAAGCCCCCCAATGGTTGCGATGAAAAAACGATATGTCTTTTCGCCAAAAGAGGGCTGTTTTAAATTTAGAGTTTGTTTTTTCATCGCACGTTCTTTATACTACGCGGTGAGGTGGATGTCAACTTGTTTAATATTTTATTTCAATATGCGGAATTTGTTTTTTTACAATGGCTTCCACAATAAGTTTGCCTTCGTCCTCTATAATCCCTATAGATTGGAACCCTTCCAGTATTTCTCTATTGATCCTGCGCTGATGAGACTTGTGCGCCGCTCTTCTTTTAGCAGCTAAGAGATCGGCTTCTATCTTAGCTCTTTCCTCATTCTCCTCTACGAATCTGGCGGCTTCAATCTTTGCCGCCTTTTCTTCAGCTTCCCGTTTAGTTTTGTCTATAGCTTCCTGTTTTTCTCGTTCCGCTTTCTCCTTGGCTGTGATCTTGTCCCATTCAGCTTTTTCAACAGCTTCTTTAGCCTCCTTGATTTTCCGTTCAGCAGCATCTTCAGCGTGTTTCTTGGCCTTTTCAGCCGCTTCCTTTTTGAGCCGTTCTTCACGCTCGATACGATCTTGTTCAATCCGGGCGGCTTCTTCTTTTTGGCGTTTTTCTTCTACCTCTCTGGCTATCTTCGCTTTGAGCGCTTCCAGTTCCTTATCTTTCAACCATAGCGCATGAAATTCAAGGCCCTCTGTGTGGTCTGCTTCAAACCGAATTATCTTTTCCTCTTCCTCAAGAGCCTTTTTTTCGGCTTCTTCCCATTCGGTAAGGGGTTGCCTTGCCCTGTCTCTTTGTTCGTCAAGAAAGTCCCTTGAACGCTTCCTTTCGGTATCTATGAGCTTGATTGCGGCCTTTTGTTTTGCGACAAGCTCTTTCCCGGCTTTTTCAATAAAGGTTTTTGATTGGGCAATCTTGTAGGCGAAAGAAGCAATCTCTTTACGCCCGGTTCCGGTTTCAACATCCGGTTCAAATTCGTCAACCTTCTTTTTAATCTCAAACAAAATCGGTTCAAGCCCGTTTTCTGAAAACAATTTAATTGGTGTTATATCTATCGATACTAAGTCTGTCATTTTCAGTCCTCCTTATGCCTTTCTCAATTCTGCCAAAGCTCTCGTTAAGTCCATACTTGCCCGTTTAGCAGCCCCGCCTTCCTTGGTTCCTGACAGATAAGCTAAGGAATCATTTTCAATTCTTTTCTTCCACGCTACTGCTTTTTTTACGAACCTGCGAGCTTCAATAACTGCATCGTTAATTTTTATGATTGTTTCTAATTCCATTATTCCTCCTCCGAGCAATCCGCCTTTAAGCATAATCTATATTGATAATAATGTATTCCGACCTGAATGTCTTCGCAATTAATATCGTCATTTAAATACCGGGGCTCCCTTCCTTTGCTAAACGCATGCACTTCGCCAATTTCAATTTTCTGTTGGCAATGATCGCAAAGGTATTCTTTCCGTGCTTTTATATATTTTAGCATTATTCAATCCTTTCAACCGGCAGATTCCAAGGCTCCCAATCATGAAAACTTGGCCCCATAACTTTCTCATAAACAGGGTCAACCGAATTTATTTCAATTAATTCCCCCGCTTTCTTGAGGGTTGCTGTTCCCAGGCCGGACAATTGATAGTCTTTTAATAATCTATATTTACCGGGTTCGTTAATTATCATTATTCAGTCCTTCACATATTCTAAAAGTTTTTCTGTTGTTATCCTAAGTTTTGCGCTCATAATATCGTAACTTCTCGAAAAATACCGACACGCATCAATATGCTTTAGATTATCATATGAAATTGATCTATAACTAAATATAACCGTGCCGTCTGGCCGGACAGCCGAAACGGTATCATCAACGAAATGTAGGGCTACCCGGCACTGAAAATCAACTTTGTTTTTTGTGTTCCATTGGAAATCGTCTATATTCTCTGCCACCTTCGTACATGTTGCAAAATACTTCCTCAGTTGCTTCAGGCTGCGCTGTTTTTCTGTGCCATATACCTTTACCCTCACAACCTGATTGTCGTGATAACCGGCTAACTCGTCTTGATCTTCGGGGCTAAACGGATATAGCACTTTTCTTTTTATTTGGACGGTTAGTTCTTTCATTTGGTTATCGTTTCCTTGCTGCATCGGTTACATATAAATTTAAGTGGCTTTTCTTTTTTATAGGTAATGTAGTTTTGATACCCGCACTTTTTACATTTTCTCCAGATTTCCATATCACACTCTCCCATACAAAGCTCTTTCAGTTTTCGCAGCCGCCGCCAGCGCATTCTCAGCCATCTGGTTTGCAACGGTGTTTGCCGGAGGTTGAACGTCAAGCAAAATATCCTCAATCAACAGAACAGCTTCCTCTATTTCCTCTTCATCGGATGCGGTGATTTGATCTTTCATATTTTCCGTACAGTTTTCGGCGTTTTCTGTATCTACCTTTATCCTTTGGCAAATAATATCTAAGCCGTGGATGTCATGTCTACCGTTTTCTGTAAGGTCATCAAAATGAAACTTCTCTACCTTTTCCAGAATTTCAACTATAATTTCCCGGCTTTTTTCGATTGTGCATAAAGAAAGCAGTATTGTTTTTATGTCCTCTGTTTCCATATCATTTCTCCTCTATCTTTTTCAAATCCGGCGACCCCTTAAACTTCCTTGCATGTATGCCGCACATGGGGATTTCTTTCATGTAAATATATTTTGCGGGTCTGTCACATGGGAAATACCAATTTCTGTTTAATTCTTTAACTGCTACCGGCTGATTACACTTCACCCTCAAACCCCCTTATTGTTTCCATTCATCATTCTTGGATCGTATTATTTTATTAATTTCTTCGTCTGCTTCGTCATGCGATATTGATCCGCCACAAGAACATTTTATAATAAAACTAATCTGTGCCATTTTTTCTTTATTATCCATTGTTTCTAAAATTGCGGGAAGGTCTTTGATGTCCATACGTTAGCCCTTTTGGTTACAGGTTAATCCTGTTTTTAAATCTTCTTCTGATAAAGGAATGACCTGAAGGTGCAACCCTATTGCGCTTGCTAACCCTCGCAATCTGCCAACATGGTCTTCACAAATAACCGCTTCGTCTTTTCCCGGCCATGTAAATCTGTATCTTGCCTGGTTGTCACACATTGTAATATTTACTGACCCTCGCATAAAACCTCCTTTAATGCCGATTTGCCATAAGTTCTTTAATCATCTTTTGAATATCTATCATACAGGCAGGATTAAAGACCGTATGTGGTGATGGAAAAAAACAATATTGGCACCATGGGCCATACCATTTAATTCGACCGAGAATAAATTCAGATGATTTTGAAATTATATTCCAAATTTCTGTTTTTCCCGTATCGCCAATCTTGTCAAATTCCATATATTTGCTATTAATCATGATAGATCCCTTCTTAACCTACCTTGCTGATGGTTTCATTGCTCTGCGCCGGGATATTTTCAGTTCCCTACGTTGGTTTTGTTTAAAGCCTGCGCCTCTACCTGGGGCTCCGGTAAAAACTTGGTTTCCGCCGACTCGTCCCCCAATATCCATGAATTTGCCCAAATTTGAGAGACGCATGATTTTCGCAAGAAAACTGGTTATGACCGTGAGTTTGGCCTCCGGTGGATTTTTCATCCCGCTACTTACTGTCTTTTTTTGCATGTTCTTCTCCCTTTAGGTACTCTAATGCTTCGTTAGGAGTCATTTTCTTTGTTTTGCCTTTACCTCTTGACCGAGATACAAGAAGAAGCAGCATGGCACATATGAAGATTTGCAAGACGGTCGAATCACCTAAAAAATAATAGTTTAAAAATAAACATCCGATAAAGCACGCAAAAGTATACGTATCGGTAACAATACTTTTAGCTGTACTTTCGTTGATAAGTAAAACTTTAAATTCCATTTCAATCTCCCTGTTTAATGGTTATGCTTGCCGAGACTCACCGGCCCCCCGCTTCTCTTATACCGTCTGACTTCTCATCCACCCTCTTGCCCCGGTAAGCATACTGTTATAGCCTCCCGTTCTCTTTCCTGTTGGTGGGCTTGGATGGACTTAAACCATCGACCCTCCGCCTTTTTATCGGTCGGATGCTCTATAACTGAGCTACAAGCCCGTTCTCTTTCCGTCCCCCTCCGATCATGTTGCTATATCAGCGATATAGGGTTTGATGGTTGGGCCTTGCGGTGCTTATCCTGCCGTGGTTGGTGTAGGTTCATCACGAACAGGTGAGCGAGTTTTTAATGTTTTTTTAACAATTTAGCCGCCTTCTCCTCAGCTTTATCGCTACGTTCTTTAAAATCATCATAAAATCCTCTCGCTTCGTTTTTTAACCTTTTAATTCCCAGATATGCCGTGTGTAGAGAATCGCCTCCACGCTTACGCAAAAAAGAATCACACGCTACACAGTAATAACCGTCACCGCTACCAGAAAAATTAACTGCATGTGTATATTCGACCCCAATCTTCTTTTGGCAATCATAACAATGTTCAGCACCACATCTCAGACAGACAGCCACATAAGTCTCTTTTCCGCAGTTATCGCAAAAAGTAGCTTCTTTAGTTATTTTCTTTTTCATAATATCTCCTTTTTGATATGACGTTCACCTTTCGGACTGTTGCGTTCAGCCAAGTATGTATCCTTTTCTAAAATGGGTCTGGCTTTGAGCTTTCTTTTATTACCGCTTTTGTGTATTCATCGAGAATATCAAGAGCCGTGTCCATCCTGCCGCAATCTTGAAATTCAAGGCCGCAATCTCTACCTGGGCCACAGTCGTCGCATATCTCATTACCAATTTCCCAAACAACTTCTAATGTATTCATTTTAAATATCCTTTTTTAAGGTAAACACACTTTACTAAAGTAAATCGAGCTTGTCAAGAGAAAAGATTGAATTATTCAAAACAATAATTGTTGACAAATTAGAAAAATTCATATATCATACAATACATGAAAACTCAACGAAAAGTGAAAACAAAGATTATCAAGTTAATTCAAAGACATGGTAGCAAGAAGAGGGTTGCGGAACTTCTCGACATCCACGTTTCATACATAACTAAACTAGAAGGTGGAGCGGTTCCAGGGAAAAGGCTGTACCGGGACATCTGTAAATTCGCAAAAAAAAGCGTACATTTTATAAGGAGCTAAAACCATGAAAATAGAAACCCGCGAGGATGCACTACTCCATTGTTTTGATCTCTGGTTATGGTTGGCCGTGACGGGAAGTCCAGGGAAAGACCGCTGGCCAGGATGGGAAAAGAATGGTGGACATCTGGAATCTTGTTTACACGATTGCCCCGTTTGTGGACATTCAAGACAAATATGCAGTCATTGTATTATAAAATGGAAAAAAGCTTGGTGTGATGACGAGGAGGCCGAATATGGTAAATGGACAAATGCCGAAAGTAAACAAGAACGCACAAAATACGCTTTAGAGATAGCCGCACTTGCGCTTGATGCATTATAGTCCCGATAATATCACGACAGGCGGAAAGTTTTCCATCTATCACTCTATTAGCTTTCTGGAGAAATTATGAAACAAATAAGAAGAAAAGTAGTAAGCGCAGACCATTGCCAAGGTAGCGGCGGGGCATTTTGGGATTTGTTCTTAGAGTGCGGCCATATTGAAGGTAGCGGCGGGTATCCTAAATGTCCCAAAACGGCAATCTGTTATAAATGTACTAAAAAAGCTAATAAGGCGCTTAACCGTAAGCGGGCAAAGTAGAGCTAAATTCGGAAAGCTCAAGATAACGCAAAATGATAAGCGCCGCCAGGTTAGCTCAACCATTGGGTGACTAAATGCAATATAAAACTATAAAAATTTTAAAAGAGGAAATATACCGCGATCAACCGTATGTAAACATTGCCGACAATATGGTGCGGGTAACATTATCATGCTCACGGAACGAGTGGTGTGAAATAAAGCGTCACATAATAGCCAATGCAGTGGATGCTAAATAGCGTGCGGGTATGCCTCGTAGGCGGCGGGGAGAGCTTATTGCAAGAGCGCCCTAAAATACTCCCTACCCGCACCACTGATTTGGGTACATTAGGAGGCTTATAATGCCAGAAGGATGGTATTGCAAAAATTGTATTTCGTGGGGGCCAAATAGGTTTTTGGGCTGTGCTCATTGCACAAATCCAAAATCGCCAGAGTACAGCAGCTATTGCATGATACATGGTGCCGAATTTTGTATCGAGTGGGCTCCTAATAAGGCGCTTACCCGTCGTCACCTTTCAAGCGAACAAGCAGGCGCATCTCAGCTATGACATTGGAGTGCTTATGAAAACATACACCATGAGTCAAATCAAACGCATGTACGGGTATAGTCAAAAAACAAGCCCTATAGACACGAAAATATATCCATATATAAAAAAGTGGGGCAGGGACCCAAGCGGTAGGTATCGGTGTTTGTATACACTTTCCGAAGACGCTCCCCAGCCAGGCGTTGCAGCAGATGCGGAAAGTCAATGTGGTCAATGTGGAGGAAAACTTGAATATAATAGATGTCTCAAATGCGGTGAGGTTGAAATGATGCATCTAAAATGGTCGCGGAGAATATTTGCAATGTATAACAATTGCCATTACTGTAAAATTCCAAAACCACATGACTGGGTAAATATTGCCGGTGCAAGACATTGGGGAGGGATGAATAAATGGTACGGGTATTAAAAATATAATAGGCGGTAAAACCATGGTTAATAAAATGAGAGACCCGGGACCGGTTATGATAAAGCCAGGAATAAGTGAACACTTAAAAATGATTTTATGGTGGCTTAGTATCGGCACATTTTCGGGGTTTGTTCTTGGATTTTTAACGGGTGTTATTGTGGCCGGGTGGTATCGTTGAAAATACCAAAACTCGCAAACGGATATACCAGGATAGCAAATGAAATTATGGACGAGCTTTCAAAGATAAGAATTCCCGGGCGTGCAAGACAGGTTTTAGATTTCATCCTAAGAAAGACTTATGGGTGGCATAAAAAAACTGCAACGATCTCATTATCTCAGTTTACCGAAGGAACTGGGATGTCAAAAATCAGCGTTTGTAAGGGATTAAATAAACTTTTAGATATGAACCTCATTACTAAAAAAGGTAACGCTAAGTCCTACTTTACCAAAAAAGGTAATGACTATGATATAACATATGGATTACAAAAGGAATATAATAGGTGGAATTGTGTCACGTTACCAAAAAAGGTAATGACCCCCACGTTACCAAAAAAGGAAACGTTACGTTACCAAAAAAGGAAATCCACGTTACCAAAAAAGGTAACTCCTCCTTTAAAAGATAAAAGTAATAAAGATAAAGAAAGATATACGAAAGATTTTTTAGCTTTCTATCAAAAATACCCTATTAAAAAATCAAAATCAAAAGCCTTTGAAAGTTGGAATAAATTAAAAAAGTCAAACAACCTTCCTGATCTTCCAGTAATCCTTACCGCTATCGACCAACAAACAAAAGAAAAAGAAATAAAAATATCAGCAGGAAAATTTTGTCCGGAATGGAAGCACCCTTCTACCTGGCTTAACCAAAAATGTTGGGAAGATGAGGTTGATTTGAGAAAAACAGAAATAAACGATAGTAGTAATGTAGATATTTACGGGGATGAATAATTATGGATGCAGATAAAGATTTTATCATTGAAGAGGGTTTAAGAGATTGGGCAGCGTATTTTCGGAAAAAGCAACCACCCAGAGTAGAAAAAATGTACGCCGACGTGTTTTTCCCATATTCTGTGAAAACAATTCGTTACATTTTTAAAGAGCATCTCAAGTATGGAGAAAAATTCCTATTTTTGCACGAATTATCCACAAAACTAAGCAGGGTGGAGGATCTTCCGGCTGATTACGACAAAACTGAAGATCAGAGATTTCCGGTGGGAAAAATGTGGGAAGCGTTTTATATCTTAAAAAAAGACGGGGAGGCATATTTTAATAACTTCTGCAGAGTTACAGGGATGCCAAAAAACGACAAAGAAAGAGTGGTTCAAAAATACAAAATGGCCTATAATATTAATTTTGAGCTGAAAGGAATAAAATAAAAAAACTTTATAAGGAAAAATAGCTATGGCTAAATACAACCCCATTTGTAAAAAATGTAAGAAGACTCCCAAAACAGGGGGGAGGTTTGCTTACTATAAACCATCTTTATGTATGGATTGTAAAAACTTGTATCAGAATCAAAGAAACAAAAAATTAAAGGAGAAATAGCTATGGAAACTATACTATCTATTATAAAAAGTAAAAACCCAGAGGACATAACCAAAAAGGAATTAGACGAACTTCGGCTCGCAATTAGAGAAGCATTGGAAAATGTAAACAGACTTCAGGCGGTTCATAGAAGTCTTACTGGAAGAAACTATGTTCCAAACATAAGATTATGATAACCAATAGAGAAGGGGGAACCATGAATAAAACCTTAATAATAGCCGTGTTATCAATTTTACTTATCGGCATAGTCGGTCCTAAAATAGGCGAAATAGTGACAGAAAAGCGCATGGCGCGGGCAATTAAAATATTGCAAGCCGCGCAGGAAATCGAAGTTGATCGGTTGAAAAAGATAAACGACGCCCACATGGAAGTTATTCGGGAACATCAAAAAGGGGAGTAATGAAAAGGCGTGAATGGATATACTGTCAGGAGCCTGCGGCTTACGAAATAAGCTGCGATATGTGCGGTGGCGAAGTGCAGTGGTCGGAATATGAGGGCCATGTGTGGTGTTGGCGATGTCTTAAAGATACGCCAGGATTTCCAGGGGTTTTTGGTGGGCCAATTCCGGTAGAGGCTTCAGCACTTATTGGTATATGTTTTGATACTATAGACTTAAAGACGGGAAAGCGATCACACATGAAAATTGACGGCAACAAGGTTGTATGGGAGAAATGAAATAACCGTCGAATAGGAGGATAAAATGCTTTCTTGTTCATGCGATATTGATTCCGACAGTTGGTATTATATTTTACCAAACTATCATTTCAAACAATTTATACATAAAAGACGAAAACGATGTTGCAGTTGCAAGGGTTTTATAGAGATTAATGCCTTATGTGTGGAGTTTGATCGATATAGATCGCCTGTTTCCGATGTTGAAGAAAGAATCTGTGGAGATGAGGTCGGTCTGGCTTCTTGGTTTATGTGTGAATGGTGCGGAGAAATGTATTATAACTTGGAAGCTCTTGGATATTGTATGTATTTAGGTGACAGCATGAAAGAGAATTTAGAGAACTATTGGGATTTAACCGGATTTAAGGGAGATAGGATAAAGAATGATCTATAACATAACACCGATTCCTAAACCCAGGATGACCATAAGCGACTCGCGTCCCTATCCGCCGAAAAACTACAAGGGAAAGGAATGGCCCAGGCGCTGCGTGCAAAGGTACAGAAATTTCAAAGACCTTGTAGCGATGAATCATGTTGATTTACCGGCGATAGGGGCGCGAGTTATTTTCGTTTTACCCATGCCAGAGGGTTGGTCCAAAGCTAAAAAAGAAAGCATGAATAATCGTTATCATCAGCGAGTTCCAGACATCGACAATCTACAAAAAGCTCTTTTTGATGCTATCTATTGTAAAGACTGTATTATCGCAGACATTCATGTAGCTAAAAAATGGGGATACGAGGGCGCGATAATAATTAATTAATATCATGATAGGTGGAAAAGTTTTCCGTCTATCTCTCTATTATATTTCAGAGGTATACGCGATGACTAAAAAAGAAAGAAAGAAATATCAAGTCAGAGAGGTAGAATGTTATACCCGTGAATGCTTTCTCCCTTTTACAGGCAATGGCTTAAAAATTTGCCGGCTGTATGAAATGGGGCGATGCCCTGAAAAATATAATAAGGCGTTGCACGCAGAACGGGCTATCTCTCCGCAAATGACATGTACCTTATGTGGAAAACCAGGTAGCTTTGTATGCAAAGAATGTGCTAACAAATCGCCTGTCAGGTGAACTATACCATTAGATTTCTTTGCTGGATATAGGAGGGAAAATGTCAAAATTGGTTTATATATTAATGTTTATATTTACACCAATACCATCTATAATTCTTGGGTTTTGGGTAAGTTATTGGAAATGGACAGAAATAATGAAAGCACTTATAATTAGTGATTATATTTTATGCTTTGTTCTTTTGGTTTGTGTACGAATTGTAGGTGGGCCAGAACGGAATACCCGCAAAGAAATCTAATAAGGCGTTTCACCCTGACACTGAACACGGGGCCCCTAATCCCGCTGCAAACACGCATGGCTAAGGGCTTGTAATTGTGGGGCCCTAACAACGGTGCAGGTGAACTCAACCATTATATTTCTAAGGAGGTATGAAATGAAATGTCCTAAATGCGAAAGAGAATATGACAAAGACGATGTTAAAATTATTCTGTATTTTGATGAGGCCGAGATCGTTATGGTTTGTCCGTGTGGCGAGGAACCAATTATACATTTTACCGAAGCCGACTTAGCCGAAATATAATAAGGCGCTGAACCATAAGCGGGCAAAGTCGGGTCCGGTTCGTGAGGCCCAAAACAATTCAAAGGAATGAGCGCCGCCAGGTTAGCTCAACCATTGGGAGGCTATAGTGTTTATCAAAAATGTTTTGGATAGAAAATCATGTTATGATTGTTGCCATTTGGAGTATGGAATGGAAAGTTTTTGGTGTGGCGGTGGTCGTGATCTTGGCTGGTCAGTTGTTATACCCGCTTGGTGTCCAGACAAAGAGCGCCCTCCTACACCGAAAGCCGAGCCAAAATGAAATCGTATCCGAAACCAAAAAAGAGAAAAAAAGAGGACGTTGACTGGACCGGCTTTGCTTTCCCGAAGCGAAACCCGATCAGGCTGAAGGGCGCGGCTTACAAGAGACTACAAAAATCTGTGCTTGTGAGAGACAATTTTGAATGCCAAAGGCAAGGGTGTGGACTTCGCACTACTAACCAACCGCACCACATCATATACCGAAGTCATGGCGGTGATGATACGATGGAAAACATGGTAACTCTTTGTGGGCCGCTGGAAAACGACTGTCATGGGAAAGTACACAGACCGGGAGGTCAAAATGGCAGATAAAGACTTTGAAATGTGTGAAATGTGTTCCTTGTTATTAGTCTTGCTTGATAGGATTGAGATGGAAACCGAGGATATGAACATACTAAAAATCACAAAACAAAGAATGGAAATAGCTGAACAGATGGGACTTTCAGTTGTCTATGAAGGCAAAATAGATTCTGGAAAAATGCAATAAGTACACAGATAATCGAAAGGCGGAAACTTGGAAAAGATAAAATATAAGGTAATTCAGTTCAAATGCTCCTGTAAATATATTTGGTTGGACAACACGGAAAGGCAGAAAGGCGGTTGTCCGGAACATGGCCGGCCTATCCTGAAATATATTTTGTGGTGTGACCGGTGCGGAATAAAAGTTACAGCTAATCCCTGGGCTGGATACAGGCAGGAGGTATGTCGCAATTGCAGGAGATTAATCATTAACGAGACTTCCAAAAAGTGGGCTGAAGATCACCCCGGCTATCACAAAAAGAAGAAAAAACCCAAAAAAAAGAAAAATATAACCCAAAAGGAAGTATTTTCAACATATTACGGAGAAAAACAGGAGAGTCCGCAAGGAAGGTGTGAGGCGAATATAATCATAGCGCAGTGTTTTGAGGATTTGAGGCGGAAGTGCGTGCCGCCTAAAGAGGGGATGATCTAAAGGGGGAAATATGAGCGATGTGAAAGATGTTGAAATATTAATAGATTACGATTTTATAGGAGATGAGTTTTGGATCGGAGGAAATGCAAGATTTGATAGGGTAAAGGATTTGCTCCTAGATTATCTTAGAACAAAAATGGGCACTGGTCCTGATGACAGGGAGTCTAACACGTTGAACCTCTACCAAATAGATATCAGTATTGACTTATCATACGACATTTTCAAGTGTCACCACAACTGCGGAAATAAGGGGTTGAGAGAAGGTATCCTTCTACGTTTAATAAACAGATTGATATAGGGGGTATAGAGTGAGCGGTTATATAACGATATCACATTTAACTTGACAATCTTGTGTAAATGTAGTATTTATAAGCTTTGAGTTCTTTTTCATTTTTCCTCCATCGTGGGTGCGGGGCTAATCTCGCACCCATACAAACAAGGGGTGTTTATGTCTGTATATAGCCTGAAATCTCAAGACCGACTCAATACCTGTCATCCCGACCTTATCCGGTTGTTTAATAAAGTTATAGAGGGCTACAACTGCACTATTCTTTGCGGGAGGCGGGGAAAAAAAGAGCAAGAAAAAGCATACGCCGATAAAAAATCAAAGGTGAGGTATCCGTACAGTTCCCATAACAGATATCCTTCGAAGGGCGTCGATCCATCACCGTACCCCATCCCCAAAAACTGGGGGAAAATATCATGGAAGCTTATCCCAAAGCAACACAGAGAAACAATTCAGAAAGAAATCAAGGAATTACACAAGTTCTATCATTTCAATGGTTATGTTAAAGGAGTTGCAGATTGTAACGATATATCAATACGGCAAGGCCATGATTGGGATGGCGATTTCAATTTCAACGACCAAACGTTTGACGATTTAGTACATGTCGAGGTAAAATAATGAGCACTTGCAATGTAGAGGGGTGTAGCGGAGAAATTAAAGCCAAAGGCTACTGCAACAGACACTATGAGCAAACAAGGAGATGCGGGAAAACATTAAAGAGAACCCTGCGAGATCCAAACGAAATAGCTATAAAGGGTGATATTGCCGAAATTGTCCTATACGACAGGAAAAGCCAAGAGATTGCAAGGGCGATAATTGATGTAGAGGATGTCAAAAAAGCTGAAAAACACAAGTGGTCCCTATCTACAAAAGGATATGTAGCTACAACCGTAAAGGGCAGGATTATTAAAATACAAAACATATTAGGAATGCCAAACAAAGCAAGTCGAGTTGTTGACCACAGAGACAGGAATAAACTGAACAACAGGAAGTCTAACTACCGTTATTGCACAAATAAAGAAAACGTCAGAAACAGCGGTATAAGCAAGAATAATGTTTCAGGATACAAAGGGGTCTCTTGGGATAAACTAAAACAAAAATGGCGAGCGGCAATAATGGTGAATAGGAAAAGCATTCACCTGGGAAGATTTATAAGTAAAATTAAAGCAGCAAAAAAATACAACGAAGCAGCCACTAAACATTTCGGCGAATTTGCATGTCTGAATGAGTTTTAAACAGAAATCATAAAGGGGCGTTTAAATGGCAGAAGAACCTTTTTTCGGTGAAAATATCAGAGAAGCAATAACCACTTTTAAAAATATGGGAAAGAAAGCCTTTATTCCGCCATGTATAGAAAAGATGCACAGTATATGGAGTTGTGAGGCAGGATGGGGGAACGTAACGGAAAACAACGTAACTTCTTGTCACGATAAACCAGAAAACTGTCCATATTACAACAACCACAAAAAGGAGGATAAAATGAGACTAAGAACGATTTTCACTACAATTGCACTGGCCTTTTTATTGGGCTTCATGATTGTATCTTTTACAGGCTGTGCCGGAATGCCGAAATTCTTTACACCAAATGAACCGTATTGCACTGAGGTGGAGCAGGTAGATTCTTTAATTTACAGCTATATAAATCCTGCCGATACTAAATTTATGCTTATGATAGGTTTGGCGGCAACCTTGGATAAACATCCCGGAATGGCACCAAAAATTAAAAAGGCTCTGTTAGCCTTAAAAGCTACCGTTACAGAAGGTATAACTTATTCGGCATTATTAGAAATTATGAAAGAGAAATTCGGCGTACTTACTTTAGTCGTTATATCCGAAGGTCTTGAAAACTTCAAGGGAGTGAATATACCATTAAAAGTCTGTGATAAACGGTTGGCAATTGGAGCTATCGACAAATTGATAGGCGTTACGGATACGGTTAAATAATTCATCGTTCTCTGCCAGCGGCAGGTAATCTAAAAAGGCTTTCCGTTGAGCCAGCCTGGCAAATCAACGGTCATCCCTGTGTCGTTTCGACTTCATAGGCCAGAGGTTGGGGAGATGTGGAGCGGTGGAGTACCCAAACACATACACCTAAAAAGGTTGACCAGCGCCGAATGAAAGGCTGGCTACAGAGTGTTTACTCCCCAGCAATGTGCGCACCCATTATAACAAAACTATCGGCCCAAGGGCGGAAGACCGAACGCACATTTAACCAACAAACAGGAAGAGCATGACCATGAGAGCAAAAGTAAGGTATAACAAAGATTCAAACACTGCACATATGTCTGATGGAATTGTGTATTGGAAAAATCTTGAGAGTTTATGTAAGGTACATGGTTGTCCAATAAATGAATATGGTAGGCCTGTATTTAATATAGAGGCGCGGGATGTTCAGGTTATAGATAACCGCAACAATAGCATTTAACCAACAAACAGGAAGAAAGAGGGAACGGGTTACACCGTCCTGGGTGCGGCCCTGAAAACATAAACCGCCGGGAAAGAGGCATTGATCGTGGGGATTTCCGCACAAAATCTTAAAAA
>SDBT01007776.1_pt1 | contig 17597 bp, 12 predicted proteins | sample 2277101 | NCBI WGS metagenome assembly SDBT01 (sample SAMN10404973, study PRJNA504765) | marine sediment metagenome | isolation source: marine sediment core GS10_PC15, 103 cmbsf | place: Arctic Ocean: Southern Knipovich Ridge | collected 2010 | reverse complement strand
GCATCTCGCTGATCCAGTCGTTCGCCCGGAACGCCAGCAACGGCACCTGGGTGCCCGTCCGCGGCTTCGTCGCGCCCGGAGTCTTCTCGATGGGCACTTCTGTGGACCTGTTTCGCGGCGACATGGCCGCCGGCAACGGCCGCAACCGCGCCTACGCCTACACGTGCGACTTCCTCGACGCCACGATCGTAAATTGTCCGCGAAGTGCCCGAGACATCGAAATAGACACGCTGATCGCAAACGCCGGCGAAATCATAGACGGACTTCTGTGTGCAGTCGGCAATTTCATACAGTTCGTCACGCTCGTTGCGCGCCCGATCACGGACGCCATCGTGGAGCTGATAGCACCCGTCGGACCGGGAAGTCGGTTCTTCGAAACATTGGACTTCATATTCGGTTACGACTGGAATCCGCTACTGAAGTCGACCAACGACACGCTGCAGTGCGCCACGACGCCGATCGCACTCACCATCAGCGAGGATCTCGCCTGTACGTGGAGCAAACTGAGCTCGTCCGTGGTCAACTTCGCCAACGCGACGGTGCTGATTTTGGGCGACCTCGACGGACTTTACAAATCGGGCGAATTTTTGCGCGGGCTCCCACTGGACGCCGCACTCTGCGATCTGCGATTCGCCTTCACGTGCAGCGGGCGCTGGATACAGGTCCTGTCCGGGCACCCGCAGACGCGTCCGCTGGATTCCACGACCGGCGCGCCGAACGGCTGCCCTATCGCCGAAGGTGGCGGCGTCTGGTTGAATCTGTTCTGCTGTCTCGGCGAACTGTGGTCGCAGGCGGGAGGGCTCGCGGTCAGCGTCACTCAACTCGTCGTCGACCTCTCCGAGGACTTCATCGATCTGATCGCCGGCATCGGCGACACGGAACAGACCACCAGGCGGTACCGAGTGCTGCTGAACGAGCAGATCGTCCCGGAGATCGGCGACGCGGTGGACGCGCTCGGCTGCCTGCTCGGCGTCTCGTTCGCGCCACTACCGTGTTTCGCCGAGTGTCGCGCCGTCGGCATACCACTGAGCAAGTGCTTCTCGCGGAACGTGAACGAAACCGGCGTCTCTTCTCTCGGAGACGGCGTGCGCAACATCACGATCGACTTTGCCAACTGGCTTCTGATTCCCGTGAACCTGGGCAACATCGCACTCGAGTTCCTCCTCGAAGACATCATCACGATCGGCGACTGCTTCCGCAAGGACAACGAGGGGTGTCTGTTGAATCGGTCGACGTTCACCGAGTTCATCGTATCGCTGGTCGACGCCTTCGTCTTCCCGTTCATCAGGCCGATCGCGACGTTCGGCGACCTCATGAACTGCATCATCGAGGCCGACTCCGGACGAGTATTCATACTGATCGAGCGCGGCCTCGAGGATTTCGTGAACGAGGCAAGCGACGCGATCGTCGAGCTCCTCATCGACATCATCGAATTCCTGATCGATCTGTTCGTGCCGACGCGCTGGAGCGGCCTCTTCGAGTCGTTCCTGCGCATCTTCAAGGATATATTCAGCTTCTTCGCGGACGGCTTGGAGTGGATCCTCGACAGCATATTCGGCGACGGCGTCGGGTCGCGCATCATCGACTTCATCGGGCGCGTGGCCCGCGCCGTCGTGACGTTCTTCGACGACGTCGTGAACTTCGTCAAGCGCGCGATCTGCCTGCTGAGTTTCGACCACCCGGAGTTCTGCAAGGATGACCTCAGTCCGCCGCCGGGCGGTCCGGCTGCCAGGCCGTGCAACAACGGGACGGACCTCACCAACTTCCGCGTGCGATGTGCATCGTGCAACGTGTCGGCGCGCCCGCTCGAGAAGTGTCCCAACCTGACGATGAGCTGCAGCGACGCGGTAAACGACGGGACCGGGTTCGGAGCCGCCGAGTGCTCGGGCTGTCTCCGCAGTCTGTGGAGTACGCAGTCGTTCAAGGCGCTCGAGCGGACGTGCTTCCCGATTCCGATTTTGCAGCCGAACGCCACGACCTTTCCGCCACCTCCGCCGCCGAAGCCGTGCCAGGACTTGCGCGATGCGCACTCGCTGTTCGCGCGCGACTGCGGCATCGAGTCCACGCCGTGCGCCGCCTTCCGGGGGCCGCTGGCCAACTGCTCACAATTTCCTGGCAGTCTCTGCCAGACGGCGCTCGAAGCCATGTCCGGGGCGACCGCGCCGTCACTCAACTGTCCATGTGTCCTCGAACTGTCGGTGAACACGTCGTTCGTCGACATCAGCGCCGACTGCTTCGGCCTGCCGCTGCAGCCCCCGTCGACCACGCCGGCGCCGCCGACGCCGGCACCCACTCCGGCACCGACGACGTCACCGGCGCCCCCGACCACTCCGCCCCCGCCGACTCCCCCGCCGCTGCCGCCACCCTGCACCGGCAATCTGACGATCCGATTGTGCCGCTCGTTTGAGGAGGCGTGTGGCGACTGTTCCGGCTTGAACGTCAGTCTCTCAGACTGTCCGACGTTCAACGAGACATGCAGCGTGATCGTCGACATTCTTCTCGCCGACGGCTGCGAGTGTCCCGCCCAGTTAAAGGACATGTTCAGTTTCGATTTCATCCGCGAGCACTGTTTTCCGGCCGAGTGCCCGGCGTCACCGCCGCCAGCTCGCGCCGTGAGCGCTGCCCGCATGCCGGCCGGCCCGATCCTGCCAGTCGAACGCCGCCACTTCGACCGGAGATCGCACGCCGACGACGAGTCCATCTCCGAACTGTGCGCGAGCATCAGGACGCTCACCAGAGACGTTCTTCCGGATTCGAGCGCTCGCTGCGCGGGCGTCATGCGACACTGCGACGAGTACGTCGGCGCCGGAATGCTCGGGATCGCCGAGGCGGAGCTGACTCACTGTCTGGCCCTGCTGGCGACCTCGCAGTTCGTCAACGTCAGAAATCCGTTCAACGACACGAAGCTGCTGCCGCTGGATTACTTCATGTCCTTCGGTCGACCGCTGAACACGCTCATGATGGCCGCCGCCGCCATCCCGGCCTACATAGAATGGTCGATAGAGTACCATCGCAACATCACCTCCCTGAACGTGACCGACGAGCAGCTGGCGGCGGAGTCGTCCGCCGTGGTGGCCGTCGTCCGGCGCGCCTACGCCGAACACGAACTGACCGAGACGGACCACATCGTGCGCGACACCCTGGCGCTGAACAGCCGCGCCATTTACGACGTCCTCTCCGGTCTGTACACTGCGCTGAACCGCACGGACCTCTTCGGTGTCAACCACGAGCAGGCGGGACTTGGACTCCTCGCCGGCCGGCGAAAGCGCGGCGTGCGCGCGATGGCCCCGCCGCCACCCGAGAAGCGACTGGCCCTGAGATCGCTGCCGGGTACTCGCGAGGGCCGGAAGCCGTCCATGATACTGAGGGCCGGAAACATCGGATACAAACTGGTGCAGCTCGGGTGGCATTTCATCGACGTCATGGGCAGATACGACCTCGGCAGACACCTGCAACACACACGTGACGCCCTGGATCGACACAGCAAGAGGCGCCGGGAACCTGCACCCAGCGCACCACTGGCGCGCGACATCCACCAATTCGCGGACGTGGCATCGAGCACGGTACAAAGGAAAATCCATAATATCTACCGCACTCGCCGCGAGATAGGCAAGCGGCTCATTGGTTCGTGTGACCTGAGTGTGCCGCCGCCGGACGAGCTCTTCGACGACACTGTGCCGGACAAGCTGGCAGTCGACGACGAACTGGCGAATCGAGAAGTCGGCGGCGCGCCGGAGGACTTCACGTTCAACGTCCAGTGCTCGTCCGGCAGGCGCATCGACAATACGAACGACGACAATGCGACAATATCCGCATGCGAGCGCGGCCCACAGCGCAACGAGGGCAACCGATCGAGCTGCCTGTTCTTCGCGAAACTCGACTGCCTAATATGGGAAGAAGCGATCGTGCCGGGGATCAGGGCCGTGTGGGACTGCACCTGCGAGGACCAGGTCGATGACGACCCGACGGCACTTCCGGAGGTAGACCACCTGGCTGGCTTCTGGGAGACGACGTTCGACAACGTGTCGCATCCGAATGCCACCACCAACCCGCGCCTGGATCCGGATTCGCCGTTCTTCTCCGTGACTGCCTGGGTGCTCTGGCGCGTGGGCAGGCTGATAGGCGTCGACCTGCTGCAGTTGTTCGATCACCTGACCACATTCTTCACCGAGACGAACCGCAACCCCAACCAGGGCGAAGTCGGCCTGCTCTTCTACCTCGAGTTCCTGGTGACGTGCAACTGGCGAGAGATGGAGACGTGCGACCGCGGCCTCGGTCTGGAAGACGCATTCGTGATCACGCTCGGAGCGTGGCTGCTGCTCACGTTCATATTGGTGTACTTCCTGGAATCGTTCGACTTTCTCGTTGGAACATTGTTTTGGCTCGCATTCCCGGCCGCCTGGATCAGCGCCGCCTATTTTGTGTCGCCGATCTGCCTCGTGCCGGTGTTCCCGTTTCCGCTACCATCTATACCGCGCTGCTTCGCCGACGATCTCTGCCGACTGATCCACATCTTCTTTCGACGCTGCATACCGTGGGACGACTGGCTGCCGGGACTTTTGATCCACCCCGACGGCTGTCCGGTGTTCCCGCGAGAATTTCGCGACTGCGTACCGCTCGGATTCACCGACGGACTGGACAACCTCTTCTTCTTGTTCGAGTGGCAGTGGCCGACGATCAACACCTACCTGCGCACGACCCACTTTGTGCTCGTCAGCTGGATTCGCGACGTACCATTCATCAACGACTCGCTGCAGCAGTTCACGTTCAACGGCAATCCACCCGACGCGCTTAGAAGCTGCTTCAAGTGGACTGTGCTGAACTTTGGAGCACTCGCCCTCGTGCTGATTATCGCGGGCTATCTGATTATCCGGTTCACGTTCTGGGTCATCGTAGTGATAAGACAACTATTCGTGTTGCTGACGTTGAATACGCTGATTTTGCGCGAGACGGTCGAAGTGAGGGCCAATCGGGCCGGACGGGAGTTAGAGGAAGCGAGAAGAAACAGCCATTTACACCAGGAGTGAGAAAAAGATAGAAAAATCGAAAAGCGATCTGTAGACGATCTTGTATTTTTAATAACAAATGTACTTTGTCAAACACACGTCTAACCTACATCTTCCATCGAAAACCCTGAATTCTTATCCCAGAACAACTCAAGATCGAGGTCATTGTCGACGCCCGACCGGGACCCGCGGCAGCGGTGGTCGTCACAGAATGCGCGATATCCCCGCACGTTCAGCGCCGCCGCTGCCGCGTAAAGCGGAAGCTTCTTAAGACGAAAGACGACCGTGCACCACTTGGGGCATCCGGGTTGCATACACCGCGCATCCCGGAAGTCGTCGCGACGGCTATCGTCAAATTCCCTGCGCGCGACCAGTTTGCGGTCGAGTTTGTCGATGAGCGGCACGATTCGGAGGAGGGCATCCTGCATGGAACCAAATGTCAGGTCTTCGCGAATCTCCGGATCGTCCAGTTGCCTGCCCTTGTGGTGGAGGGTGACGACGACGTTCGAGTAATGTCCGTTATTTCTCGAGTCGTATTCCCTGGGCTTGACTCGAATGTCAATGCGATCGACCACAGTTGCGCGGAGAAGGCCCTCGTCTTCCAGGTTGATCCACCAATGCTTTAATTCTGCGTCGTCCCCGCCCGACGAAGCGGGGTGTCGTCGCTGTCGGAACGTAACAGGAGGCATATCTGGCGGCGATCGACGACCTTCCTCTCCGGTAAACGCATTCAACACGACGATGACCTTCGCCATGCGTCGGACACGGCGCGACGTCGATGATCGACAAAAGTGGTTTATTTATACATGTGTTTTTTTATTTATTTATTTGTGGTAACGGGAATTGTGGTCACGTTGCGGAACTATTTTTCTTCCACCGACTCGCATACGCGAACGTTTCGGACGACGCCGTCCCTGTCTTGCACCGGCGGTCGTCAACGCAAGCCTACGCCCGAGTGTCCGCAATTAGGGACGCCATTCGGCTCTGTACTTGGATGATCTGCTCCCTTCTGACTTTCGCGCTGATCGCGAGTCCACCGGGTCGCTCTTTTGCCTTCAGCTCCCGATAGTACATCGGCCCATACTCTCCGAGGTTGTATTTCGCAGCTTCGGCCGCTAATTTCAATTCGGGACCGGAAGTCTCCCGGTGGATTTCCAACCTCGAGTGTTCGAGCTCCGTCACTATGACACTGTTCCAGTGGTCTTTGAATCCCCGGGGGAAGTTGTAGATTTTGCCCATCACGTTGGTCGTCTCCGGGGCCAGATAGCGTCGTTCCGACGATCCCCGGACCCCCGCGGCCGGGACACGTGTAAACGCAGGCAAACTTCGCGACATCCGCAGATCCTGACCGGGTACGTACGACATTGTCTGGTTGTGTATGGACGACGAAAATTCGATTACACTGTCGTTTCTGACGTGAATTTCAATGCCAAACGAAAGCCCGATGCTAAATTGTCGCCACATGCGCTTGCACTTTCTAAACATATACAGCGCCAGTTGCGCCGGCACTCCGCGTGGTTTCGTTTCCGGTGCATCGTAGTGCTCCGGGTTCAGGTAGAGGTGCGCGAAGAGCGGCATGCGCGCCGTCCACGTCATCGTGTTCGCGTCTACGGATGCAAATATTAGCCGCATCTCACTCTCGTCGGACCGCCAACTCAGATGTATGATGATGCCGTCGATGTTAGGCGTCATGAGCACATATTCGTCGATGCCGATCGCGTACTCTATGCCGGTGAATGGGCCGCGGCGAACTTCACCGACGATTCTATCCGACAGCAAATCACCGAGTGATTGCATGAGTCTGCGAATGATATATTTATTCGAACGGTCCCTGGTACTATCTTTACAAATACACCAAATCACTTCTTGTCGCGTGAGCTGTGTATCACACCGACGATCGTCATCGCCTCTCTCAGTGCGCGGGCAGTGCTGGTTTTGCCGGTCGCGACATCTTGCGGACTCATCCGGATGGCTGCGCGTCGGCTGAAACAGAACATGTCATCGAACGCATCACCGATTGCACGATCCAGGGTGTGTTCGAAGTTGCGGCGCAGGTCTCGCGTGAATGTCCCCGGTTCGTCGTCGACACTCCGTTCGCCGCGACGCATTCGTTTCAGCGGCCTCTTATCGCGACCGTCGTCGCTCACGTCGTGATCGGAAGTAGCCGCCTCGCCGTGCCCCCTTCTGCGACACCTGCGCGGTACCTCTCCCGGAGATTCGACGCCCGTGTCATACTCGACGAACGCGTCTGGCACGACAAGACCCCTGTAGTTGCCAGCCTTATCGGCCTGCTCAGGATGGTCTTCGGACGACCGGTCTTCGTCCGAAATGACGTCGTCGTAAGGCCCCATCACCTCGCCCTCCCTCCCATACTCGCGCTTTTGACCGTTCACCACCACCGTCTTGTATCGTGGCTTCTTTTTCTTCTTTTTCGGAGGTACCGTGTCGTTCTTCTTCGTCCAGGTCTTCGTCGAGGTCTTCGCTGGCGTACCATCTTTGTTATCCGACGCACGCGAGCAGTCGCCCTGTGCAGATTTCTTCGGTGCAGTGGGATCTGCGGACTGCTTGTCGGACGGCGTCCATTTGACAAGCTTGTTCAACGGCTTCCACGGTTCACCCTGCCTCCTCGCGTCGCGAATGGTCCGAGCCCGATCCGACATGACGCGCAATGTTCCGACATCGAAGGGCGCCTCCTCTCCGGCCCTCTGAATCAGGCAGTTGTAATACTGGCTTTCTTTCGACGTTCCCACGACGACGTTCTCGACCGTGCATGGTTTCGAAGGGTCCAGCTTGACCAGACGCGCATCTCCGAGGCTCCCGATCTTGTCACCCGTAAACGATGACCGGCGACCCCACACATCATCGACGATCTTGCGCACCGTGACGCGATCCGCCCACGGAACAGTGTAGAGTGACTTCAACTCGTCTGCCGACTTTGGCGGAAGCCGCCTACCCTCGAGGTATTTCACTAGCGTCCTGCGGCGGTTCACCAGCGAATTTTTGAATTTTGCTATCAAAACGTCGATAGCCGTGTCGTCAGTGGACACCAGACTGGCGTGGGCATCGGGGTTAGGTCGGCTGGTCGCAGATTTTTCGCGCGCGTGGGATTTCGCGTGGCTGGTGACCACCGCCCGGACGTCACCGTCGTTTTCGTCGTCTTCATCTTCGACGTCGTCGAAGACGTTGTCATCGTCATCGTATTCTTCAATGTCGTCGACGACAAGGACACGATGGGCGTTTGCCAGTGGCGACTTTATTGACCGACCGCGGCCATCGTGAGATGTGTGGTCGGGCATCGCGACCGGGCGGTCTGGTCTGTTGAATGTATCGAATTCGTCGAATTCGTCACCTAGGGAGAGCATCTCGCTTTCGTCGGGGCTACTCTCGTCGCCGAAGAGATTTATGGGAGGTCTGGCGGCCATCGATGATCTCAACCTTCTTCACATCAACCCGTCGATGCGCGCGTCGACCAATATATGCATGCCGGGAAAAAATTTTCGACACTCTCGTATGCGAATGCATCGACGTGCACGATATATATTTTTTTTCTCAGTGTAGCTTTCCAGCGCTTTCCATTCGCGTGCGCCGTCTCACAAATTTGCGCGCAATAAATCATCGCGGTACGTCATTACATCCCGTGTATGTCGTCGAAACAAACATGACTTCTCTCCCGTATTTTGCACTTTCGACGTCATTCGCCCTCTTACTGATCGGGATCCCGACGCACTGCGACGCCGTCAGCGTCTCTTGCTCCGGCGTCGCGGTCCAGGGCTCCGTTCCGACATTTGGTCCCGGTACGTCGACAACGTCCGGAGATCTGGCAGTCGCGCGACCCGAACACGGATGTTGGGTGGATCCCGGACTCCGCTACGACGGCCAGGTGGTTTTTGCGTACGCCAAAGATCCGGCCAGCTACGCCGACCGGTGCAGCTTCAGTCGACGCGTTGCGGTTCTGCAGAGGGCGGGGGCCATTTCGGCGGTGATTGCTTCGAATCGATCTTCCGTCGGTGGTATCGTATTCGGATGGGCCGGAGCGATAGACATCACGTCGACGTTACTCAATCGCTCGTCGTACGATCTCCTGCGGAATCACTGTCGCACCGGTGACGTCGTGACGGTGTCCAGGACAGCCTCCGCCGCGGCCACGGGGGCTTCGAACGCCGTGGCCGCCTTCGTGGCGGTAATATCGGTGATATACGCGTGTGCGGGAGTGCTTTGCGCGCAGCAGTTGGTGTTCCGAGCGGGCATAATTCGATTCAGCGAACAGAGTTGGTCACTCGACGACCACGCTTCGCTGATAGCGCTGGCGGGGGCGACGGTCACGTCCGTGCTGAAGATCGTCGGGGTCGTGACGACGTTCGAGTGGGCGTGGGAGGGCGTCGGGTGGATCGCCTTTGTCCTCGTCAGCGAACTGCCCGACATAGCACTATACAACACGCTGGCCGTGTACGCGCACAGCTGGGTGGTGCTTTCGTGTCGTCTCTCGGCGTCGAAGCGAACGATGGCGGCGTCCAGGATGTCGACGGTGATTTTTCTGATCGCGTACACCCTGACGTCTCTGGCCAGTATCATCACGGGGGTCGTGTCCCCGGCCGGCGTCCAGTTCCGCGTGGCCACGCTGCTGGCCGGGTGGACGTACCTGGTATGCATTCTGGCGGCCGCGGCGTGGCGGCTGAGGCGTACGCTCTCGACGGTGAGCAGTCGCGGTTCTTCACACAAGACGGTCGTGTTCGTGGCGATATGCATGGTGGCGCTCGCCGCGAACGGGGCGGTGTTGATTGTTGTGGCGGCGGCCGGGGCGTCGTTGACGGGCGACGTTTTTTTGACGGTCGCCGTCGTGGCCGCCGTGTCGGACGTCGTGCTGGTGGTGGTCGTCGTGGCGATGTACGTTCTCTCGGGGAGACTGATTCGCAGCGCATCGACGTCGAGTCAGTCGCACACGTCGAACCGCGGACAGAGACGGGCAGAACGCCGCGCTCGCGCCGAAAGAAGCACAAACAAAGAGTCCGAGCTCTCGACTCCCGAGGAGGGCGATCCAGATGTGCGATTACCCGAGTGACGGCGCCTGCACGCGACGGGAAAACGACGTCATGCGAATTGACGAGCGGTGACAGGGAGGACGCGCGGACGCTGAGACGAGCGACGGCCGTGATCAGTTTCATTTGCTGTAGAGATAGTGTGAAGGGTTTCGGTGGTGTATTTGTGATCGGGCGACGGAACGCGGGATCGACGACCCGGTACCGCCGCCACGACCCGAGTAAAAGTACATACAAAAACACAAATATCTAATCTTCGCGTCCATTCACCCGTGTCGGCCGCCTCATAGTCGGGTCTAACTTGTTCCGCAACGTCAGGATCGTCAACGTCAATAATTCAACTGACAACTCAAATATCACGGCGATAATCTGGAGCACGAAGCCAATAATGTCGGCAAAAACGGTGAGTGCGAACATCAACATCCTCGGCAGCGGCAGCAGCACCACCGTCAAGAACAGCATAGTCGTGACGAGCATGACCGGGAGCAGGTTGAACATCGTGTAATAGAAGCAACGCGTGGCGTCGGTGCTAGGATGGCCGTCGAACGTAAACTTCTGGAGGGCGTCATCGACGAACCTCGGGTCGAGTATCCAACTGACGGGGCCAAAGTTCGTCGCGCGCAGGTAGTTGTTGACCGCCGGCCACTGCCACTCGAGGAAAAAGAACAGAGAGCCGAACCACCCATCGAGGCCAAAGTCACCAGCACACTGCATGACATTCGGCGAGCGACATCAACTGAGCATTCGATACGTACGGACGTTCACGGGGGGTTTCTTTATGTTGACGGACGACATACTGTGACACAAAAAAATCGCGGAACCGGGATTACGATTCGCGGAATTATTTTGTCACATTCGCGGTTCCTAAAATAAAAACCCATAAAACCGGCGCATGCCGGTCGCCGCGGTGCAGACAAAAAAAATTCGCCTTCAAACCATGCAGCGGCGTTCTGTTCTCTCACATTCCTCGCCGGATATGACACATCGACGAAACATAGCAACCAGACCGATGTGGGAGGCGAGCGGCAAGAGAGATGCACTTTACTGGGATAAGGACGGCGAACGAATTCCGCCGCCGACCAGCCAAGGCAAGTTGGCACACCGTTGGGCGAACGTGAAACGGCAATCCGAGGTCGTCATGGTCGACATACAGCCGTACGACTTCGACGGCGGTGTCCCCGTATTCCGAATTTTGTATGACGCGCCGCTCGGAGATGAATTCTTATCGGAACGCGGCCATCCGCTCAAAGTCCGCGGCCAATACATGCGCGAGAGTGAACTAAATTTTCTGGACGCCGACTCACAACGTCACTGGGATAGGCTGTTGAATCTTTCTAAGCCTGCCTGCCGGGTCTTGTTCACCGCTCCCGACAACGAAGGACGCGTGGGACGGATTATCAGCTCCGAGATGGATCAGCCGAGTGTCTACGACGATTTAAGGGTGAGTCGTCACCGAAGCCGGCCGAGGCCCAGTCGCCCGAATTGCGATCGCGATATGGAAGCGCGGAAGCGTGCGCGGTCTCCCCCGAGGCTCAAACGTGAAGATATGCGCAGCGAAGTCAATCAACCGATGGTGAACGGACGCGGCCGCTCGAGATCTCCGGACGGTGAGGACAGCTGCTGGAGACGTTCTCGGACGCCAACGCCGCCGCAAAAGCGCCGCAAGTTTCCGGATAGATCCGAGCGCGGCAACACGCCGGGCGGTGTACTCGATCTGGACACGAGAATAAGGCTGATCAAGGAGCATGCCGAGGAGGAGGAGCGCCTGATCAAAGGGCGCGTGCTATCGGGACTGTGAACAGCGACACACCGGGGACAACATTTTATTTCTAATTGTTATTCGAACTTCAACGGGTCGGAGAGACAAAATTCCGATAAAAACTCAAATGTACACAGCACCGGTGACACACCGGTCATCGCCGTCGTCTACTCTCGGAGATGTAGAAACAATTCCAATATCCCGGATCACGCACCACGTGCATAGTCTCCGCCAGCGAGAATTGCTGGCGCGACGTGTAGAAACTGAAGTAGAGTTTATCACCAGGTATCTCCACGCCGTTACTCGAGAACGAGATGCGGTGCAAATAACACGTTTCGACCTGAAGCATGTCGATCGCCACTCGGTTCGTGTGGTCAAAGTCCGCGCGCGCGTGGAATAGACACTTTTGGGCTATGGCAGTCGTTGCTGCGTCCCAGATGTCGTTAAAGTAGAATTTTTTAATAAATTCGAGTAGATCGGCGCGGACGGCGACCCGCAGCGCTTCTTTAAACTTTCGGACCGACCGAACGAAGTGATCGCGATCGCGGTATTCTCTGATGTACGGCGCTATGACACCTTCTACCAGTTCATCCGCGGCGGTGATGGGTTTTGCCGCCAGCACCAGCGCGTTCTGCGCCAACTGCGCACATATGCGCTTGGGACCGGCGTGTGACGCATTTGCTGCATTCCGCCCGGCACAAAAACTATTCGAGCGACGGACTTTCGCATCGACCAGTGGCGACCTGGAGACTTGTATACTGCCGCCAATCATCAGCCCGGCCAGTCTCAGTTGCGCGTGGATATCGTCGACGTCGTTGTCGTTCGGATGTTCGTCGTCCGTCTGTAGCCGAATGTCCCTGGGAGAAGCGACGAGTCCGCGTTTACACCCTACATCATATATGTCTAGGCCCGGATCCGTGTACACGCAGTATGATCTTTTGGTGCGGGCGCCTACGTTGATGTCGTCGCGGGAGGCGCATGACCTGGTGCGCAGGCGTGGCACTGACACCGCTAACTTGGATGATCGATTGCCGGTGTGGTCAGAGTCGACCAGGTCACCGTCGGAGTCGGTAGAGGATGACGACGAATAATTGTCGTCCGCCATGTGCACACATTCTGTGTATGGCGTTCGCGACCGACATCCGCCTGTATATCAACGATTCACTGCTTGTCGGCGCAACGACATTGTCCGCTACTGACGCGCGTATGCCACCGTGTCGACCGCCTCCGGGTTTAAGTGTGCGCTCGTCGCGGCGACCGTCGCCCTGATCACCGGCAACATCAGCACGGCCATGAAGGTGAAGACGGCATTGACGAGAGACCACGCGGGCTCGGTTCCGGGTCTGACGCGCCACAGTGTCGAGCCGCAGCACTCTATAGGGGCCTCGTTGACCAGCCACGCGATGAGCACGGCGAACGAAAGTAACCACGACACCACGAACGTTATCAGGACCATGTTGAGCGGCAGCCTGTGGCGAAACGACGTGTCGTGGTACGACTGACAGTATACGATGTGAACGATGAGGTGGACGAATGCGAGGACGAATCCGATCGTGCCGTAGGCAATCGCGAAGGCCCACAAATCCGATATTGCGTCGACGCCGATCATCTCCAGGAACGTAAACAGGTGGGTGATCAGCAGAAAGAGTGCAAAGATCCACGTGGTCGCCGATAGTATGTTGATCTTCGACAGTTTTAGGTGCCGTCTCATTACGACTATCCACGACGTGTCGTCGCCGACTCCGTCGGTCGGGTGTGGTCGGTTGCGCACGACGTATCGTGGCTGTCGCGGCTGCTGCTGTTGCGCCGGCCACTGCTTGTCCTGCTGCATTATCCTCGACAGACAGAACGCGGCCAGCGAGGCTATTATGACCGTATAAAATTGCGACGCGAACGCGAAGATCGATACCGACGTCCACAGCGTGCTCCCCAGGTGGCCGTGTCCGGTCCCTGTACCGGGACCACCTATTACCGACCAAATAGCGACGATCGTCAGAATGTAGGCGACTGGTGCCGACACAAAGTAGTCCAGGGCAGACGATAGGTGCGGTGGATCGCTGAGATAGAGCCGGCGCGAATCCGACGACAGCAGTGCGATCCACGACGCGAGCGCGACGGCCATTAAAAGTCCGTTCAGACCGGAATACGTGCCGGCCGCGACGCTGGAGTCAACTTCCCGGATGTCGAAAATGTCTATCACGAACACGACCACGAAAGCGGAGGCCAGGACTGCGTGCACCACCAGCACGGAGACGGTGAATCGCCGCAGTGTGCGCGTACCGTCCGACTCGTCACGGCGTGGTGATTGTCTTTGCGGAGTGCGACGACCGCCCCCGTGTCCGTAAGTTGCCATCGTCCGTCGCCACTATATTGACCGCGTTGCGTTTATTACAGTATTCACGTGGCATGTCGTTCGTTGACGTGAGGAAATTGATCAAACGTCTTCACGATGGAGGGTCGAAAACCTGTCGGCCTGGGGAGTTTCGGCATGGACAGCGCGAAATTCAGCCAGAAACTGGCGGCCCTATCGATGTTACCCTACCCGGTGCCGCTCGAGTCCAGGAATTCACTACGTTCGGGAACGGTATTTGCCAGACAACTCGACCACGCCAGGATCGTCAGACTCGACAGCCTCAGGACGGTGCTCCGGAACCAATACGACGACATAGACCCGACGAATTGTGATCTTCCGCCGATCAGTACGATAGCGGAGTACACGGCCCTGTGGAGAACCTGCAAACTCTACTGGACGAGGGACTACGTGAACCAACCATCCTGGCAACCCAACGAACCGGGATTCGCGTGGAGGAGCGGGGTCACTGGCTGCGTCTACGAGGGATCGTGTGTGTACTTCGAAATGATAATGTGCAATGTCCTCGCGGCGTTTGCCGAATTGAACCACGCCGCGTCGATTCAGCTCGAGCGTTCGGACGGATGGCGCTCACGGACGGGGGAGGTGCAAGATTGGTTGGATGGAGACGATGTCACATGCGGTCGTCTGTTGCGTCACTTCGACGCGGCATCGGTGGCCCTGCTCGAGGCATACGGGTGCGCGATTGAATGGAATCTACCGTTAGATAGCGGGATCCGATACCCACCAGAAGTGGACCGAATCACACTGGCGGCGCTGATCGACTTGGTGCGCGCGCGATCGCAATTGACGCGGATAGAGAAGTCGTCACTGATTAGGAAAATTAAAACATCCGGCGGAGCCGACGGCTGGACTGTGATTCGCCCGTATCCGCACAGAGACATGTGTCGCTGGCACGCCTGGATGCGCGTGCATTGCACGGTTCTCCAGCACGTACTCGGACACGCATTTCCCGACGCAGCCGACTGGGCCGAACACGCAGCAAAATGGTCCGAGGCTTCGGCGCTGATACACGCGGCGATGGATAAGAGCGGCGAAAGTATGTGGGATGAGGCGCATCAATTGGCGCTGGGCGCATCTCACGCTGCCGATCGTTTTTCGGACGGTGGCGAGGTCGGCACGATGAAATCGGCACTGGCCACGCTCATCAAGAAGGCGGGGATGGTGATGACGGTCAAAACTACGGCCAGTGACCGGGAGACGGCCAGCAAAGGGGTGCTGCAGTGTTTGATAGAGTACGAGCCAGAATACTGGCGGAACTCGCGGTGATGTTATTGGCCAAATAAAATAAGACTCGCATATGTGATTTTTGTTTACTACAAAGTGCTCGACTGTTCGCTGACTGACAGACAGACAGACAGACATAACATTTTTTTTCACCGCCAACGCATAAAATGCGCCATCGAGCCGCGAGATGCGACAGGTAGAATCATGTCGACACTGCACACAATCATCTGGTTTTGTTCGGCGTTCGCCCTCGTTTGCGCCGACGCGGAAGTCTCCACTGAGACGAGTACCGACGGGAGTCTCATTCCGGAAGCGGTCTTCAACGATTCGGATCCACACCGGTGGACCGATCCACATGATCGCATGGTCGGTCTCAGATGCGACGAAAAGACATACCCCCACGGAGGCGTCGAAGCGGACAACGGTGAAATACTGTTCGGGTGTGGCAGCGCCGTCTTCGTGTGGAACCCTGTGACGGATAAAATCCGGATCACCCTCGAAGGATTCAGTAAGTATCGGGTGAGGAACATCGCCACCAGCGGGGATATCGTCGCCGCCACCGTGTCAAACGACGGTGTTCTCATATGGTGTCTGAGGACCGGTAGGTCCATACACAGCTGGACGCTGCAGCCGGACATGCACATGTTATCTAGGGCGATCACTTGCATTGCCGTCGGCAATGACGTAATTTTCGTCGGCACCGATCGCGGAATGATACTTGCGTGGCATCATCGATCCGGCGTCTTGAAGCGGATAACAGTCCCGCGGTCAGGCGACCGTCTCAGTCCAATAACCTGCATGTGGGCGTCGGCGGACGGTCAACGGTTGCTAATCGGATCGCAAGATGGTCGCGTTCGGGAGTGGAAACCGAGTCAACAATGGAACACCTGGACGATATTCTGGGCACCGGACGCTGTCTGGTACGTGACGCCACACCCTCGGCTCGACGTGATAGCGATCAGCACGCGCGAGGATGTGCTGATCGTCGATATCGACAGCTCCGATGTGTTGCAGAGGAAGCCCGGCTCTGCGTCGGCTATCTTCTTCGACGGGGACGACACATTCATCTGGCAAGAGATGGGGAGTGAGGTGTTGACACTCAGCTCCATTCGCACCGGAGTAGATGTCGGCGAAATGTCTTCGTTTGGCCGACATCTACTCCGATCGTCAACATGCACATTCATACTCGCTCGGCGCCACGAATCTGTGATTCTGATGCCAGATGTCCACGGTGGTGGTATCACCACAACATTCGCGCTGGTGAAATGTGACTTCGCGTATTACTATTCCGCAATGGCGATGAAGCGAGGGTATGCAGACGGAGAATTAGAACGGGGAGATTCTGCACCGCATTTGGATCCGAGTCACAACTAGAGGCCGAGATCCGCCATCAAGTCGTGACCAAATTATGTCCAGACTCCTCACGATATTGTATTGTTTAATCTAGCACACATTAAATTACTTGACCATGCGATCTCACCCCCAGTCATCATCTACCGCCGCCGCGTTCGCAGACCGAAACTTGTCGATGTACAATTCGCGAAACTTCCTTTTCACTTCTCTCACGTTGCCGTTGAATACGCCATCAAAGCCGAGGAATATCTCCGGCAGCGAATCCGCGCCGAAAATGCCCAGCCACCACGCTACGATTTTCGCGGCCACTTTGGACGGCCTGTCTACCAGCAGGAAGTGCCCCGCGCCTTCGACTACATCGGAAAACACCCTCGCATTCGGCATCAAGTACCGGAAGTAGCGACCCTGCCCCGACGGCATCATCCTGTCGCGCCTGGAATTCAGGGACAGCATGGGGACACCTTCGATGGCGGCATAATTCGCGCCGCCCGGTCGTATGTCCGGCACGAGCGGCATCGTCTGGTCTGGCGACAGCATCGATGCTATTTTCGCCATCGCACCGTGCCGATTGTTTTTTGATGATGGTTATGGTTTTTGATTATGATTATTGATTAGATGTAAGCAACTTCAAGCATTTTAAATGTTTGCTTGTAGGCTTATGCATTATTTGATTACATTTTTTTAATTTTCCGATTCACCGCACTCCCATCCGACTGGCAACACATAAAAAGCGCACTCGAGCCGCGAGAATCGAGACGTAGAATCATGTCGACGTCACACGCGGCCATCTGGTTTTTATTGCTCGCCATGGTTTGCGCGGACGCGGACGAGCCGGCGGCGGGGAC
>SDBT01007775.1_pt1 | contig 17598 bp, 19 predicted proteins | sample 2277101 | NCBI WGS metagenome assembly SDBT01 (sample SAMN10404973, study PRJNA504765) | marine sediment metagenome | isolation source: marine sediment core GS10_PC15, 103 cmbsf | place: Arctic Ocean: Southern Knipovich Ridge | collected 2010 | reverse complement strand
TGACGTATGATCCATAGGCCCTGACGGAGAAAAGGGCGAAATTGGTCCGTCCGGTGCCGATGGAGCAGATGGAGCCCAAGGAGAACAAGGAGAAATAGGTCCTTCAGGGGCAATAGGCCCAAGTGGTCTTGCTCCTAGTGGTACATATCCGCATGATTGGCTTGCTGGCCTAGGTGACGATGACCATCCTCAGTACCATAACGATGCACGCGGAGATGCAAGATATTATACACAGGATCAACTTCATGAATTACTAGATGCGTCATTATTGGAATTTTTCTTATATAACGATGCGTCTGATATAGGTGGATATAGACAACTATTAGTTAATGAATCAACACAGGGACAAGAAACCATTTCAGTAGCCATCCCGGCTAATGCAACTTTAATTGAAGATTTCGCTACCGACTCTGGAATACCCAATATAACATTTTTAGCGACAGGAATATATTCATTTCATATTCATGCTTCATCAACAGTTATAGGAGATAAAGATGCTAGAATATATTGTGAGATATATACACGAACCGATCCTGGTGGTGTAGAAACTTTAAGACTAACCACAGAAGAATCCGGTATTCTTACCGCTGTGAATACACATTATGAAATACATGCTTCTCTTCCTATTGAAACAACTATTAACGCTACCGATAGATTAGTGATTAAAGTCTATGGTAATGTTGAAGGTGCCGGAGGTAATCCTACTGTAAGTATATACATGGAAGGGACAACAGCATCCAGGATAGATATATTAGGACCAAGTTTTACACGTGACCATGGAAGTTTAAGTGGCCTTGCCGATGATGATCACACGCAATATTCATTGGCAGATGGTTCAAGAGATTATTCCGGAGTAATAATTGGTGTTGACCCTGTTCTTGACCAACATCTAGTCACTAAAATTTACGCGGATACGATCAATGCCAGCGGAATACTAGCTAGTGGTGTGTACCCACACCATTATTTAACTGAACTAGACCATGACGACCATCCACAATATTACAATGCCGCAAGACATGATAAAGCATTACATGATGCCCTGGCCTTATCACATGATTCATTATCAGATGTTTCGGTTGATGATCATCATGCTCAGTCTCATAATATTGCTAGTCATTCAGATACTACTGCTACAGGTGCGGAATTAAATACATTAACTGATGGTAGTGATGCTGATGGATTGCATGCACATGCAGTTGCTAATGCTCATATAGCAGATGGCACAATACACTTCGTTGAAGGAGCTATTGATCATGGTTCTATTGCAGGTCTTGGTGATAACGACCACACACAATATGTATTAAGGCAACCTACCGCAGATACAGTTATTAACGAAGCAGGTGGTGATTTTGACTGGAGGATGGAAGGAGTAGGACATTCCGCTTTATTTTTTGTAGATGCCGGGAATGATTGTGTAGGTATTGGGTATGCTACTCCTTTTGCTAACAGTATAATGACAGTCAAGCAAAAAACAGGACAAATTATAGAAAATCCAATTAATTCTAGCTTGGTAATTTTTGATGATGATACAAGCGGACAACCTCATCTAACATTTAGAACAAAGAATGCTTCGGCACAACCAGGAAGCGTAGCAAAGATAGGAGCAATAAATTCAGGTGGATCAGGAGAATATTTTGGAAACTTAATTTTCGCCACAAGAAAAACTGCTGGCGATGATATGAAGGAAAGAGTTAGAATTGATGAAGATGGATATATGGGAATTGGAACAGGAACTCCATCCTCCGCATTTCATATTAAAGCAGGTCTTCCTGGTGTTGTTGGTTCACACTTTGCGGGGCAACTAATTATTCAAAGTCCAACTGATAGTGTATTATCCAATGTAGTTATTACTGCTTATGAAAGCGATGGCAGTGGAAATCCTGACCAGCAACTTTGGTATCTTGGAAGTGCATCAGGTGCCAATTCAGATATTACTTATTTAAATAGAAGAAATTCCTTACTTACATTAGGAACAAACAACATTTACCGTATAACAATTTTAGGTAACGGCGATGTCGGCATAGCCACAGCAACTCCTGATGAGTTATTACACGTTAACGGAAAAATAAAGGTTGAAGATAGAATAATAAATGTTACAGACCCTGTAGATCCACAGGATGCTATGACATTGAAATATTTTGACGATCATATTACCGCGAGTGGTGTATTCGCTTCAGGTATTTACCCACACCATTACTTGACTGAGTTAGACCACGATGATCACCCACAATATCTACTAGCAGATGGTACCAGGGCATTAACAGGTAACATGGCTGTTGATCCAGGAGTTACCATTGACGGTGTTGATATAAGTGTCCATGCGGCAAACGTTGATGCTCACCATAGTGAGGTACACGTAGTTAATTCTACTGGTCCACATGCAGAAGCAGGATTAACTATTGGACACGTATTACGTGTAAGTGGAGCCGCAGCATTTTCTTTTGCAGGATTAATCGCCGCAGATATTCCGCAACTTGACCATGGTGGATTAGCTGGTTTAGCAGATGATGATCACACACAATACTTACTTGCTAACGGTACCAGGGATTTAACAGGAATTTTGAATGTTGTTGGTACTCAAGTTATAACTCCTGCAGGTGCGACTGTAGGATTAAATGTAATACAAGCAAACGCATCATCAGGAATTGCAATAAACCAAACCGGAGCAGCAATCGCTCTTTTTATTGTGAGCGACATAGCGTCAGCAATATATGCGAAAGCGAATGCATCTGAAGGATACGTTGCTGATTTCTTTAATGACGGTAATAGTCTAAATCGGTATGGTATAAGAATACAGTGCGGGAGGGATGATAACACATTAACAAATACACATATTGCATTTGCAGATGGCAATGGCGATCAGGTTGGTACAGTTACATCAACCGGTGGAGCAACATCATATAACTGTTTAATGGGACATCCGTCAAAAGTTATTGATGATAAAGACTACGCATTCGGAACAATAATGATAAATAAGGGTGCAGAAGAATTGTCAAAGCATTGGTATAAAAAGAAATGGGATTTGCAACCGTATGAACCAATGAATATTGTTGAACCATCAACAGTAGAAAAGGATGGTAGAGTATTTGGTATTTATAGCGGAAGATTTGACAAAGAAAAACACCAGATATACACTGTCGGTAGAACATTTATTTTAGTATGTAATGGAAATGGTAATATAGAAAATGGAGATTATATTACTACTTCAAATAAAAAAGGACACGGAATGAAACAGGGTGATGATTTACTACACAATTACACAATAGCAAAGTCTTGTGAATCAGTAGTTTGGGATGATGAAGATAAGAATGAAAAATTAATTGCTTGTACTCTTTTAACATAAAAGGAAAATATGAAAATTGACATGAGAATGTCATACTGGGTCCCGATAATTATAATGCTTGTAAATATCGCAGCTATATCATTGATTAAATTCAATGACTTACGTCATCTGAGTGTAACCATGCAAAGTGTTGTAGAGAAAGTAAATGGTATAGCTGAACGAGTAGCACGCATAGAAGGTTATATAGAACCTAAATAATAGGAGGCCGGATATGGAAAGAATGTCTAAGGACGATTTGAAAGGTTATTACGAAAAAGAAATTAAACGGGCCAGTGAAGAAATAAGATTAACCCAGGTTAAATTAGATGATATTGAAATTAGTAGTAATTCTTTAGAGGAAAAGATCAATATTCCTAATTTAAGAAATGCTATCTACGTTGGCGGGCTCTACGTTAAAGGCTTAGAAAAGAAGTTTAAGGAATTAAGCAGCATTGCCCAATGAGAAATCTATTTGGGAATAACGCTAAAAGCGTATATACTATAGAGAACTTTAGTCGATTAACACATAAGCGACAACTAGATGCTTTATATAAGCTTAAGGATCCTATTGTCTTCGCACAAGATTTATTAGGTGTAAAGCTCTTTGACTATCAGATAGAGATATTAATGAATACGTCCAGGAAATTACATATAAGGAAAGGCCGCCAGGTTGGTGCGAGTTTCATACTGGCCTTAAAATGTGTCATAAGGTCAGTATTGAATCCTAGATCAACCATCACTATAATATCCCCCAGTCAGCGGCAGAGTTCACTTGTTTTCAAATATATCCGCGACATATTCCATTCCCATGAACTTGTGAGGCCTGAGATGGAGAATAAGTTAAGCCGGGACTCGCAGACTGTAATAGCATTGCCTAACGAGAGCACAATCTACAGTTTGCCTTGCGGGAATGACGGAAGGACAATAAGAGGCCTAAGTGTTCCATCAGGCTCGTTGATGATCGTGGATGAGGCAGCATTCTTACCTGAAAAGGTCTGGGCTGCGATAGACTACTTCACCGCAATGGGTGGCCAGGAGATAATGTCCTCTACACCATTGGCTAAGAAAGGCAGGTTCTTTGATTCTTCGCAGGATAAAACTTATCATCATATCCATATTCCCAGCTGGCGGAACCCATTAATATCCAAAGATTGGATAGCTGAAAAAAAGAAACTCCGCAGTTATGCGAATGAAATAGCAGGAGAGTTTATGTCAGGCGAAGGAACGTTCTTCGACGCAGACATTATTAGAGACTGCATAAACGCGGAACTAAACTGGAATGAGCCACCAACACAGAGTATGGGCTTATTCAAGACAATGGGTATAGACGTTAGCATAGAAGTAGATCCATGCGTAGTTACAGTCTGCAAATATGTGCAGAAACTATTTACCCCGATCTTTATAAGGGCATATAAAAAGGATAACGATAAGTGTTTATACGATTTAGATTTTACACCGGTAAGATCGTATGATGAGATAGTAACCGAGATAAACAATGTTCATAATCGTTACAGCGTTAATTATGCGAGTATTGATTCTACTTACAATCCTTATGTGGCTGAGCGATGTGAGCGGTTCATGATGGTGTACCCGACTAAGTTCAATAGTTGTGCGAAAAACGGGAACCCCATGAAGTCGGAATTGATGTACACACTGTTAGGCGGGCTAAGCAACCATAAAATCGAGCTGCCTAACCACCCCACATTGATAAGGCAGTTATACGGTTATGAATACGAAATAACAGAAAATAAGAACGTAAAGTTTTCTGACAAAGATGAGGACTTCATTGATAGTCTGGCATTAAGCGTCTATACTGAGTTAGCAATCAAAGAGCCTGATAACTTTGCTGTAAGATAATTGAAATTTTTATAAAAAAGGATATATAATATAAGAGAGGTGAAATATGGTTAATTTCTTTGAACGAATTTTTTCATCAGTTTTTAAACCCACTGAAGTTGGATTTGGTGTTCAAGCCGGTACGCAGAAATATAAACTTAAACAATTTCCATTCTTATTTGACGATGAACCAGAATTTTTAAGCCTATACAAAGAGCTATTTGATAATGTACCTATCCTGGATAACGCCATAGATACATATACCCAGTTTATAAATCCCGGGTATACTATTAAATCCGATTCCGAGAAAGATATAGAATTAACTAATGATGTTCTTAAAAAGATTAAATTTCCCGGATCGTTAAGCCAATTAATACAGAACTCCTTAATATTCGGTTATTCTGGCTCAGAAGTAGTATTAAGCACAGACCTTGCAGAGATTTTAAGGTTAGTTAATGTGCCTAGCACTGATCTAAGAATATATCGTAACGATAGGGCCAATGTAACTAATTACTATGAGATAAACACTGCCGGTCCCTATATCAATCTTACACCAGAAAGATTCATATTTTTATCTAAACAAGCAACCACTGACGAACCATATGGAAGAAGTTTATTTAAATCTCTTCCTTTCTTAACCAGGATTATGTTACAGATGCAGGATTCAATAGGTAAAATCTCTCAGAAGTATGGTTCTCCCAGATTCCACGTTAATTACATACCCGGTATCCAATTGGATGACGCCACGTTGGGAAGAAGGTTAGATGCTATAAGGGAAAAATTTAATGATCCTAAGGTAGGTGAAGATTTTTTCTCTGCAGGCGATGTAGACATTAAAGTTATCGGTTCCGAAGGTCAAACATTAAGATATAGTATAGAAATGTCAGAGATTATGCAAGGGGTTATGTCTGGTCTTAAATTACCCGCTGGCGTGTTAGGATATAACTATGGTAGCACGGAAACCCATTTAACTAAACAACTTGAAATACTACTTGGCAGAATAGACTCTTATCAGAAATACTATGCTTCAGAATTGAACATGGGATTCATGCCGCTTTTGGCCAAAGTATATAATTTATCCACGATACCGGAATTGATATTTGACAAACCAATAATCGCGGATGAACTACAGGAAGCAACCACTGAAAGTTTATTAATTCAGAATACAACTAGCTTGTTAAATAGCAGGCTTATTACCCCAGCCCACGCAATAGAAAGGCTGAAACTTCCAAAGTTAACAACTGAAGAACTTAACGATATAGAAACAAAGAGAGAAGAAGATAAAAAGATAGAGAACGGACAGAAAGATGACGATGATAAAAAAGACGAAACACAGAACCAAAGGGGGACGTAAAAATGGCACCTAAAAATATTGATGAGTGTGTAAAGAAATTATTAATGGATCCGGATTTTAAACCAATCGCAGGTAAGTCAAAAACAGATAGTGCATATATTGTTTGCAAAAGACATACTAAAATACTTGAACCTACTAAGAATGAATTAGAACTTAACAACTATGTTGAAGTTATCGCTGTTAATGAAAAACTTAATTTGGAAAAGATCACAAATGAGGATCTTGATAAGATAAATAAATTAACAGTAAAATCCGTATCGAAAGAGGATGTAGTTATATATCCCGCACTTTTGATTGATGATCAAACTACCAGGAACGCAACCAAGTATCCGAAAGAGTTCCAAAAAACCATTCTTTCATTACCTGTAGGAGAAGGTAACTTTATCGGTGCCCCGTTTCTTTTAGGTGATGAGAAGGACCACCAAGATACCGCGGCTTCCCAGTTGGGTAGAATATTTGATGCCTGGCAGGTAATTGATAAGGAAGGCCATCATGGTACGATGGGTAAGATATATATATTGAAAACAAAAGAGAACGTTGAAACCATAAAGAAAATAGATTCAGGAGTATTAAAAGAAGTTAGTATTGCCACAAAAGTTGAATTACCTATTTGTTCTTTATGTAACCAGGATATAAGAACCTGTAAACATGTCAAGGGCCAAGAAGGATGTTATGTCACCATGACCGGTGCTGGTTTCTGCGGCGAGGTTAGTCTGGTTGCCATCCCTGGTTCAACAAAAGCAAAGATCCTTAATGACGATGCGTTCGCAGGATATGTTAAGACAGAATCCATGGAAGGATTTATAAAAGAACAATTGAAAATGTTTAAGGAAGCAACCGTTGATGAACTCCATAAAATACTATCCGCGAGTCAAGGTGTAGGTGCTAAAGTACTTAAAGTTACCGGGTTAACTAAACTTAAATCTCTGTTAACCAAGGTAATGACAAGTGGTGCCGCAAAACTTATAGGTAAAGGTCTTTCTTCTGGTGCTGTCCGTGGCATAAGCAGATTAGCCGGTGGTATGACATTTATGATAGCAACATCATTAGGAGCTATTGCAGTAAAAGGTATATCATCATTGTTTAAGTCCAGAAGGAAAGGTAAATCGTTAAGTTTATTGAAAGGTTTTGCTCTTTCAATTGACGATGAAGAAAAAAGGAATCTCCAGGCCGAAACAATTGAATATAATGAAGAAGACAGTAATCTTCTTGATGCATTGCATATTATTCCTATGGGTAAGAAGATAGATGAATTAGATGAAGAAGAAATGAAACAAATGGATTTGAATATAGAAGAATGGATAACCACATTTAATAAGGTACGTGTAAGTGGTAACACTGAAGGACTCTTAACTCCGGTTGTTGCCCTTGCCATAGGCGGAGCAAAGTTTACATTGCCAGCTATACTAGCAACATCATTAGGATATATTGCATTAAAAGCTATGGTAGCATTAATTAAAGCCAAAAAGAAAGGTAAAGCGTTAACATCAAAGGCAGTTGACTTATCGCTCAAGAAAAGTTTCGAAGCAGTTGAATTTGACGATGAAGATAATACTCTTATTGATGCTTTGGGTATTATTCCTGCAGGTAAGAAGTTTGATGATTTGAATGAAACAGAATTAAAACAAATGGATTTAAATATAGAGGAGTGGTTAACTATATTTAGTGATGTTAATGAACAAATAAAAGACTATAAAGAAAACGATGTAGTAATATTTGACGACAAGAATGAAGAGAGTTTTTATCTTGTGGATGAGAAGCAAGGCGAGGGGTTATTCCCTGTTAGACCTCAGGATAACGATCCTGCTGCAAGTGAAAAAATAAAGCATGACGTTCAATTGTCAGGCACGTTGAACGATATAAATGTAAGAATAACCAAGGCCAATGAGCTTGTAACAAAGTACGCTTCCAGATATATTACTAAATTAGTACCTATATCAAGCGAGCCTGTTCCTAGGATAGAGCAAGGTATGAAAGGTGAAGATACTGATTTTATCGTGGATACGTTTTATAAGAATATAGAGGCCATCGATTCAAATTTACTTGGCCTTGAAGGTTTGCTCAAATTTAATATAGAAGAAAAGAAACTAACATACAAAGGCGACAAGAAGAAAATAAGTGAAGTAACGTTGTTCATGTATGAGAAGATAGAAAACATTCTAAAGAGGATATACCAATTGCAGGGTAGGTTTAATTTAGAAGATATTGAAAAGGATAAATTAGTTAATGAAACTGTGAGGCTTGGTACCATTGCAAATGTAATCAAGTTTGACAATAAAGAAGATGTAAAGACACTTTTCTTTAATATGACACTCGATCAGATAAAAACACTTAATAGTTCATTTTTCACAGAGGGCTCAAAGATCATGCAGAACAAAGAAATACCTAAGGATCTAAAAGATCCTAACGGTAAGAAGAAAGTAGAAACAAAACCCAAAGATGTAAAACCAGTTAGTATAATGGATTATAAGAAAAACCAAAAATAATGGAGGAACACTATGAGCAAAAACACAGTTGAAAGAACAGATGCGTCTCATGTAGTATCGTGCAAAGCAGATCCTACAGAAGCAATTCCAAAAGGAACAGCGATTGTATTTGAAACCAGTGATTATTTTGTAACCAATCTTCCTGACCAGGACACATTCGCACAGGGTGTAACATTGGAAGCACACGCTAGTGGAGTATATGAATGTATACCAGTTATACTTCCTGGCCCGGTTTTAAGAGTTTTAGCAGGAGAAGATACGATGGTAGCGGGAGAATTAGTAGGCGGCGATACCGCAGTACCTGGTGAATGGATTGTAGATGCCTCAGATCCAGCAGGTTTCGTACTTACAAACGGCGACGACCAGGATTACATAGATATTTGTTTTGTTGGCGAACAGTCCTAATCAATCAAAGAATAAGTAAACAAAACCAAAAATAATGGAGGAACACTATGAGCAAAACACCACAAGAAATAGAAGCAGAGGTAGCAGCAAAAGCAAAAACAGAAGAAGAAAGAGCTATAAGTGAAAAAGTATTACTTGCAAAAAACTCTTATTCTTTAACAGATTTCAAGGAAACATATGGAATCGGTGATGAGTCCAGTAAGAAACTTGCTGAGCAAATGACCGAACTAAAACTTAGTGGAAGTTCTTTGTTTAGGGAATTCTTTGGTAACACCACAGCCCAGACAATGGTCCCCGCACAGTTTTTAGCCCAGATCGTATTGGGTGCAACGAGCAATCCTTTATTCAGAGATTTCTCATCTGTAGTTTCAAAAGATACCGGCGAATCAATTTGGATTCGTAGGGCAGATGACACACAGGAAGCACAGGTAGTTGAAGAAGGAGCAGAAGCGTTAATCGATAGAGTTGATTATGAGAAAAGCGAATTCACTTACAATAAGATCATGAAGAGACCCGCGTGGAGCTATGAAGCATTAGCAGATACGCCGATTGATTTAATTGGTGTGAACAATAAGTTAATGGGTGCACAGGTAACACTGAAAGAAGACCATCTTCATATAGCAGATGCATATTACTGGTCAAGTGGTGCACGAGCAGCAACTTATAGTAACACGATTGGTGTAGTAGTAGGACAGACTTATCTTCAGAACCTCATTGATGCAGTAGTTGATTTACCATGTGATAGCGAAGGATTTTACAAAGCAGATGTTATCATCATGAACTGCACAGCCTATAAAGCATTGCTTAAGGATACTAATCTTCCTGACGCAAGTTATTGGGGCGGAATCACATTCATCCAGAGTGGTGAATTAGCAAAGATCTTAGGTTGTAAAATTTATGTCAGAACATTGAAGCAGTATGGTGGAGATTATCAGAAACCTTGTGAAGACCTTACAACTGATGACCTTTCTACATATATCATAGACTCAAGATTCGCATTTGCAGTCATCGACAGAGTTCCATTAACAGTTGATGATTGGGATATTCCTGCAAGACAAATATCCAATGCAAATATTTGGGAAAGAACAATTTTAGCAGTATTACAGCCAAGAGCTTACAGACGTATGACAGCAATTTCAGAGGCAGAATAAGTAACGTATAGAGTTGTGGGGGCCTTCAGCCCGGAGGCCTCCCACTCTCTATAAGGGGGAAACAATGGCAGATTTTAGAGAACCAACAATAGCTGAAAACTATGCAACTCTAACAGGCACAGCAACATGGCCATTTGATGACGACAATGGTTTCACTCATGACAATACCGTATTTGCTGCCGGTGCTATAACATTAATAAACGCAGGTTTACCAGGTATATGCACGTTTCCTTTGTTCGTTCCTCCTACATTCACAGAATGGCTTACTTCAGTTGAGACTATAGTAGGTGCCGCGGATGTAGATATAAGCACACCATATCAGCCTACGTACCAGGATTTACCCGCAAACATGGCTATTATATCTCCTAGAGGTGACGAATGTACATTGATATGTAATCTTGCTGCCGGTGCAAACAGTCTTACTAATCTGGTAATGACTTACAATATGTCGTTTGCCACAGCCGATGATCTTGATTATTTTTCCAGGATAGATAATGAAGTTACCACTGATAAGCCTATAACTACAGCAGACAAGCGTAGAGCAATTAGGCATGCTAACGCATACGTTATATATTTATTAAAAGATTGGGCAGGATTTTACAGTGCTAGAATAGATACACAGGTAAGGAAACTACTTATCCAGGCAGAATCGTATTATGCCCTTCAGATAATATTTGACATAAAATCAAAACAGTATCTTAATATACCTCCTAGAGACGGTTTCTCCGTAGGTGATCTTTCGGTGAGCCCCGCTATTGGGGATAACAAAGAATGGTCTGAAATGTATAAACGTTTAAGTACAAGTTATGCAAACCAGGCCAACGCTTTAATGTCATTAATATTACCTCCCGGAACTGATTCCGTAAGAAGCACATTCTATTTTAATACTAGTAAAAGTTTAAAAGAAGTAGATGAAGAAGCTATATCGGATAGTACTGGTGCTGTAGACTAAGGAGAATAACATGGGCGATATAGATGTATCTATAATAGACGATTTTACTCTTCCTGTATCAGACGAATCTCCCGCGGAATATGGTGAATTGAATTATATATTCTATCCGGGAATATCCGAATGTAAACACATCAGGCTTACCAATAATACCGCAGGCCCGCTTACACCTATTATAAGTTTCGCAAATAATGGTACAATAGATGAAATCTGGCATAAGACAATGCGTATATACATATCTTGTTCCGGAGTACTTCCTTCAGGTGTATTTGATCTGGAATGGTCCGATGAAATAGCCGCGAACAGTACCCAGGACCTATACGTTTATTCCCAGTGTACTAAAGAAGGGTTCTCATATAAGTATGACGGTAGTTATTGGACTAACGCAGGATTTAACATTGTAGGAGGTTTGGATTCTATTAATGATAACGAAGAACAGGATGCGGCTGTAGATTGTGATGCCGCTGCCGCTAACTCTACACTTTTACTTGATTTAGGAGTAGATGCCAATGGGGACGATGTTAAAGAAGAGTTTGTAAGAATTAAGTTCTCTATAGATGCATTGGTAAATGCTGAATTTAATATAGAATATTCCGATGATAACGCAGCATGGACGACGGTTTATACCGGGGCAGATCTTTCAGACTCAGGAGCAATGTTCCAGATGACATTCTGGTGGAACAAACCAGGTGCCCATAGATATTGGAGAATAATTAAAACCGATGGAGCAGTTGCAGGCGGTAACATAACCGAGATACAATGGTTGTTATTTGAGGCCCATTTAGATGCCAAAAATTTTGGTGTATATGGTGACCATTCCTGTTTAATGGTTGATGCCAACGGTTACATGGACAACTTTGAATGGCGTACATCTATAATGATAAACATAGATGTATTTAGTAGGCAGAACTTTAGGAAACCAATAGGTAAGGTAGGCCAACACACTCTAGACGTAGAGCGTAATATAGAGAAATATGGTGAAACACTTCAGTTGTGGTACATCCCGGCAATGACGTTCAGTTATAATTTGAACGCTTTCTCGGATTACCAATTAGAGAAAAGAGTATGGAACGTTAAATGTATTATATCTCCACAAAGGAGAAGGCTGCAATATACAGAGGCTGCAGACGGCCTAGCACCTTCCCTCTACAGATATGATCAAAGAGATATAACGTTTTTACCATATGGTCCCGACCAGGTAGGCTGGTACATTGTAAATTATGATTTCTGGCATCAGTATGGCCATTCGTTTTATATATTGTTAGATAACCATAGTTATAAGGTAGACGATCCTCAGCCAATTTATTTTGATGATGAAATTGTTGCTATCTCTGCTAGACTATTTATACAGGCAGATATGACTAACCTTGCTACTGATCCAAGAAGCTATGTATTAACCAACAGGGAAGGCGTGTTCGCCCAATTCCCTAACGGTATGCCAAGCCTTCCGGGTGATCTTCCATATGATTATAATGATAAAACTACCCCAGAACAGAGAACGATAAGATGGATTGGTGCTTTATTAACATATGTATATGATAGAGGAACAATAAGAAGGCCAAACACTTATTCGTTGACAGGTACTGTATCCGCAGGAGATGCTACTATCAATGGTGAAGTATGGCTTACCGAAGAATGGAACGACCCGGCAACTGTTAACTTTGTTACAAACGATCCGGTTGCGTTCGGCACTAGAGTAGACGCGGGCACAGGAAACGCAAGATATTTCCAGATGTCACGATTCTATTATTGGATAGGATATGTGGATTATAATGGATTAATAGATCCTCTTAACTGGATCATTCAAGTATTCTATGACGAGGATTGCCTTATCCCTGTTAAAATTAATTTAGAAGAGGAAGGTGCCCTCAATAAAGTAGAATGGTCATATGATAGAACATTGGTGGCCGCAACAGGTGAGGTAACACTTACTTTGTTAGGCACCAATTTTGAAAGTGACGGCCACATTGTAAGAACACCATCCAAATTATATGTCAGGTACCGTAGAGAAGACGGCGAACAGGCATATTACTATTAATTTACTTCACGTTTACAAGGACTTTACATGGGTACTGTAATTGACATATTCCGCAAAGCGGATCAGCAAAAAGGTCTTGAAGGGACCACGTATAAACAATCTACCGGTATTATCAATCTTACGAGCTCATTTCTTAAGTCCATGGATTATGACAGGGATTCCAAGACACTTACCATCTTCTTTAAGAATGGTAAGAAATATATTTATGACAGCGTTACTGTTGGTACCGCCGATGGATTGTCTGATGCTGGTTCCGCCGGAAAATACTACACCGACAAAATAAAAGAAAAGGTTACGAGTAAAATAAAAACTCCTGTTGACATTGTTACCGAAAAAATTGCCGGCGATCCCACCGGTGAAAAAGACACTGATCCTGTCAGCGTGGCTTTAACTGCTGGTGGTTTAGTCAGACCAGAAGCCAGAATAGCAGGTAGAGTATATACTGGTTTAAAAGTTGTGGAGAAATTAGGTAAAAAAGTATCCGATATAAAGTTACCACCGATAGAAAAAGAGGAAAAAGTATCCAAAGTACCAACATTACCCGGGCAACTACCTACCGAAGCTCAGATAAAACCAGTAAAGATTGAAAAACCTGAAGCAACAATTGATAGAAAGACTATATCAGAAAAAGCAGAAACATTTAAGAAAGTCGCAACAACAGCCCTTCACGTAACTTATATTGCTATGACCTTAGCCACATTAAGGAATCCTGTGATGAAAGCCGCTAAAACAACCTATAAAATAGCAAAATTCGCTAAAAAAGCCGCGGTAACGATGAAAAGAGCAAAGATTGGTAGAGGCACTACAGACACCTTTTTAGGCCTTTAAACCCAAAACCACCCTAGGATACCTTATTCCAATTTAAATTGAACACAGCTAATTCTGGCAGTCTACGTTTTGATAATCTTAGGGCCTGGCAAACGTTTATATGGTTATTTTTCTACTGGCCAAATTCGGTTAGACCTAATTAAGATAAATTAAGACCTTAACTTAACTAAAAGAAGTAATAAACCTAGGTTAACCATGGTAGACCGTAGGTCTACTACCATGGTTAAGGTCTTAATTAAGATAGGTTAAGGTCTTAACCAGTAAAAATTTTCCGCTCCCGGTGCTTCCGCTACGCTCCGTTGGTTTAGTCGCTTAGTACCATAACCCAGTGGTACAGTCAAAAACTGATAAAACAATATATCCTGAGGGGATTTATAAATCCCTCAGGACTTATAGACACCAGACCCTGAATGCCCCGCGATTTTTTTAGCTATTGATAAACGTTAAAGAATTTGCTATAATATAGTATGAGAAAATATAGCCCGCCTAAAAATCCGGATACAGTAGAGTTTGAACTAATGGTTACTAAAATGATGAAGAATCGATTAGGTACTCCAGTATTCAGTTGTGATCTACATAAATCATATGATTGTGTATTTTGCATGCCTAACCGTAGATGCAGTAAGGATGGACCATGTAGTTACGCAATAAGAGTTTCATAAGATAATATTGAAAATATTTAAGATATGGATATATAATATATAGCAGGATATTAATTAATTCAAAGAGGAGGAAGGAAATGAAAATATGTAAATTTCCAAGTTGTTATAATCCACACGATTCGTTGGGTTACTGTAAATCACATGCTCGTCAGTTACGGCAAGGACGCTCGTTATCAAAATTAGTTGTTCATAAATTTGTAAAAGGTCATGGGCCGTATAAGAAAAGTAAAGCGGGTATTCAAAGAATTCGCAAAGCAGTATCCAATGCTAATTTCAAAGGCGGCCGATATGTTGATAATAACGGATACGTCAGAATTCATATTTACCTACCGTCTGATTCATACCGTGGTCAAGCATTTTACGAACACATTCTTATTATGGAAGCCCACATTGGCAGGCCTCTTGAAAAAGGAGAGATCGTTCATCATATCAATGAGGAAAAAACAGATAACAGAATTGAAAATCTGCAGATTATGACTATCAGGGAACATTTATTACATCACAGAAATATTAAATGGTTATTAAAATAACGGAGGATAACATGGCTGGAAACGCGGCAAAGAAAGATAATTTTGATAAATTTTACCAGGATCCGGTTAAGCCTAAGAAAGAATTATCTGCTAAAGATTGTTTGAAAAAAATTAAGGACATGTGTCTTTTTTGTAAAGGCAGAGAAATCCTTCTTGTGATGGGCTGCAGGAATATCAATTGTCCATTACATGAAGTTAAGATAGAAGCTTTCGGAGGAGAAAAAGATGGGCTCGGATCCTAAGAGACTGAAAGAGAAATTATATATAACCAAGCAGAATTGTTTGGACTGTAAAAAGCGAGACATAGGCTTAGCCCTTGTTTGCGGGGACACAAAGTGTGTCAATTGGCGTGCCCACAAGTTTTGGACAAGTACAGTGTTTAAGGATTGCTGCAAATGATATATAGATCTGTTGTTCGCGATACATTATGGAAATTCGTAAAAGAAACCACCAAGCCATGCGGTAAGGTAGTTATTAAATTAAGATCCTTAGAAGGCGATGTATTGATGGTTTTTGGTAAAGAAACGTTCCTTAAGTGGTTTGAACCGTTTAAAAATGGCTAAAATCGTATAAAAGTTGATATTTTTGTTACATAGAAGTTACAAAAAATATACTGACAGGAGACTTTATGGAAAAAAAAGTGTACAAAACCAAGAACATCTACCTTTCTGCGTTCTTGATTTCGCAGGAGAATTTCACGTTAGGCAACATTTACATCCCTGATTTGAATGTTGACAGTAAGGCCTGGATTGAGATAGAGTATGATGGAGAATACGAAGGGTTGTTAACCAATTACGTCGATGTGTATAACCAGAAACGAGCAGTTTGCAAACTACACACGTACCAGCAGAACATAAGATTCATTATGTCAACGGTTAATATGCGTAAATCTGGTATTACCGAGGACAAATGAAAAACAGGTCAATCGTTGAACGCGGAATAAAGGATACACAGTTAATTAAGAAAGAGCTCAATAAGGCCGAGCTCAAAGCATTCAATAAAATTAAACGCTCCTTGATGAGGACATTTGTCAATCCTAATCATGGCGTCAGGATACTAATTGATTTATCCGCGATGGAATATATAAGTTACATTCGTATCCTAGGATTAAAGGATCCGGAGGTTAATGGATCCCGGGTAGCCCGCTCAATAACAGAGATCCTTAATGAGTTGGACCTTACTCCAAAGTCAAAGAAGGCAACAGAAGTAACCAAAACCTTGTCCCAGATATTCCAAACAATATCTGAGGAGAAAGTGCCACAGGAGGAATAAATGCCAGGACTACAAGATGCCAGACAATATCATGGGCCTAATGGGCCTAATAATTATATAAGTGATAATCCCCGTATGGTGTTTACAAGAAACGTTAATGATTGTATTATCCAAATTGATTTATTTACAGTTCTCAATGTTAATTTGCGGAAGACCATAACACGTGATGTGAATGATAACATAACAAATATCAGTAGATGGGTGAGGATATAATGGTTGATGCACTAGGAATAAACCTTTCAACAGGTGAGGCTGAATTATTTGATTTTTGTTTTGATTGTTTATGCCCGTCAGGAACAATAGGCCCATCAGGAGCCCAAGGAGAACAGGGCGAACAGGGAGAGCAAGGTGATGTTGGCCCTAGTGGAGTTCCTGGAGAAGATGGCGAAGTAGGCCCATCTGGTGTTCCAGGTGAAGATGGAGATATAGGTCCTAGTGGTGCCCAAGGAGAAGACGGTGACATTGGCCCTTCTGGTGCTCAAGGTGTTCAAGGTGAACAGGGCGACATAGGCCCAAGTGGCATTCAAGGTGAGATTGGGCCATCAGGTATTCAAGGCCCTCAAGGTGAACAAGGAGACATAGGGCCAAGTGGAATCCAAGGCGACATAGGTCCTTCTGGTATTCAAGGTGAAATAGGTCCCAGTGGTATTCAAGGACCACAAGGAGACCAAGGTCCTCAGGGTGAGCAAGGCGATATTGGACCTAGCGGTGTTCAAGGTGAGATTGGGCCATCAGGTATTCAAGGTGAGCAAGGCGATATTGGAC
>SDBT01007774.1_pt1 | contig 17602 bp, 14 predicted proteins | sample 2277101 | NCBI WGS metagenome assembly SDBT01 (sample SAMN10404973, study PRJNA504765) | marine sediment metagenome | isolation source: marine sediment core GS10_PC15, 103 cmbsf | place: Arctic Ocean: Southern Knipovich Ridge | collected 2010 | reverse complement strand
GCGTCGGCGGCGTCGCGGCGCATCCGCCCCACCCAAAGCTGCGGGACGATCATCGCCGGGTCGTCCTCGAGCCAGGGGATCGCCCACTGTGGACGGCCCGCGACCAGTGCGAAGCCGGGCTCGACCGGGTCGAAGCCGACGTCACGGTTGATGCAACTGATCGCCACCTCTTTGGGCAGCAGCTCGTCGAACAGGGCGCGGTTGCCGGGCGGGCCGAGCACCCAGCCGCAGGTGGCGAGTTCAAACGGGCGGCCGACCTTTCGCAGCGCATCGAGTGCGAGGCGCAGGTCGCGAACGGTTGCTTCGACCTGCTCATCCGAGACGGCGTTCCAGGTCCAGCCCTCGGGCGTCCAGAGCCAGTAGTAATCGACCGGGTAGGCGCGTGCGATCCGCTGGAAGGTGCCTTCGTACAGCTTGCCGACGGTTTGCGGACTGGCCGGGTCCATCCCCAGCCCGCGGAGGCGCTCTTGCAGAGCAGCGGGTACGGTCAGCGGGGTCTCGGTTCCGATGCAGAATTTGACCCCCAGCGCACGGCCGTGTGAAAACACGTCAGCGAACATCGCCGCGGCACGGTTGAAGACCTGGTTGCACGCCTCGGGCGTGGTCGGCCGGGGTCGGTGACCCTCGGTCACGTCGGGTCCGAAGTCGTCGCGGTCGAACAGCCGAGCCGCGCCGGCGGCAAACTCGCTGGTCGGCGTAGCCGCGTAACCCCAGGCCCCGCCCAGCGTGCTGGCCCAGCGGGTGGGATAGCTGAAGCTGACGCGGCCGGCCGCGTCCATGTCGCGCGGAAGACCGATCCAGACCAGCGGCTCGGGCCCCACGCCGCCTTCGGGGTAACAGTGTAGGCCGAAGAAGTTCATTCGCAGCTTGGGAAGCTGAGAGAGATAGGCCTTGTAGTCATCGGTATTCCACCAATCCGGGCCCTCCGTGAAATCGTGGAAGGGCTGGATGCCACGCAGTTCGAGCAGCGGCGCGGCGGTTTCGTCCACCATGGGCGGGCGCCAGTCCGCCAGCCGCGTGTCCGGGATCACGTCGCCGTGCAGGTAGAAGCGCACGCCCAACAGCTCGGCGAAGGCGTAGGCCCCGTAGAGCAGGCCGAGGTCGTCACCGCCGACGATCAACAGGATCCGCCGGTCACCTGCTCGAAGCGTTCTCAGGCGATAGGCTTGCGAATCGAGCGCCGCAGTGGCCCCGGCGCCGTGTGCGGCCGAGAGGCGTAGGGCCAGCGGATCCCCGGCGCCGGCCAGCACGATCACGTCGCCCGTGCCGGGCAGCACCGCCGTAATCTCCGGCAATTCGCCGGTCCGCACATACAGATAGCGACACACCTCGCGGGCGGCGATCCGCTGCCGCCAGGGCGCGTCCGTGCGACAGACCACGACGACCTCTGCACGCAACTCTGTCAGACCAATGCCACCGGCCAGTATGAGACCGGCCAGCATGACGCCGGCGCGGCGCCGCCCCGGCCCGCTTGCAGATTCATGGTACGCCACTGGCATCTCCCAAGATCCGATCAGGTCCGGTTCGCACCCGCCAATGGTCCTGCACCGAGCTTCTTGAAACAAGTTCGGAAGCGAAAAAGGCGGTCGGGTGATGCATTGTGCGTCCGGGCCGCATCACCATCCGCCGCGCCCGGCTGCGGAGAGGTACCCTTGGAGGTGATGGCCCGCCTGATGGGGCACGCGGATACGAAGACGACCACGCTCTACTTCGAGGTTCGGGACCGCCGGGCGCTGGCAGCGGCGCGGACGATCAGGCTAACCAACGTCAAGGCAAGCTAGGGCGTAACGTGGTGCGTCGGCGCACGCCTATTCAGGTGCGTCACACACGGCGGAGTAGCGGGGGCCGTGAGCTACTTCGCACCGGTCTCGGTGGAAACACTGCCATAGTTGGTCACAGATTTGGCGGGCCGGGCCGCGCCAATCACTGTCAAGCTCGCTTGCCGTGAAAACCAGCTGAATATCTGGTGGCGCGAGCTTGAGGGAGCGTTCCTTCCAGAAGTCTGCGGGCCTAGCATCTTCAACCGTGCAATTCTCGAAGCTGGTGAGCACAAGAGAAAAAGCCACGGCCGTGACTTGCCCGATTGTCTTTAGAATGTCCCGGGCCACGTAGGCTGACGCGGCTACTGTATCTGCGAGCGCCTCGCGCCTGACCACCCTAACCTTTCCTGACGTATCGGAGCTGTCGGGGTGCTCTTGCCACTGAGGCCGGAATTCCTCAAGACTTCTCCCGCATTCCAGATGCCCGCTGCGAAACAGCCGGCCGATCCGTCGATACCCTTCGCGCTCACGGAACTGCACGCCGTATATGAACGGTCGAATACGATCGGCATGAATGACGTGCTCTCCATCTATAAGCGTGAATGGGTCAAAGGAACTTGGTGGAACCACTTGGTGGAACCCTGCCGCCCGGAGTGTTGACTTGGTGCTCTCGTCCAGCACGTCGAGCGAACCACTGCGGAGCGGGATGGGCGTAGCCGTGACGACGATAAACGGCTTCGCGTATGCCCCGAATTCTGTGACGATGTCATCGACACGCCGAACGACAAATTCCTCCACCTGTGCTTCATGACGCACCGACTCGATCACCGATGCGTGGATTTCGTCAATGGACATAGGCAGGTTCTCGCGTCCGTGACGCTTGTGGAAGTACAGGCGCCCGTTGAATTCGTACGCGTGAGGCGCACTTAGTGATTGTGGCACGTGTATCAGGATTGCGACGGGCTGCTCGCCGACGACCGTGAAGTCCAGCCCCGGAATCCTATGCTTGATGCAGGCGTTGACGATCTGCCCCATTCGCTCAAGCTCGGCCTGGGCATCTTCGACGTGCACGCGCTCAACGGGCACACCGTTCCCGTTCTCTTTCACGCCGACGACGAGCAAACCGCCGGAAGCGTTCGCCATGGCCGTAACGTCCTTGAGGAATTCCCGCTTACCCTTGTCGTTACGTTCCCACGGCGACTGCTTGTAGTCGAGATTGGGGTCCTCGGCGATGCGTTCACGTACGAGCGCATCGACATTCTCGTTCTCCCACTGACTGAGGGACGCCAAGAGGTTCGGCCATGCGGACATAGGGCAACCCATGGGCGAAGACGATATGAGGCGTAACGAGCGATACGGGACAGCGAATGAATAGGCCGGTGAGCTTCGTAAGCTCTGCCTATCTCGCTGCTTACAATCGGGGCGACAGGATTCGAACCTGCGACCTTCTGCACCCCATGCAGACGCAACCGGGTTGCAACAGGCGAAATCACAAGAGGTTACGACCGCCGCTCCGAACGGTTGCACTGACGGTTGCACCCGCAAGCCGACCGAGAGCGATTCCGAGGCGGCTGACGCGTCCGACGCCGGCCCCGTCGGCGAGCCCTTCGCCGAAGCGGTCGCCATGCTCGACAGGCTCCCGCTGACGGACGCCGAGCGGGCCGAAGCGGTGCGGCGATTGCTCGGCGGCACCGAGACCTCCCGGGATCGCCGAGCCGACGCCGGCCCCGCTCCGGAAGGGGACGCATCCTGAGCACCGGAGGGTTCAACCCGCGAGCCACCGCAGAAGCCCGGTGATACCGGCTCCGCAACCTGCACGACGCCAGCCGGGTGCCTCGAACTTCAATTCGCGCCTTGCACAGCGCGGGGTTCGGGCTGGGAGCGAGCGGATTTGCCAGAGTGCGAACGGTCATATCTGCGCTATACGGCCTATCGACCAATCAAGATGATCTATTAGATACTCCCGGAATAGCGCAACGACACGCCAAACCTCCTACGCGCGCGCGCGTTGGTTGCCTGATGAAACGGCGTGCAGACCAGTAGAACAGCGAAGCGAAACGCCGGGCAAAGCGCAAGTCAAACGAGCGATCGCTCGCCCGACCGACACGCTGGACGATTGGACATAGCGGCCGAGTGTCGCGGACCGCACGTCGGGCGCAAAACCGGAGACCGGGCCGGCCGATCGGCAGCCCGCGGCATCGACAGCGCACGCATCCGACGGTAGCGACGTTGGCCTTCCAAAGCTTTCATGCCGCTTTCGGGCCGGTTCACGGCGCGCGCGCGCGTATGGGACCCCATTCGCAGCCTGAGGCGCCAATCGCCCCCCGGGTCACTGAGCGGCCCCACCCCCACGTATGTCCCCACCCTCATTCTCTCCGCCCTTCCACTGGCCTGCTTTTGGTTATCGGGCGCTGCTGCAATCCTGCAACGGAGGCAAGACCGGGAGTACCCATTGACGACCGGACTTTCGCCAAATGGCGAAAACCGGAGCGACCGAGTACCAGTTTCGCCACTTGGCGAAACCAACGAACGGATCTTCGCCACGCTCGCCGCGCTTGCGCTGGCAACCGGCCTAGAACTGGCGACCTGATTTTGTGACCGAAGTGCCCTAGCGGGCCAGAAATGGCGATTTTTGCCAATTGGCAAAAACCGATAGGAGAAAGTCACTTTTCGCCAATTGGCGAAAACATGGAGGAATCACCGTGGAACGCACCGTCTGTGACTGTCAGAAGTGCCAATCGTTCTGCCGCCGGCCCGTGCAAGCGTCTCGGTGCTGTCAGACCGCCGAATCCCGGGACTGCGGGGCTCTCTCGCCGAGCATGGAGATTGCGACGGCAACGGTCTGCCTTGTGCATCTTGGCGCAGTGTGGTACAATTCAAGCCATGCTATGTCACCGGTGGGCAGTCGCCGACGGTAGACGGGTTTCTCGTTTTCGGTTCTTCATGTTCTTCGAGGGAGATGGTGATGAGAGTTCTGAGCATGCTTCTGGGGGTGCTTCTGTTGAGCGGATGTCCGGGGCAGGAGTCCGCGCTGGATCTGGCGGAGCAGGCGGCATCCGGAGCACGAAGGCTGGAGGTGAACGATACTCTGCGTGCCACCTGTGCTGGATATCTCATCGATTACGAGATCCTCCAGCGGATCATGGTCTTTGAAACAGACCGGCAAAACGGTTGGTCGTACGCTGAGCAGATGATGATGGGGCTGGGTAGGTGTGATTCGGTCGGTCTTTTTGATTCTGTTTTTGGTCTGACTGAAGAGGAGCAACTTACACAACAGGAGGAGCGAACTGCAGAACAGCAAGTCTGTGGGGATTGCGTTGTTGCAATTCTCGATCAGGTCCACGGCCGCTGATTGTCGCCGGCGACGCTCCGGGACGGGGCTGGAACCCTTCGCCGTCAGCAGCCGCGATCGGACCACGCTTGCTACAAGAGGGCGGCGAAAGTGCAGACCGAGCATCCGAAGGCACTTCGACTTCTGCATCTTCTGCATCAGATAGAAGACGAACTGTGTCGGTACAAGAAGGAGGCGGGGGAGGATTTTGAAAGTGTGCCTTCTCTCTCGGTTTTGAATGGCGTGGACGAAGCCGCAGGCTACCTGGACCAATGCGGACTGAGGCCGAGCGCGGCGCGCCTGCGCAAGTATCGGTATGAATTCGTGAACCAACGTTTCGATGTACTAGCGGCTGACGGTGTAGGAGGGGATGAATCGTTTCGACAGCACCTGGAGGACCTATGTGGCCCGTTCCCTGCGCCGCTAGACTCGGAACAGCAGCAACAGGAGGTACAGCGAGATCGTCGGATTGCCATCTGGGCACTCGCAATCGAGATGGCCGACTTTGTGCGGGAACTGCTAGCGACCGTCGAGCGGCCTGTAGGTGAGCATACAAAAGCGCCGGCCGGGAAGCAGGTACGGTCGAAACACCAGAACGAATCCGCAGCGCCGCACGGTCGCACAGCCGTGGATCCAGCCGACGCTGACGGTTCAGACACTCACGGCGGCCGACTCAAACCGTCGCACGCGAAGGCGAAGGCGTTGTACGAATGGGCAGTAGAAAACATCGACGGTGCGGAAGACCTGACCCAACCTGGCATATTCCGCAAGCTACAGAATGACCCGCGCTGCGATGGCGAAGGGCTGCCGTCCAATGCTGCAGCGTTCACCCGCTACTTACGCGCTGCCGGCATCCGGCGCAACACGCCGCGCCGCTCGAAGGGACCGACGCGAAGCGTGCGGCGAGCTTCGGACCTGTAGTCGTACCGGTCTGCCGGACCGGAACGGACCGCCCGCAGAAATCCGCATTCAATTCCGATCCCGCTTGGCGATTCTCAAGAGTTGATTTCAGCCGCGAAAAGCGGACCGTTCCCACCGATGCAGCGGTCCGGTCTGTGGTTCATAGCGGGCGTGTGCGGACAGCGGACCGTAACTGCTGGCACGGCCGACACCGTAGACCGGAGATTGTCGCGATGACAACGCGAACAAACGCTGCTGACGGGCGAACCGTCGGGCCGGAACGAGCGCCGGTGGAACTGCTCGACGTGCGAGCAGTCGCAAGCTTGCTCGATTGCTCGCCCAGACACGTATATCGGCTAGCCGACGCCGGACGGATGCCGAGGCCCGTGAAGCTCGGCCAACTTGTACGGTGGCGGCGCGGCGAGCTGATGCAGTGGATTGACGACGGGTGCCCGGCGGTGAGGGCGGCAAGGGGGGCCGGGCAATGATGCCGACAGAGAGCGGGCCGCAACCGGCAGCGACCGGCGCGGCCCGGAATGCTGGTGATGCCGGACAACCTACGCTGTTTCTCTCAGCACCGCCAGCGCGCGACGGCGCGGCGCGCAAGCTCGACGCGCTGGCCACGCTGCAAGCTCGGCACGCCGGGCGCGTGCTCACCGCACGACGGGCGATGTTGCGGCTTCTGCTGGAGCACGGCACCACGACGGTTGAATCCGTCCGCGCCGCGCTCGAGCTGCCGGACGGTAAGCCGGCTCACTGGCTGGGCTGCGTTCCCACGGAGCTGCGCCGCGCGGGCATCATTCGCCGAGCTGGTTTCACTGAGACAACGCGGGTCGTCGCCCATGCGCGGCCGATTTCGGTCTGGGAGCTGGCCGATCGCGCCGGTGCACTGACTTGGTTCCAGGAGCACCCTGACCCACCGGACCGCGCGGACCGGGGGAGCGGCGGGTCGGAACCGACTTTGTTCGATCGAGGATCCGTGCCGGCCGTTGGCGCGGCGGGCCGCTGCGAGTTTACCCGTGCCGGGTGACTCGTTACTCGACGCCGCGCTGGACTACGCGCGGCGCGGCTGGTCAATCCTGCCGATCCGCCGAGGAACCAAGCACCCGGCCGTCCGTTCCTGGAAGCGCTACCAGACGGAGCGGGCGACCGAGGACGAGCTACGTCGCTGGTTCACATGGCCCGACGTGGGCGGGCTGGCGGTGAGCCTCGGCGCGGTTAGCGGGGGCCTGATCGCGCGCGACTTCGACCAGCTCGACGCCTACGAAGGATGGGCCGCGGCGCATCCCGATCTGGCGGCCACACTGCCGACGGTCGAGACTGCCCGCGGCCGGCACGTGTACATCTGCTCGACGTGGAGCGGGTTCGCTAAGCTGGCGGACGGCGAGTTAATAGGCACGCCTGGACACTACTGCCTGTTGCCGCCGTCTATTCACCCGACGGGTGCTCACTATCGGTGGGCTGTCCCGTGGCCCGACGGCGGTGTACCGTCCGTTGACCCCTATGACGCGGGTTTCCTGAGTGAAACAGAGCGAACAGAGGAAACAGAGAGTCAGAGCAACCAGGGGGGGCACGCTCACTGCTCTGTTCCCTCTGTTTCACAACTGGTGGACTCCCCGGTCGATGACGCGCTCGAAGCCGCCATTCGTGGCACTCAGCCGAGCGAGGTCGGGCAGCGGAACCGGGCGATTTTCAAGTTTGCGCGGGCCCTCAAGGCGATTCCCGCGCTCGCGGACGCCCCGGTGGCGACTCTCCGCGACATCGTACGCCGTTGGCATGAACGGGCGTTGCCGGTCATCGGGACGAAGCCGTTTGATGAGACGTGGGCTGAATTCGTGGCCGCGTGGCCGTGTGTCCGTTTCCCCTTGGGGCAAGAGCCGATGACGCTGATTGTGCAGAGGGCTGACGAATCGCCGCCGCCGCAGGTTCCCGAGGGTTGCGATGCGCCGCAGACCCGTCGGCTAATCGCGATCTGCCGAGAGTTGCAGCGTGCCAGCGGTGACGATCCGTTTTTCCTGTCGTGCCGAACCGCCGGCAGGCTGCTCGGGATGGATCATGTAACCGCTTGGCGGCGACTGGGGATGCTCGAAGCGGACGGCGTGCTACTCGTAGCCAAGAAGGGCACGACGGGTACGAAGGGCCGCGCGACGCGCTACCGGTACACCGGCGATTGATCCGCGCCTGACCGGCTGGAACGCAGCCGGCGCGGATTCGAGAAAAGGAACTTGACAACGGCCGCACTATAGGTGATACTTAACACCGATGGCACGAAAAGGTACGCAAACGACGATAACCAAGCTGCTTCGGGCCGCACTCGCCGAAGCGGATTCGTTGTACGGCGTCGCCAAGGCGACGGGCGTTCAAAAGGCGTCTCTCATTCGGTTTCTGCGCGGCGAACAATCCCTACGGCTCGACATGGCCGACCGGCTCGCCGCGTACTTCGGCATCGAATCCCGGCGACTGAAGCGCAAGAGGTAAGCATCATGGCATCGTTATTCCGGAAAACCGTGACACGACCGCTGCCCGCCGGAGCGGACATCATCGACCGCAAGGCTGGGCCGGTAGCCGTGTGGAAAGACCGCAACGGGCACAAGCAAACCGTGCCGCTGGTGCTCGACACTGAGGGGAAGCCGAAACTCGGGCTGGACGGCAAGCCGCGCGTCCGCACACAAAGCCGGACCGTGTACGCCAAGGTGCCGGGCATCGGCGACGCGATTCCGACCGGCTGCCGGACCGAGGATGCCGCCCGCTACAAGCTCGCCGAGCTGGTGAAACGGGCCGAGCACCTGAAATCCGGCATTCTCACGACCGCCGAAGCACGCACTGCGGATCATCAGGCGGCGCCGCTGGCCGAGCACTTCGACGCCTACGGCGAACACTTGCGGGCGAGCGGCTGCACCGCGGCGCACCGAAAGAACGTCCGCGGGCGACTGCGCCGGCTGGGTGCTGAGTGCGGATTCGCCAAGCTTGCCGAGCTGGACCGGGCAGAACTCGAAAAGTGGCTTGTAGCGCAAGAGGCGGCGGACATGTCTGCACGCACCCGCAACGCCTACGGCGCGGCGGCGGTGAGCTTCGCGAACTGGTGCGTTGAATCGCACCGGCTGAGCGCAAACCCGTTTGCGAAGCTGCCGAAAGCGAATGAGCGAGCCGACCCGCGACGGCAACGGCGAGCGATGACCGCGTCCGAACTGGTCGCGCTGCTCGACGCCACGCAACGGCGACCGCTGGCGGACTTCGGGCGGGAAGCGATTGCCCGACCGCCCGCGAAGAGGACGGCCGAGAGTGAGATAAACCCCAAGCGGCGCAATACCTGGGAAGCTGTACCGCTGACGCCCGACACACTCGACGCGGCGGAAGCAACGGGCCGGGAACGGCTGACCGAGAATCCCGACTTCATCGCCGAGCTTGAGCGGCGCGGGCGCAACCGGGCGCTGGTTTACAAGTTGCTGACGCTGACGGGACTGCGGGCGAATGAGGCACGCTCGCTGACGGTCGGCTCGCTTGACCTGAATCCCGCGAACCCATACGCGGTGCTCGCCGCGGCCGACGCCAAGTCACGGGAAGCCGCAGAAATCCCGCTGCGGACCGATTTGGCGGTTGACCTGTCTCGACACCTTGCCGAACGGCTGAAAATCGCACAGCGGGCCGCGAAACGCGATTCTCGGCCAATCCCTGTGCGGCTGCCGGATGACATGCCGGTGCTCGACGTGCCGAGCGCGTTGGTGAAGATTCTGAATCGGGACATGGTGGCGGCGGGGTTGGCACGCATCGAACGCCAGAACGGCAAGCGGCGAGTCGCAAAGCGCGACAATCGGGGCCGGAGCTTCGACGTTCACGGTTTCCGGCACACGTTCAATTCGCTGCTGGCGGCGGCGGGCGTCTCGCTTCGCGCCCGGCAAGTGCTGATGCGACATGCCACGAGTGGCACGCTGACCGATGACGTGTATTCGGATGCGAAGCTGCTGGACCTGCGCGGTGCGCTCGCAAAGCTGCCGGCGCTTCCGTTGAAACGACCGGCCGAGGACACCCGCGAACGCGCAACGGGCACGGACAATGGCACGCCGAATCAGGGGCCGCGGTTGGTTGCACTGACGGTTGCACCTACAGCGGGCAATGGTAGGGAACTGTTGGGTAGCGCGGACAAGCGGGCGGGGGCGGCGGCTGGAACTGCTGCGGTGTCCAGAATCGTTGCAAGTGCTTCGGGTGTCAAAAGTAACGAGCGGCCGACAAGTGCTGTCAGTCGCTCGCATGATTCGGGGCGACAGGATTCGAACCTGCGACCTTCTGCACCCCATGCGCATCCAAACGCGCGCCGAAAAGCTCAGGGACCTCTTGTAGGACAGTAGTTTACGGCAATCGTACGACTTTCGCAATCGTGATCATTCACCCGCGTTTTTGAGCGTGCATTCGCGGTACAGCCGCTCAAAAACGGTACGTACCGTTTTTGTGAGGCGGTCGTGGAGGAGTGAGCGGCCGTGTGTGCCGGGCCATCCGAAGCGCGCCAGCCGAGCAGCCAAGGGCATCGTCGACCGCGGAAGTGATTCTTGCGCCCGCGTATACCTCGGTGAAGAGGCGATCGCTGAACACGCCCGGGCACTGATCGGCAGGTGGCGCCGGGAGAAAGACGCACGCGACGTGAAGCCGCATCGGGACACCATGCGGCATCTGGACATGTCCGCGGAGGCGCTGGGGTTCTCAGGGCGTGCCCGCAAGAGGCTTCGAGCGGCGGCAGAGAAGGCTGTCGACGATCCCCTCGCGATGGCCCGAATCGTGTTCGGGCACCCGGATCCGGCTGTCCAATTTGGACACAGGGCGGGGCGTCCCAGCAAATCCGGGCTGTGGTAGGCCGACGGTACCGCCCGTGGGGCGCAGGCTCAGCAGGAATCCCAGAAAAAGCCGCCTCGTAGATGTGATCGGGACTGTCTTCGGAAAGGTGATCGCGATTCTCCAGGTCGACGGCCTGCATCACCGATACACGCGGGCCGCCTGAGGCATCAGCTACTCCAACTCTTCACCGACCCACAACCTATGCGATTGAGCGGCGTCATCGCGCGTTCCAACGGTCAGTCACCCTGTTCTGGCGCATGTCGCCATAAGTCCCGCGCCTCCCGCTCACCCCGATAGCGCGACAAATCCTTGATCCCACGTCCGTTACGCGCATTGGCGACGAGATTCCGAGCGGTTCAAATAAGCGCCCTGCGGCTTCTGCGCATATGTTCTCATGGAGCAAGGCTGAGGTGACAGACGTGACTCAGGAACGGGATGAATGGCTGATGTCGCATTCTGACGAATTGCCGCAAGTACCCACGCGACGAGGCCCCGGCGGCGTACAAGGACTTCGGCGAAGTGGTAAACTCCGTGGAATTGGCCGGACTGGCGACGACGGTGGCCAAGCTGCGAGCGCGGTTTGTCATCAAGGATGCGGATAAGGCGGATGATTGAGATGACCCCAAATGCCATGGGGAGTCACCCCAGTTGGGAAGGACCGTGAGATGACGACGATTGACGGGTTGCCCTTCTTTGACACGGAGGTTTCCGAGGACGTGCTGTCCAACCTCGGATCAGAATCAGACTTCATGCGAGTTGCGGTCGAGCTTCTCAAGGAGATTGGCGTGATCACGTCGTACGTGATTAGCGTCATTCCAACCGATCGCCTGGGACGACGAAGAGAATGGAATCGGAACGAGGCGATTCTGGTTGGATTGCTCGTACGGCTTTCGAAGCTCCAACAGGCGATCACAGACCAAGTGTGTCAACATCGGCTCGAAATCGCCCATATCCTGTATCGATGTCTTGTAGAGACTACCGTGAATCTTCTTTTCCTCCTTGAGAGGAATTCAGATCAGTTGTTCCAGGACTACGTTGAGTACTCTCTCGGGAAAGAAAAGCAGCTTCTCGATTTCATTGAACAGAATATCAAGGAGCGCGGCGAAGAGCTTCCGATCGAAGGCAGAATGCGGCGATCCATCCTTGACTATGCTCACCAGTCGAGAGTTGACCTTTCCGGGCTGCAAGCGAAGAAGTCGTGGGGAGGAAACCTCTTTGAACGCGCCAGAGCCCTGGGCATGGATGCGATGTACCTCGGATTATTTGGCCTGCCGAGCCACAACGTGCACGGCAATTGGCAGGACCTGCTCACGTATCATCTCAAGGAGCGAGATGGCAATTTCAGGCCAACCGGTGAGTGGCATGTGCCGCGGCCACAGTTGGTGAACACTGCGACGATCCTGTCGGCGAAGGCCTGTCATCGATACCTGAAGGAGCTGCCCGCCTGCGGCGATAACGATAGACTGAGGCAACGGATCGGTGCCGTGGTAGACAAGGCACTCGCTCTCGAGCGTGCTCATGAAGGTTTCTTGACATCGAGTGGACGCGACGCAGGTTAAGCATGATCATCATCGACGGTTCACAAGGCGAAGGCGGCGGGCAGATCTTGCGGTCGTCACTCGCACTGTCGCTCGTTACGGGGCGGCCGTTTACGATCACCAACATCCGCGCCGGGCGGAAGAAGCCCGGGTTGATGCGGCAGCATCTGACGGCCGTCAACGCGGCGACCGAGGTCGGGCAGGCGAAAGCGACCGGAGCGGCGTTGCGCTCGACCGAGCTGACGTTTGAACCCGGTGAGGTCCGCCCTGGCGAGTATCACTTCGCGGTCGGGACGGCGGGCAGTGCCACGCTCGTGCTGCAAACCGTGTTGCCGACGCTGCTGTGCGCCGCGGGGCGGTCCACGCTACGGCTCGAGGGCGGCACACACAACCCATGGGCGCCACCGTTCGATTTCCTGGTCAAGTCGTTCCTGCCGTTGGTCAACCGCATGGGGCCGGCGGTCAACGCGACACTCGTGCGGCCCGGCTTCTACCCCGCCGGCGGCGGCGAGTTTCACGTGACGGTCACGCCGGCGGCCAACCTGGCCCCCATCGAGTTGCTCGACCGCGGCGATGTGAAGAAGGTGACAGCAACCGCCAAAGTCGCGCACCTGCCACGTAACATCGCCGAGCGCGAGCTGCGGGTCATCGGTGGCAAACTGGGACTCTCCGAGGACGATCTCGTGGTGGAGGAGGTCGCCGACTCGCGCGGGCCGGGAAACGTCGTCACGATCGAAGTCGAGTGCGAGCACCTGACGGAAGTGTTCACCGGCTTCGGCGAACGGCAGGTCCCGGCCGAGACCGTCGCGGACAAGGTGACCCAGCAGGCGCGGCGCTACCTGTCGAAAGGCGCCGCGGTGGGAGAGTACCTGACGGACCAGTTACTGATCCCGCTCGCACTGGCCGGCGGCGGCGCGTTCCGCACGCTGGGGCTGTCGCGACACGCCCAGACGAACATCGAGGTCATCAAGGCCTTTCTCGACGTGGAATTCGAGATCGACCGGGAATCGCCACCGGGATGTGTGGTCCGCGTGAGTCGGTAGGTCTCCGAGTGTAGGATGCCGCTGGCATAACCGGAGCACGCACGTTGGAACGGACATGCTGCTAACCGTCAGCACAACCCGGTATCCCGCGACCGATCTTGGCTGGCTGCTGCACAAGCACCCCCAAAAGGTGCAGGCGTTTGAGCTCGCCGTCGGCCATGCGCACGTTTTCTATCCGGAGGCGACCGAAGACCGCTGCACCGCCGCGCTGGTGCTGGACGTCGATCCGGTCGGGCTCGGGAACTCGGAGGTCCGCGCGCTGACACAGATGGGAGTGTTTGTCGATTCGACTTCTGACGATCGTAACTCCCGTGATTCCCACGTGTAGAATGCTGTGGGCTTCGATTCATGTGTCTTCAAGAGCACCGGAGGCGAGCGATGCACAGATGCGTGCTGACGACACTGATTGTGGCCGTCCAAGCTGGCTGTGTTTCAATGACGAAACAACCGCAGACGACGGCAGTTCAGCCATCGCCAGAGATACACGCAGGGGTGACTCTGGACCAGCTTCTGGCGGCCGCGCCGGTCGAACGCACACAACTCATCGCGGAACTCACCGACGAAGGTCCGGCAGGTTTGCGGCGCCTACGGGCCGAGGTGGAACGTCGGCCGGACAATCGGGAGGAGTCGAAGCAAATCGCGGAGATCCTGACCGGCGTACGCGCGCGGCTGGCCAGCGTATCCCCGATGCTCATCCGAAAGCTCGACAGCATCGGCGACTATCACGACCCGCAATTGTGGGACGAAAACGAGCTCCTGTGCGACCTGCTTGATGGTTCTCGTGGTTCCGGCGATTGCCTGCGAGCCGAGACGCTACGGGCCTTTTTCCGGCGTTATGTGAATCTAGTCGGGCTGCCCGCCGAGCAGCGCGCGGAATGGGACCGCATGACTTGCCCCCAAGAAGTGCTGCGCCGGTTGCTGCGGCATCCGCTGGGGCCGGAGACGGTCGAGGTGCTGGACGAGCATCTCCCGATTCTGCTTTACCACCACCGCGTTCGACACGTGCTCGGAGTGCAGAAACTGACGGCCGAGTACATGAACTCGCCGCTGCTCGCACGCGGGACGTACGAGTTGTTGCTCGATCTGCTCATCCAAGGTGTGCACGGGCAACGGCCGCAGGGAGAGCGTTGGATGCCGGGCGGAGCGCGGTCATTGCACCCGGATGGCGACGCGACCCTGGAGCGTGCCGAAACCCAAGCGTGGCCGGCGCTCGGCGTCGCGTATCTACCCGTTCTCTGGCAAGCGCGGCTTGCCCGCCCCGAGGATCGGGAACGACTCTGGAGCGCCGGCCTGGACGCAATGCTGAATGCGACCGGAAGCGAAGACACGCGTAGGTCGCTATTCCGACAATTGCGTGCGATGCTGCTTGGCGATCTCGTGCCGGAGGAATGGGTACGGGCCCTACTGGAGCGTGCGAGCGACGCGCGCGACGAATGGGATTCCACGCGAATCTCGGTCGCGAGCACGCTCCTCACCCCCTATTTGCGGCAGATACCGCGGAGCCAGAAGCACGGGCATTCGGGCACGCTACGTTGGCAAGACGTGCTGAATTGGTGGGACGCGGGCGGTCGCACGGCGCCGCCGGCGCGCCCGCTGGACGCGCCCCTGAAGGCGTTCGCCTGCATCATACTCGCCCCGAACGGAAACGCCGAGCGACTGCAAATCCTCTGGACGCAAACCGATGTCGCCCCCGATCGAGTCTCCCGAGCACAACGGCAGACGGAGTACGGCGTGATCGACTTCTGCGTCGGCGCCAAGCAATTGACCTGGGATGAGAGCGCTCTGTTCGTGACTTGGGGTTGTGACCTGTGGACCGCGGACGATATCGACGCGGAATTGGAGAATCTCCCCAATAATCTACGACTCGGGAAGCAACTGTGGAATGGTCTTTCCATCGATTTTTGCCCAGGAATCGCGTACGTGGCGGACGCGCGCAATCACGACGGCGTCATGGTCATGCTGATCGACAAACCGGAGGCGCTCTCTATCCCTACTGAGCCGGATCTCGATTGGATTTTCGCCGAGTTTTACAGGCGTTGTCCGCCGGGAGCGCGGGTTTGTATAATTGACCTGTCGTCCACCGGGGCGGCGCGGATCTTACCGAAGAAATACCAAGTCATGGTCGTGGATCGCTATTACGACGAACTCGGGCCGGCTGGTCGGCGCAATGCAACAGCACTTCTTAACCGTTCCCGTCGGATGATCCCCTTCGCAACGCGCAGCGGCGGCGTCATGGGCTTGCGCTACCTCCGCGATTGGGTTGACCAGAAATGGACCGGTTGGGAGAAAGCGGAACCCCTCTTGCTGGAATGCGAGACGCTCGCGCGTGTCAGCGGCGCGCCGGAAGGCGAAAGAGCGGATTTCATCGAAGCTCTGCGCGATCCCGTGTTGCGCGCGGCAACGTTATGCGAGTTGGCGCGGCCGGAGCGGTTGGAGCAGATGACCGAGACCCAGCGCGTGCAGAAGGCACGCGCGATCGCGCTTGACATTCTACCGACAGAAACGGATCCCGCGGAGTGTGCTCGCCTGGATCAAATTCTGCGCGTGCTCTCCGGCGAGGACTTCGGATACAACCCGTTCGCCTCGCCGACAGAGCGGAAACGCGCGTTGCAGGCCTGGATATCCTGGGCCGAGCAACCGCTCGAGCCGCCGGGGCCGCGCACGGACGATACGGACATGGCGAAACCGTCGCGTCGATGATGGCAAAACGAGGCATATTTATGATGAAGCGGTGGACGGTGATAGGTGTGATCCCGGCTCTGGCAGTGCCGTGCATTTTCGCTCAATCGCCCGGACAACAGGCGGTCGGATCGTCGGATCAGGCTCGGTACGAGGAGGATGTATCCTGGCCGGCGACCAGCTCGCGAAAGCTCACGGGATATCAAGTCGACGCCTTCGGCGAGCGTGTGAAGTATGAAGTGGTGCGACCGCCGAGTTCGGCGCTCAAGCTCGCAGACGAGATCAACGCGCTGACTCCCCAAGAAGGGCTGGCGCGGCTGGAAGCCATTGCCAAGCTCGAACGAGTACTGACGGACGATATGGGGCCTGAGGAGCGCGCGGCTGAACTGGACCTGCTCGCGACGTTGACGGAGGAGATCGATCTGGACGACCGGACGTTCGCGCGTGCTTTTCGAAATTACGCGCGTGCCCTGGACCCGCTCTTCACCCAGATCAGCCGAGAGACACACAGCCGTCTGGTGTGCGGAGCCGTCGATTACGGTCTCTCGATCATGAACGCGCACGACCCTTTCCAAAGCCGCCTTTCGGGAGCACCGTGCGAATGGTCCAGGAGCCGGGGCAAAGCCTGGATCAACCAGATGGCGGAGGGTTTGAACAACATCGAACATTTCGAGTGGACCGATCGCAAGTCCCTCTTGTCGTTGAGCTGTTGTGGGATGCTCACGAGTGCAGACTTGAATCGACTGCTGCGCGCGGCAACTCCCTGCCTGACCGCACTCACGCAGCCCGGCAATCCCCGCGAACAGGACCGGCTCAACTACCTCGGCGACAATCTTCTCTCGATTATCGCGGGCTTGCCCGAGTTAGATCGTGAGGACGCGCGGACGTTGCTCTCCCTGCTCTGCGGGATGAAGAACTCCGGCGTTGAATTCGCATCACATTTTTGCGATGCCCGCTGGCTTCTCATGTACCGCTTCAATCCGCGGGATCTCTATCCGGACGGTATCCCCTCGACGATTGAGAATTGCATGGCGGAAGATATGAAGCGCGGTTTCAACTCGTCAAAACTCGAGCCGCCGCGCCACGCGCGCGTCTCGACGTGGCGTTTTGCACCCGGCGCGGATCCGGAATGCTTGGCGACGGAATCGTTCGAGGCCACCCCCGGAATCTGGACCATCCGGACTTGGGGTGAACCGACGCCCCTCGGAGCGATCGCCGTTCGGCCGGAGTTGAAAATCACCTATTGGGAGTCGTTGGCGACGGGCGCGCAGGCCTCCATCTACAATCAGTGGGATGGGGCCGGTTCTATCGATGGCAACAAAGTCAAGGCCGGTACGGCTAGCTACATACTGGAGCAATGCCTGTGTCTGCCCGTGGCGGATGGATGGCGGGAACGCTTCGGCCGCGCAACCATCTACACCTCGGTGATCGAGTTCGATCAGACTGAGACCCTTCTTGTTGGAAGTAAGCCTGAATATACCACGATCCGCCGTACTATCGAATTAGCGAAAGAGGGCGATACGG
>SDBT01007773.1_pt1 | contig 17602 bp, 16 predicted proteins | sample 2277101 | NCBI WGS metagenome assembly SDBT01 (sample SAMN10404973, study PRJNA504765) | marine sediment metagenome | isolation source: marine sediment core GS10_PC15, 103 cmbsf | place: Arctic Ocean: Southern Knipovich Ridge | collected 2010 | reverse complement strand
TCAGCGGCTATTTTTTTTATCACAGTGCTCCAGATGTCTTTTCCTGGTCTACGGCTAATATTGTATTGATTAGCGATTCGCTTAGAGACACTATCAACAAATGATTCAAATATGTATGTTGCCCCTTCATGCCCTCTGAAAATCTGCTTCTGCTTCCTACCACTATATTTCTTTGCACGATCTCGAAAAGCTTTGCAAAACAAAAGCAGGAACAGTGGATTTTGGAATTCCGGCATTAACAAGGGTATCTCAGGAAGTGGTAGTTGAAACTCCGTGAAGAATTTGTTAACTGCTTCCCATTCTCTAAATTCAAACCCTCGGTGTTCTTCGTGAATGAAAACCTTTTTGAGTTTCTTCGTAATGACTTCTTCCTCGAATCCTGTTCTCACACTAACAACCAAAGCTATGTTTGGGTATTTTCCTATTTCATCGACAACCTTACCTAAATTTCTCTTCCAAAATCTCCTTTGCGCCGTCTCGTTTAGCGCATCTATAACGATGATCGCGCGGCTACCCGATTGCTTGCCAGCGCTATTCACTAGACGCAGGAATTGATCTTTAGTAATCCGTAAGCCAAGTTGTTGGATAATTTGTGCAAAAGGCTCTACGGCCGTTACAAATAATTCGCCAAAAGAGAGTACAGCAGGAAGTGATTTTCTGCCTGTGATTCGGTGTTCCACAACATCACAAAGAAGATGCGTCTTACCTGTTCCTGCTAGACCTGTTAGCATTAAAAACGGGACATTTGAAAGTTTTGCTTCGGTACTCGATGATAACTCTTCAAAATACCGCAGTTCTTTTTGTGCTTCGTAAAGATAATGAATATCAGAACTGTACTTTTCCGATACTTTTCTCTGCCGTTCTTGTATATCTTCCGTTTTCTGTTGTTCAGGCTTGTCCTTCTCCTCTCTCAACTTTGCCGAGAGTTCCCAGGCGATTGCGGTTGCATTATGCGTCCGAGCATTGATTTCCTCCCATGGAATTTTTCTAGTGTTATATTCTTTGAGCTGAGATAGAAGATTTAATACTTCAGATGTTTCTTCCTGAAGATTGTGGTATTTATTTTGTAGCACTTTACTTTCATAACAAGAAGATACCCGTCTAAATTCGTGGATCAGTTTTCCGTAGTGTCTTCTTATTGAATCGTAGAAATCCTTCGTACGACTAATACCTTCAAATATTACTGCAATTGGTAGATCGACATTGACCTCGGGGCTGTAGCGGCTGCCAGCCCGTTCCTTTACTCTTTTTAGCTGAGGTTCCTGCCATTTATTATTTAAAAATCGATTTATTGGCACGGCTCAAGTTTCTACATATTCCATCGCGTGAATTCTTATAGACACATGCTTTAAATTCCTACAGGTGGATAACATATTTATTCAGTTGTTTTCTCTATAATTATAGAATCTTACGTGTTCTTTTTGAAATATACAAGCAAAAGATCCTTTTAGAGGCTTTTAAGCAACATAACTATTCCCTCTGCACTGGTTATGTAGAAAACCTGATAACAATAGAATTGACATTATGGAAAACATCAAATCATCCTTGAGGAGTAAATGTCGTATCTCGGAAAATGATTTTTTCTTGTGTTGGAAAACCGGTAGGACTAAGACAAGACCTTGTCCACTAAGCCATATTTGAGACAAGTATCAGCGTTAAAATATAAATTATGGTTAAGGATTTCCTCAAGTTTTTTATTTGGAAGATTTGTGTATTCTTTGTACATATCCTTCAAGTCTTGCATCAACGAGTCCATATTCCTCATAGCATCCTTATTCTCATTGTACTTTCCCCAATAGCCACTGGAAATCTGATGTATGAGCATATAGGCGTGCTTATTGATCCATCTTTCTTTCCCCACAATAGTGAGAAAGGTTCCGCTGCTTGCTGCGACACCATCAACAATTGTAACTATTGGAATTTCGTTGGTCGAGATTGCATCCATTGCGGCAAAGCCATCCAAGACACTGCCACCCGGGGAGTTGATATGGAGGTATAATGAAGGACTATCAAATCCAGCTTTTCTTGCGTCTATGATCATTTGATCTGTTGATTCTCGTATGGCTTTGACAAGATTCAAAACTGATTGCGTGTCAATTGCCGAATAGAAGTAGATGTGATTGTTTACGGTTTCGATTGTGCAGTTATCTGCCTCATCTAATTCCACGCCAGTGGTGCCATCAAATCCCCAATAGATCTTTTTCACTGCAACTCCTCATTTGGCTTGCTTGTAATAATTCTTGACTGCTTTTACGACTGCGTTAATCAGCCCGTCATCTTTCGTATTGAAGTTGAGGATACTCTGATTTTTAAATGAGACATTTGTCCCAGTTAAAACGACCTGGACAGCCAGAGATCTGCCGGAAGATGGCTTGATTTTCTTGGTCAGTTTGACTATTTCATCTGAGGTGAGTTCCTCTCCATCGAACAACCTATCCAAGATGCCATATTTCAAGGGTTTGTCTTTGACTCTTGAGAGGTCCCGCAGCTTTTTAATCCCTATATTGTCAAGCACTCCGGCAATATCGTTTGCAAAATGTGTAACACCGGTGTTACACATTTTTCCTTTCTGATTGAGATATTCATCTACCAGAGAAACCGCATTCAGTACTCCGTACGCATAGACTCTTGAAATTTTCAATTCTTCAGTGACGTACGATTTGAACGATTCCTGTCTATTGTAGAACGACTGCCAGTTCTGATGGACGAAATACAAATCAAGCATCGACAAGACCGAGAGCTTGTCCAGCTCCTTGAACCGCTTCTTGATTCTTGTCGTAATCTTGTCGAACTCGATAGGCTTTCCGGTTTCAAGATCGAAATAATCACGATAAAACTTGCTTTTGCCGTCTTCCGCAACAACGATATTGCCAGATTCTTTGATGATACCTTTCTTTATCGATCTACGTGCTGTGTCTACATCAAATTTCTTTGCCATTTTTGTCTCCTATGATTTCGTTTACAAGCGACAGATATTCGCTGTACGCCCGTGATTTCTTATCCAATGCCGCACCTTCTATGGAATATGTCCTTCCAATTTCAGCAGCCTTGTGGATTGCAGTTTTAGTAATGTATTCGGGATAGTCTTCTTTCAAAGCCTGAAGATATGCCTGCAATACGATAATCCGTTCTTCATAGAATGTTGGAAGCAAATAGACTTTCTGAATCTTCTTGTCTAAGTACTTCTGGGTGTGTACCGCCTTTTCGATGTTTTCAAGAATGATTTCGATTGCTTCTACAGGCCACTTCTCAAGAATGGTCGGCACGACCACGATGTCGCTGCAAATCAATGCCGATTTGGTCAGCATCCCCATCCATGGCGCAGTGTCTATGATGCAGTAGTCATATTCAGAATCAACCTCCTTCAAGATATCGTGGAGGATGAACAGCGGATTGTTTTCGTCTGCCAGCTCTTTCTCGATGTTGAGCAATCTCAGTTGGCTGGGTATGAAATCTACTCCGTCATAGGCAGAGATAAGGCAGCCTCCCAGTTTTGCTTCTTTCAAAAGCATCTGCCTTATCGTCTTTTCTTCAATTGAGGAATAGCCGTTTACGAAATGTCGTGTGATTGCATTCTGCGGATCAGCATCAATCAGCAGCACTTTGTATCCGAGCTGACTGAGGATATAGGAAATAGAGATTGCGGATGCACTCTTACCGACCCCTCCCTTTGCACTGGCTAATGTTATTGTTTTCATAATGCTATTATATCCAGCAGAATTCATCCTCTAAAATTCATGTCAAAAGAAGAGATGACGAGAAGCGGAATGGAGATTTTTCATTATCTAGACCTTTCTGTACTACCATTTCTCAACTACCATTTTGCCTTTGTGGCTACTATGGTGATGGTACTTATTGTAATTCTGAGTTTGAAGGAGAAATGATACAGTAAGAAGGTGACGCTTTTATGAATGCATATGATCTATGGAAGAAAAAGAATAATTAGTTTTAGTCATGGAATGATAGATATAAACTAAACAAGTTCAAGAAAATCATTTTTCCTCCGGAAAGTTTCTCACATTTCTTCAAACTTTTTTCATTTTTAGCATAGTTATACACAAGATAACTCTAAACGGAGGTAGTATTTTGAACCTTACAAAGGAACGTATAGTAACAAAAAAAGAATTTAGCAAAATTGCACACGAAAATTGTATCAGTAGGAGGGGATGGAGAAAAGAGCAAATGATAAAATTTATTACGGAGTATGGAGATGAACAGGCTGCCGTTGAAGCGGCATCTGCTGAAATATCTACAGAATTATTTTTAGTATTTCGTAGAGTAGCACGAGAAAACTACATAAAGGTGGATGGGTGGATGGTAAAACAAATGGAAAAATATATTGCAGAGCATAAAAATGACAAAGCTAATGACTAAAACAATGGACTATTTAGCAGAGCATCTAATAAAGGAGGCCAAAAAATGAATAACATAATTAAAGAAATGTTTGATACTGCCGGCTGGATCAGATACAACAAACGAATTGCAAGAATGCTTTCGATTGAGGCTTCAATAATGTTCGGAGAATTGGTAAGCGCAGCATCATATTGGGAAGCAAATACAGATAGATATAGTACACTAACTGGTACAGAATACAATGGAACATTCTTTCATACCCGAGATAAGATAGAAGAAGATACTGCACTTTCAGCATTTCTGCAACGTAAAGGTGAGAAGCAACTGGTAGATAGCGGGTTCATTCGGGTAGTAAAAAAAGGACTGCCATCAAAAAATTACTATACAATTATAGATGCAAATGTAATTGAGTTTTTTGAAACTGATACTGTTGACAGCAACAAGTCAAAGGATTTGACGACTGTGAAGTCACAGAATGCACGACTGTATAGTCACAGATTTGAGACTAATAAGAACAAAGTAATAAGAACTAATAAAAAGAACAGTAGTAGTACTACTACGGCAAATGCTGCGCATTTTCTATCTCCCCGCAAAAGTATTTTGGCAATGCCGCCAGAAAAACAGAAGTTCTGTAGAAAATATGAAAAGGAGTGGCTCAAACATAACTGTAACCTGGAGTTCCCATTAAAACATTCAGACATAACGTCATTAAATAAGATAAAGGACATTGAAGACGCCGCAAAATACATACCGGTCCTGTGGAGTTTAGACGAAAGCGATAACTGGCTTAGAGGCTCTGATCACACCATGACAATTTTTGCAAAGGAGTACATGTCCGGTAAACTCACTGCAATATATCCTGGCTCTAAACAATATTGGTTAGATAAACAAAAGGCAAAATCTTACCCATAGAAGATTCCTGCTGGTTAGGGGCAGTTTGCCAGAAGATTTGGTGCCCAGGTCAAAATATTGTAGAATGAGCCTGGGTGATCTAATTTGAAAAAATGAGTATCTATATGGAAATAGGAGGAAGATTCAGCTGTGTGAATCCTGGAAAAGCTGGCGAGATCCTACGCCGTCTTTATCTCTTTCCATTTTTCAATAAACTTGTAGATCGATTTGACTCTGTCTAGTGCATTTCCAAGAACAAATCCGACATGGCGACCCTTGTTCCAAGATCTGATGTATTCCTGAGTTTCTCCAATATCCGCCTTCAAGCGGTACAAAGACGCTAAGAAGCAAGCTGACAGTTCTGCAACGATTTCACCCGATTCATAATCTTTGTAGTTTCCCAAATGCTCATCTACAGCGTGTGATATTTCGTGCAAGAACGTCTGTTCAGAATCAGTGCAGAGCCGGATCTTTTTAGATGAAGGACTGAAGGAGCCATATTCTCCTTTTGATGTAAGCCCAACCTGAACAGTCACTCCAAGGTTTTGAGCCACATCATACAACGGCAGTTTCTCTGGCTCTATTCTCCGAAGTTTCTTCTCATGCTCCAAAGGCTCTCCATCTGTGTCTTCGTAACGGAATACTGGAACAACCTTGAATCCGAATAACTTTTGTACCTCTTCTTCTCTCTCGACTGTCTCAATTAGACCATCAACTTCAATCTCTTCTTGACGTGTCTTTTTAATCTTTCCCATGTTTGGAGCAAGAATCCAGATCGCCTTCTTGCCTTTCTCAACATGTCTGCCAACTTTTTGCCACTGCCGATATCCTCTCGCATCCTGTGTGCCGGCATGGTAACAAACCAGTTGATTCAGCATGCTCCACTTTATCATTGGAACATCAGCACCGAAGAGGCTCTTCTTCATGAAACTGGAAATTGTGTCGCCTGATATCTTTTGAACGATATTGTCGAGAATTGATTCGACTCGTTTATCCATCACAATTTGTCGCCATACAACATATCAAATGCAAATGTCATACAGTTGTTCAATATAGATGTGTCATACAGATTTCTTGGGTTTGAACTCTACATGCTCGGCGATGACGAAAACATTGGATCTGACTTCCCTATCATCTCCTCTGATCTCTTGCTTCAATCTGCCTACGATCCTGACGCTTCTGCCTTCAGTCAGATGCTCGTTGCATATTTCTGCCTGTTTTCCAAAAACGCGGATGTCGAAAAGAGAAACCTCTTTGTGATATTCATCAGCTTGCTTGTAGTTGCGTTCGGAAGAAATGGAAAACCCTATGGTTGTTTTGCCATTATCTTCAATCACTATTTTAGGATCCTGTGTCAAAGCTCCTTCGATTAGCACTGAGTTTAGATTGTTCATTGGTTCCTCCTCATAGTGCAATTATATGTACCGAGAGCGAGCCTCTAAAACTAAATGGGACATTTGTCTTAGTTGCACGAGGATCGCGTCTACTGAATGTTTGGCGGAAAGATGTGGATTTATATAGAAGCCGCAGGAAACATTGCTGACAATGATCCTCAATGCATCTGGCGTGATTTTTAAGGTATATCGACGAAGTATATCTACGAGGTTATCGACAAGTAGTTTTGCAGCATACCCTCCGAAGCGTTTTAGAGGAAGGAATTCTTGATTTAGAATAAAAACATTTAAGTACATCTCGATGAAGGCATCATGTGAGCAAAAAGAGCAATCAGGATTTCCGCGAAGAGTTCATTAGATATGTGAATGGGTACTTTAATGTACCGAATTATCTATCAGACATTGTTCAGCCGCACATCAAGAGTTCAACATGGGGTGTATTTACAGCAATTTGGCGAACTACTGTTGGACGCCTGACCTGGAAAAGGAAGATTTCTATCTCTTTGCTCCATCAAATGACTGGGTTGTCTGCCCCAACAATTATTGAAGCGCTAAATATTCTTCAAGAAATAGATTTGATAATAGTAGAGCGAAAGTTAATAGGCTACGGAAAGCAATCAGGGAGAGGAAAACAAAAGGATATTGTTGAAAAATATGGTGGCATTGCAAGTGAAATATCTATCAATCAGGAAGCATTAAAAATTCTTAAATGGTTGGAAAATGGACCATTAAAGAATCTTTATAGGTACCATTTAAAAAACTTTAATGGTAGTGGGGTAGAAGCATTAAAGAATCTTTATACATTAAAAACAATTAATAAAAACAATAAAAACAGACAAGATTTTTCTCTTTCGGATACAAAACAAAAAGAAGAATCCCAAACAGAAGGAGCAAAGGTACTCAGAGATTTCTTAAATAAGATCGGTAAAGGCTTGAAAAGGAATTCTCAAAGTGTTAGTCTTCTTGATGTTGAAGATACTAAGGAACAAAAGAATGAGTCGGAGTAGAATCATAGATTTTCCTGAAAAGATTGATTACGAGCCGAACCCGGAAAAGTTTCTAAGATTTACAGCTTATGACAACGAAGCCTTCTACATCAAAGCCAAATATAAAGACACTATTATAAAAATCATGAAATCTCTTCTTGCTGTCTACAGCGAAAAATCTGAAAAGGAAATCCACACTGGATAGGAATTTATCATGATTGAGTATAAGGATTTTTGGGATATCGTTTATGATGATCGAGATGAGAAGAAAAGTAAAGAATGCACCCCCAAAGGAGGTGGCTTTGGATTGCCCCTAAAAGGGGCTGAATCCCTGCTACTGCTCTTGCTCCGACCACTGCTTCCTTTCCTTCTTCCGCGAACCGCTGAGTCTTGATCCTCTCCCCATCACCTCTCATGGCTCTCAGCCACCTGACGCCAGACATTGCTCCCTCTGCGCTTTCCTCATCCCCATACGATACGTTGTGAACGGCTTTGCCACCTGTTCTCTCCCAGTGGTCCGCCATCCATCTTACGGCACAGCCATCAGGACATGACCACCGGCATAGCCGGTGGATTTCTAAGATACATTAAAAAAGCAGTTAGAGAATTGAATCCTATTCAAGTTGAAAAAGTCATAGTTCATTTGGCGACTGAAATGAATAGGTTGAGAGACGAAAATGAAGAAATGAAAGAAGTCCTGTCTCATGCAGTCATCATAGATGGAAGCAAAATGAATTGAAAAAAACCATAGTATCCCTTTTCCTAATTCTATTTGCTATCTCTTTAATTTTTGGACAGGTTCCTAACGAAGCTGATAATGAGATATCTATCGCAACTTTCAATATTAGGATCTTTTCAACAAACTCAAGAAATGATGAGGAACTCTATCAGATCTGTAATATCCTTAAAGAGTTTGATTTCATTGCTCTTCAGGAGGTTAGAGATCAGGAAATAATTGATAGAGCAGTTGCGATGTTAAAGCGAGATTTTGGATTAAAATATTTCTCTCTTGTTAGCAAAGGTGTAGGTAGGGGCGTTAAAGAGAGATACGCTTTTAAATTTAGAGCAAATAAAGTTGTGTTCATGTTGGATGCTGAAATCATAGATGATAATGAGGATCTATTCATTAGAGAACCTTTCTATGCAAAATTCAAAGCTAAGAAATTTGATTTCTGGGCGATTGCGATTCACAGTATCTGGGGTGACAGAGTTGCAGATAGACGTGCTGAAGCATTATTACTGGATGACGTGTATAGGTTTGTTCAAGACTTGGACGGTGAGAATGATATTTTGCTGATGGGAGATTTCAATTTATCTCCTGATGACAGTGGGTTTGTAGAATTGTCTGACTTGGAAGGTATGATGGCAGTCAATACTGAGATTCCGACATCGATAAAGGACCGGCTCTATGACAACGTTTGGTTTCAGAAGAATTATACTCAGGAATATACTGGGAAGTTTGGTGTGTTCAAGTTCGATGAGATTTTATATGGGAATGATGATAAGGTTGCAAGTTTGGCAGTTTCAGATCATAGACCCCTGTGGCCATATTTGACACAAGTGCGGATGACGATTAAGGGTTGTGCAAAGAATGAGTAATAAAAATGATCCAAAGCAGCATTTTGGGTCTTATTCGAATGAAAATGGAGCGTTAAAAGATAAATCGATAAATACAGAAGTTTTCAAATACTGGAAATCTTTAGATACTGAAATAGGCAGTCCATTTAATAATTAGCAAATCTCTGAAAATAGTGTATTTCTCTCGGAGCTAACATCATCCCCCATACGCTCCGTGCCGGCCAAGCGTTTCCGCGGCTTCACATGCAACGTTACCAGCGCGAACTCTTTCGGCACCGCACCGCCTTAGAGAAATCGAAAACTTCGACGTGCAAATGGGCCCACCATCATCGGTGACACAAAAGCTTGGGAGAGAAAAGGAAACACTTTGACGGCAAGTGGCCCTACTTTGAACCGCAATAGGCGCCAAAGTGTTGGCTCAATGACTTTCATTTTATCTTCAAGAAACAATATAGAAAACCTATTCAGTTGGATCTGTTCGTTCCTCATGAGTAGGACTAAGATTTCAAAGTTATTGTGACCAATAAAAAGATTTCAACACATAATGTTCTTCGATTCCTCGACATCAACGGCAGAGGTGTTCAGAGGGAAACATATTCGGCGATCTCAAATCCCAATGTCAGATGGACTATATTGCTGTTATGCGTCTTGCAGGAAATTAGTTGTATCTGATGTCAGCGGTATTGTCTCACAATCTACTGTGGGATCTGCAGATGGAGCTTACCCAGCTACAAAAAAGGACAACAGAGAAAAGATCGCCTTTGTGCCTTTTTCAAGAAGCAAACACAATTCGCCAGAATCTTCTTCACAGAGCCGGACGGCTCACACAGTCTGGAAGTAAACTGCGATTGACTATGAGTGGTAACTAGAGCATAAGAAGACATTCTTGGATTGCTTTGCAGCGCTTGGTGCTGTCGCATTCCTGGCAAACTACAGATTTCTTTGCAACGTTTAGGCTATACAGAAGGGTTGCAAAGGTCTTATTGTTTACTATATTCTTAAGGACAGAAAAAAAAGCTGACTGAAAGAAATATGCAATTAAATATCCAGCTAAACGTTGAAACACCCGTTTTTTTACCATTTGATTATAATTACAAGTTGGCTTCAAATTTGTATCATCTGATTTTAAAATCTGATGAAAAATTGGGTACAAATATCCATAACGGGGATGATTTTAAAAGTAGAATTAAGCTTTTTTGTTTTTCTCCTTTGCATTCAAAAATAATGGAAGTAAAGCAGAGCACAACTGATAATGGAGATTCAGGACTAATATTCAAAGGTGCATCATCTTTTAGAGTTGCAACCCCCTGGCCAGAGCTCCTAAATGCCTTAGGAGAGGGTTTGTTAAATGAGAAAGAAATTCGTGTGGGATCACAGATATTTCAAGTTAAGGATGCAAAGCTGATAAAGCCGCCTGTCTTTAAGGAAACAATGCAGTGGAAACCGATGCGTCATGGAAGCATCGTAACAGGTTGGTCTGAAAAACAAACAAAGAAAAAGATTTACCTTTATCCCGGTGATAATAATGACTCGATTTCTATTGAATCTGTCCTTCAAAGAAACCTAATTCATAAATGGTATAGATTATGTGAGATTCGCCAAGATATTGCTTTGGAATGGAGCGATGTTAGCCATGATGTAAAACGTATCTACTCGGAGAAAGATATTACAATAGGATTCCCACCACATGGCAGTGATATATCATTTAGAAAGAAACTTCATCACATTAAGGAGAGCCCGGTAAGAAGCTGGTATGCGGAAGTTAAAATCAGAGCTCCTATAGGGATACAGAGGTTAGTCTACTCTGCCGGCCTAGGACAAATGAACTCGATGGGATTCGGGCTAGTGGAGGCATTTTGATGTTGCTGAGATATATTGATGAGCTGGCCCAATCCGGCCAAGTAAGGCTGAATGAATCAGATTTTGCAGATGTAAGACTCCTGGAGCCAGTAAATTTTCGAGAAGAAAAAAATAAGTCTGGTGCAAGAGAGTTTAAATGCTTTTGGAAAACAAACGAAGAATGTGAACTCCCCAGAGAGATGCTTTTTTATGATGACACCGATGATGGCAGCAACGCTTTATACGGTACCTGGCAAAAGTTCGCTCAGTCCCGCAAGGCATTAAAAAAATGTAATGCGCCTACTCTTGGCGGTAGTGGAGTGATGAAAAACGGATTGCCCATCGCCAAGAGTATGATCAAATGCGCTATTTATCTTCGATATTCCCAGGGATATCATGATTGGCTTAAATCAGTAGATCCTACAGCAATAGAAAGCATTCAAAACGAGATAAAATTATTCACTAGGCTGATTGAAAAGCCTGAAACATTAAAATTGCCTGTGAATTGGTGCAAACTTGATAAGATACCCAGAAATCTCTGGGCTTTACCTGTCGTCTCCCGGTCAGCAGATGGAAGAGCTATTGTTTTGGGATTACAGCCAGGACTTGATCTGGAAAAGCTAGACAAAGATGATTATGAAGAAGCTGAGAAATCCATCAATTTAGAATATTCGATAAAACTATCTAATCTTCTGAATGTACCGGCTATAAGGGGAAAAGAAGTTATCAATGGAGAGTTTCACGTCAGGTCCGGTTTAGGTCGTAATGCCTTTGGCGAAGAAACAAAGCCGGAAGATATGAGGGATTCTGAATATGGAAGGCTTTTAGGACCTACCTTAAAGACACCATCAGTTGATTTTAGAAAAGCCTGGTCAGAGATCCACAAGGTCCATTACAGAGTCAAAATCACCCCTTTTCCTTTAACATCTGAACTCCTGTTTTTCCCAGAGGGACAATTAGCATTTGCAGATCTTAGAAAGCTCATTAATGAGTTCAACATGGATAGAGAGAAATATTTTTCGTATATGAAAAAAAAACGCGAGAGTAAAGGTAAAATTAATTTTCTTCAGGAAGAGAATCCTGAATTTTTGTTACGTGCCCCAGACTATATTCCCGCACTAGCATACACAACGGTAGTTGCGGTGGCAATGGAAGGAAGTACCAAAAAGAAAAGAACTCTGATGGGGGTTTATCCCTCAGTAAATATGCGATACTGGTCTTATTTAAACAGAGAATTTATCAAATCGAAGCTCGAATATAAGGTAACAAATTATTCTAGAGCCTTCATAGCTGGGCATGAATCTGCATCAAAAAACGACCCTCCAAGTGTCTATCGGCTTTGGACTGATCTATATACCCAGAGTCTGCAAGGGCAGTTTATCAGCATACTTCCTTTCTGGAACTTCTATCAACGGTATTGTAAAGCCTTCTCTAGGAAAGAACTGTTGGAAAACAACAAAGGTTCGCTTCCCTATCTTAATATTCTAAAAAACCTGAGAAGGCTGCAACATATTATAGGTTTTTTTAGAACTGGAATTCCAAAAGATGAAGCGCTAATTGAACTCGATGTTAAGCTAAAAGAGATTGAAACAGGCAAATCTATAATTTATGGAGTGATAGATCCTATGAAAAAAAAAGATCCATTAGGCGGGAGTGAGCTCCTTGGGGAGAATTATTCACTTCTCTGGGAAAATCAGAAAAGAAAGATTGATGAGTTTATCCGTTTGTCTTGGCAGGGGATTCCCGAAAAGAGTTACCTGCTATTTATTAAAGGAGCACTGGTTGGAATGCTTTTAACTGACCTCGAATATTGGGTGAAAGATGCAGGAAGACGTTTTGAAGCATCACAAGGTCGACACCCTTCGACATTGAGAGGAGATCTGCTTCCGGGAATATTCTCTAAAGGAATCGGATTACTACAGAATTTAAATAAGGAAGGGAAATTCAATCGCAGATTGACCCCATTCATCATATCTTGTGTTCCAGATTCCCGCAAAGATGCTTTCAACAACGGTCTTATTATGGGAATGGGATTTATCCCCACAAAGGTAAATAATAGTAATCAGGATGCAGAAGGAGAAAAAATATGATTAGTCTTACCAAGACTATTGCGCCGGAAAAGAATCATAATGCCTATATCCTCTTTGGCTGGGAGGCCATTGAAGCACGTCCAAATCTGGATCCCTACACAGGCAATCTCCGAATGAATGATGAAACTCTACAGGTTTATACTTCTGACGTGCATATTAAGCACCATGTTCGCAGGGGTATCAAACACTTTGCCCAACAAGGTGAGCTCGAATCCCTCGCTAAGTATAAACAAATCGGAAATGAGGGTGTGATTTTCTATGAGAAATCTGATGACTACGGAATAAGCCGAAGCTTCGAGGAGAAGCTAAAGCTTTTCAGGGAAGCTCACGGAGTAGATATAACTGATAAGGGTGCTATAAATCCAAAGGATGCGTTGAACCTCAGTCTGGATATTCCGCTGTTTGGTTATGTGCATGCTGTAGCAGAGGAAAGCTACAATGTAACAAATGCGGCCAATACTCTTTTTCGACCCGCGACTTTTCACGCCTCCTCAATTCTTCCTTTAGGTAGAAATAACGCTTTCGTTCAACCTGGCAAAGCATCGGCGGGTTCAGCTCCAATAGACTCCCTCGAATATGGTTTCTTCCTGGCCTTATGGGAGATTAACCTGAATATGCTGAAAATCAATGCTGGTGACCATAAGGTCGTCACATGGGATGAGAAAACAGGATACAAAGCATGGTTAGAGATCTTGATCAATGGGATGTGGAATGCTTATACTTCGGCTCGTTTTCCCTCTTTTACCCAACGTTCTCAGTTTGCCCAGTTTCTGCTGTGCTGGCAACCTGAAGAAATAACATCTTATCGCTCACCGAAAAGCCTTATCGAAGAGTTAGATGATAAAGAAATAAAAGACCACACACAGGCTGTGGAAAACTTGAATAATATACTAAAGGGCTTTCTTCAAGGATGGGGCAGGGATGAAACCACAAGCTTTGTCGATAACATCTCACATCAATGTGATTTAAAGCTCTAAGTAAAATCATGTATTATATGTGTTTCAGTTTAAAAGGAGATATTGCCCTTTGGCGTAATCCGTATGAACCTATGGGAACCTTTTCTTCCCTAGGCCCAGCTCCTTCTCATCTCGCCGGAATGTTAGGAGCCGCTATGGGGATGGCTACTCCCCATTCCATAGGTAGTGGCCGGAGAAACGATGCAGCATTGAAACACTTTAGAAAAAAAGGCTTGTTCTGGCCTCTTTCGGAAGAGCTTCTTCAATGGCAAGAAAGAAATAATTATGCTATCGCGGTGCGTTGGTTAGGGAAGATACCCAAAAGGATAAGTTGGAATGTAAACGGCATAAAAGGATTTAAAGGCAGCGATTCTTCAACAAACCTGAGAATACTACAGCAGATTATCGAGAATCCTGAATATGAAGTATTGATACGATTGAATAACAGAGATGCTGTAAAAAAAGCCGGAAAAGCCATTAGAAATCCAGCGTTTCCCCTGTATTTGGGGGCCAGTTTCTGCCGAGCTATTGTTGAGAATGTAAGAGAAATTGAAGCACCCCAGGTAGTATCAGAAGGAAACGCTTGGGCATATCGGACGGAGAAACTGACTGTCGGAGAATGTACACCTTTTACACAACATGTTGTTAACCAAAAGGAATGCTTTGAGCGTATTAGCTGTGATGGTTTTTGGGTTTATCCCACCCCATTGCATAATGCCCCGAAGGCAGCTATGGAAAGAAAAGATCCATGTGAAATAGGTTATGTTCACTTAGAAGTAGAGTAATTAAGTGGAAAGTCATGGTCCTGGTACCAGTTTATTAGAACATTTAAAAGAGGTATCACAAGGGGCTAAGAATAGCAATGAGAGGATAATTCTAGTTACCCATGATATAGGGAAAGCTACTGAGCATTGGCAGGACTACAGCCAAAGAGGGTTTACAGGGGAATCACCTCACTATCATGCTTCAGCCGGGAGTATTTTAGCATCAGCGATAATCGCTTTATTTGATAAAAACGACAATTGGTTTTGGTCAGCTGTTGCCCTTCACACTAACTCTGCTCACCACAGTTATCTCAGTGATCTGAAAGGGAGTTTCATTCGGGAAGAAATCTCTTTCCTTATTAATTCCGAGAAAGCTTATTTTTTTTTAACTGATTGCCAGGAGGGAATAGCTTCGTTGATCCCGGAAATACCTGTTGATTTTTTATCTGAATCCTGGGAGCTGCTTAAAGGGGTCGTTACTTCAAGCCCTATTTATTCTCACAGCTTCTGGGGAAATCTACTAAGCGAGCTTGAAAGATTCAATAGTCATGAACGATTATCAGTCTTTCAGGTATCTCGTCGCTTACTCGGAAAACTCTGTTTCTACGATCATCAATCGGCCAAGAAACAGTCAGGCAAATTGCATGGGGAGATAGAACCAATAGATCGTTTTTTCCCTCAGTCAATTATTTTCGAAGAGCGTCCACATCGGGATTTTGGAAAACCCACGAAAAAGTTGAATAAATTCCGCAACTTTTTAAAAGATGAATTTCTAAAAGTTATTGACGAGAATAGTCTATTCTATTTCATAGACGCCCCCACTGGGATGGGGAAAACCGAAACGATGTTACGAGGGGCAGAGAATCTTGTCCGGCAATACTCAGATTTAAACAGGATCGTATATGCAGTCCCTCAGGTATCCATTGCTGATCAGATTTTTGAAGAATATATTCTTGAAACGGATGGTCAAATATGGGACTACCTTAGAAAAGAAACAACTCGATTGAATAATGGAGGAGAAGGCTCAAGAATTGAAGAAACCACTGGTGGTCTACAGGAGACTCTTTTTTTCTTCAATCATCCATTTTCCAGAAGTTATAATGTCACCACATTTAATCAGGTGATTCTTTCCATAGCCCACCCGCATCGTTATTGGAGTGAACGTTCTTTAGGTCTCTCAAATGCTGTAATCATCTTGGATGAGTTTCATAAATTACCTCTTGTTATCTTACCTTATTTCTTTCGGTTGGCAAGAGATTATGCGGAACGGTTCTATTGCCGATTTATTTTAGGAAGTGCTACGCCCCTCGCCAATCATCCTGGTCTTGGACTGGGGCAGATGGCAGAAATACCTAAAAATCTAACGGAAGAAATCTACAAACATGCCATTTTGAATCGTAGACGCATCTATAAAAAAGCTGGAGATTTGAATATTAAGGACGTTATCAAGAGAATAGAAGCTCACCGTGATGAAGGAGAGGGGTCCTTACTTGTGGTGCTGAATTTAGTTGGGAAGGGGACATGGTTACTTAGAAGATATTTCAAAACAACGTATGATCCCTGGGAAGAGTTGGAACAGCTAGAAACTGAGGAACGGCCTGTTATTTTTCTCGATGGTTTAACTCCACCTCTCCTCCGCAGAGAAATAATAAAAAAGACAAAAATTCAATTAAAAAAGAAGTCGGTTGTTTTTATCACGACCCAGATGGTAGAGGTTGGTGTTGATCTGGATTTTGACAGAGCTTTAATCGATTTTCAAGGCTGGGCATCGATAATTCAACGAGGAGGGCGTGTCGGGCGGGAAGGACGCACTGAACCAAGCCAGGTCGAAGTTTTTTCTCTCAATGTAGATGATGAAAAGAGCTCATTTGAAATTCTGATTGATGTACGTAACGAGTATGATTTGCGCTATCAGGCTGGCATTTTCGATGAAAGCTGCAAGGTAGAGAACCGTTTAAATGAAAGGGAGATCAGATGGTTTAAGCAATGGGGAGATTGTGAGCTAACCGATGAGGACATTAAACGAGAATTACTAATTCTTCAAGAAAAGGTTTTTAAGAAATTGCCGTTAGAACCTATTCAGGAAGGTTTTTTTAATACTGGTGGATATATCAGTGATAAATTGGGATTCAGTTTTCAGAATAGCCAGTATGTCGCGGATCTCTATAACCTAGAGGTAGGAGTAGAATTTGTGCTTTTTGAAGATATTATGAAATGGAATGAATTAAATTGTTTAATAAAATCGATGCGCGCGGGAAATTTAATTTTAGCAAAGAAGGTTAGAAAAATTATTTCGGATCGGCTGATTAGGACATACAATACAGAATTTATTTATCAGAGCCAGTTCATTTATGTTGGAACAATCACCGACTTAGACGGATTGAAGGCATATTCCCGACCAGGTAGCAACATTTTATAGGGGATCTGATATCAAACAGGATACCGATTGTGATCATGTTACTGGTAAAATGCTGGAATATCTCTATGTCTGCACGAGGAAACTCTGGCTCTTCTGTAATGGAATCAGGCCGGAGACTGCAAATGAGAATGTCCTAATCGGGATGCAAATTGCAGAAGAATATTTCGCGCGGCATATTAAAGAGGTTGCTTTAGGCCAAATCGGTGTTATATAGCTTTTAAGAAAAAGATTTTGGGGGATCAGCTCTATTATACTTCAACCAAATTATCATAAAAACCAAAAAGGGCAAGGATTTCATCCTTCATATTCCTAAAACGAATTAGTGCCTCTTC
>SDBT01007772.1_pt1 | contig 17602 bp, 15 predicted proteins | sample 2277101 | NCBI WGS metagenome assembly SDBT01 (sample SAMN10404973, study PRJNA504765) | marine sediment metagenome | isolation source: marine sediment core GS10_PC15, 103 cmbsf | place: Arctic Ocean: Southern Knipovich Ridge | collected 2010 | reverse complement strand
CTTCACTACATCGACCAGACAACGTCTGATAATTACGCATTATGTTGCCTTAAAAAGCCCACGGATCACCGTAAGCCATTGGCTATCAGAAAAACCGTTCTAGAAAAACCCCCTTGGGGGGAGGGGTGTAAATATGAACGGTTCGCCCCACAGATTTTTTGAATTCTCGTTCGCGTCTTTCCTCCCAAGGCCTTAACCCCCAACGCCTTCCCCACCCACGCAATTAAAACACCCCCGAAGCCGCTCTTTCCTCTTACCTTCATCGTTTCTTTATAAACACACCTGTGTAACCACCGTACAACTTTTGACTAAACGTCCACCGTATAGCAAACCGTATTATTCCGGCGCTATTTTTTACCCCAAAGGTGAACTATTTCCCTGAAAAAAGACACTAATTTGATGTACAGGGGGACTCTACAAACAAGGCTCCTTCATGACAAATGGTGGACATAATCCCGATTTCCCTTTAAAAACTGGCGAAGTCACTAACGCTTTATTAATTAGACGCGGTGACATCCCAGGCGCTGTAGATTTCAACCGAGCGGATTTTTCGGATGTTATAGGCACAACGTTAATGACATTCTGGGATGATCCATCAAATCTAATATACTTAGCTTCAGCCGAAACAATGGATATCTCCTCAACCTCAGCAAACGACACGTTAGCAGGAACAGGCGCGCGTGTAGTATTCATCCAAGGCGTTGATGCCAATTACGATCAAATACAAGAAGTGGTACTAATGAATGGTACCACACCCGTCACCACGGTTCAATCATTCCTAAGAGTCAACACCTTTTTAAATGTCGTCGCGGGTTCTGGCACAATAAATGAAGGAAGAATTAGCGCAATTGCCTCCACCGCTGGAACTCTACAATCATTTTTTGATCCCGGGGTTGGGTCTACCTTTAGCCTGCATTTCACAGTGCCAGCCGGTAAGACTTGGTTTGTTAATAGCTCACACGCTCAATCAGGGAAAGCCGGAGAAATTAAATTACTCCTATTCCTAAGACCCTTCGGTGGAGCATTCTTTGCGCCTATCCAATTTCACGTTTATCAAAATACAGCGGATAATTTAGCCGCAGGTGGTTTTAGCGCCTCCGAAAGATCAGATGTAGAAGTCAGAGCCATAAATGCCGCAGGGGGTTCAGGCTCAGCAACAATCCAAGTAAATGCCGTGTTAATAGACAATGATGCAAAATTAATTTAATTACGTAACACAACATACCGCCAAGTACACTAATACATGTACGGGGGTAATTGGCCTCGTCTTTACTTGGAGGTAAAATGGAAAACTACCCAGAATTATACGAACCTGGCAAATGCGTCAACGGCGTAACAGCAAAACAAAAGCGTGCGCTTGATCTGTACATGAATTACAACACTACGTCTCAAATCGCAGCAACCCTAGAAGCATCCTTCTCAACCGTAAGGGATTGGGTATACATAGGACGTAACCACATGCGCCCTTTCAAAGACATCCGAGGAGAACTAGAAAAGACCATGTTAAAAGACATCGTCTCAAATCGCATGCCCGCCTTAAAGTCCATCATGGATTCTTCCCTCTGCATCGTCAAAGACAACCTCGAAATTGTAAAGAAGTCCCGCACAGAGCTTTCCATTGACGAGATAAAAAAAGTCTCAGACATAGCAGCCAACCTTGACAAAATAGTACGCCTAGATGAAGGCCAAGCCACTGACAATATTGCAGTTGCAAAAGCCACTCCCATCCGAACAGCGAAGCAAATACAAGAAGTAATTGCAGAAGTTGACACACTTGGCCTATTTGACCTGGAGGGACTGGATGGATCCAAATAAAGCCTTACAGAGAATAAATGCAACAGCTTCCATCCTTCACGACTTGAGTAAAGTTTGGACTCCTCACACAGGTAGAATAATACCTAAGAATCACGTATTCAACAAAGACCTATCCACAACTGAATTCATCCCCGCCGAAGGACAGAAAACCATCCTGAAAACTATTCTTTCCGGTAAATATCGAGTAGTATTCGTGCAGTTTGGCCGCCAAACCGGTAAATCTGAGCTAGCGAATGCAGGTGCTCATTATAAAGGACTTCTTACACCAGGATCAGTCCAATATTATTTCGCTCCAATACAAAAACAAGTTAAAGAAATAGTTTGGTCAACAGAAAGAATGCAAACCATGAATTCAGCATCCGCTTTAACTCCAGAACTTAGAGAAGAGAAAATGACACTCTTCAACTCTTACGGTAGAAAATATATAGAGAAAATAAATAACGCCGACATGAGAGTAACCTGGCATAATGGATCGTTCATACGTATGGATGGAATCGACAACATTGATGCCTACCGTGGAGTTACCCCTGATCTAATGTACTTCGACGAATTCCGTGAATTTAGACCAGGTGCTCTAGACTCACAGCTGCCCGCTATGATGACAAAAGGTGGAACCATAGTGATTCTATCTACTCCCCCTCCCGCTGAAGGTGAGTACACCAAGATCATGAGACAGTGCCAATCTGATAAATACCCGCACTACAAGTTTTTCCAAGCTCCAACTTGGATGAACCCTTATCAAGACTTAGAAGGCTTAGAATTAATAAGACAAGGTTATATAGACGCAGGTGAATTCGACATCTGGAGAAGAGAGTACTGTGGCGAATTCGCCATAGGTGGATCACGTTCAATATTCCCAATGGTTACTGGAGCCGAGGGCAGAGCTCATTCCTCTATACTCGCAGAAATGGGGCCACTAGGGCAAGGAATGGAATACCATTGTATATGTGACCCAGGTTCAGCGACTAAAGGTTCAGCTTTTGCAGTCCTATTTGTAGCGTACCATCCTTACACTAAGCGTGTCTTCTTACTAGATGAAATCTACTTAACAGATGAAGACAACAAATCCGTGGGATCAGTTGAACCATTGATTGCCGAGAAGATCCGAACAATTGTACCCTCTTTATTTTTAGATGATTGGATCTTTACCTACGACGAAGCTGCCACTTGGTTCTTCAACGAAATGCAAGACCGCAACTACGCGTTCATCCCAACCAGAAAGCGCACGTATGGAAAAGACGCGGGTTTATCAGCCATAAAAGACGTTTTCAAAAATAAAACAGTACATGTCTCTGACAACTGCGAAAATCTTATGTGGGAAATGACCAACTACTTACGAGATGACAGAGGTCACATACCAAAGAAGAATGACCACCTCATTGACTGTTTTCGTTACTTCTTCATGTCGGCTAATTGGCATTACACCCAAAAAGATCCAGCAAAAGGCCACTTGATCCTACCAAACACACAAAAGAGATGGATAAAACCCGAAGACGACCTAAAAGCTTGGGGTAGCAACATCTTTGATGACACTACCGACGATTGGCAAGATTTTTAGGAACAAATTGTTATATCAGTAACACTAATTATTAGGAGGATTATTCTATGATGGTAGAACTTAGCACAGTGCTAACAATTGCCTGTTTATTTATTAGCATTACAAGCCTAAGCCTAAGTGTGGTAGCCATTCTCAAAATAATGGCCACCGAAAGAGCAACGCACACGATTTATAATCAGGGAGCAACGGAAACCCCAACGCATCAGATTGATACCGAAGATTTATTTAAAAACGTCGGGGAGACCCAAGAGTTTACCCAGACCGCTAGCATTAAGAATTTAGAGAAAAGTTTACTAGGAGATTTTGAGTAATGGATTTTATTTTTAACCGCAGAGAAGCTCCTGACATTAAACCTTGGTGGAATTTTGATTTAATCTCAAAACCAGCAGAAGAAGAACTACACCGCGCACTAAAAAAAGCTCATGAAGACCTAGAAATATATCAAAAGTCACGTAAAGATGTCATGCTTCAACACTTAGGTTTATACAAAGGCATACACCTCAACTTAAAAAACCTCCGAGACATTCCAGCCCGGCAGTCCCGACTCTATCGTGAAACTCGCGGTTCAGCTAGTGACATAAGCTTTAACAAGATGACAGTTAATCACCTAAGAGACGTAACAGATTCAGCAGTCGCAAGAATTGCCACTACTAAACCAGCCGCAACCGTTATACCCAATCATTCCTCTGAATTCTCCGACAAGGCTAAAGCTAAAGTAACTAAAATGTGGTTAGACTCTTTCTCTTATGAAAATAACATAGATGCCCTCCGTAGAAAAGCACAACAGCACGCCACAATATTTGGAGAGTCCTGGACTCAAATCCTATGGGATGACCAAAAAGGCGATGTCATACGAGGACTAGACGACGTAGCTAAGATGGGCGCGAAAGTGACCGTTATGGACGACGAAGGAAAAACCCACGCAGTCTCTCAAGCTGAAAAGACTGGAGATGTTGGCCTGAAGATTATCCTTCCATTTAGAATATTCATGGAACCCGTCGCATCGCAAGACTTCGTTGATGTTGCATGGTTAATGCACGAAGAATGGGAATATCTAACAGAAGTAAGACTAGCGTACCCGGAAGTCAAAGACAAAATTAAACCCGAAAAAGACAACGACGAAGACTATTTCCCAGATTCAACAGAAGGAAGAGAACAACAAAAAGTACAAGTCATAACTCTTTGGCATAAGTCCACTAGAGAACTTCCTGATGGTTTGAAGATAAAATTTACCGTAGATACAATACTCGAAAAAGGTGATAATACATTCACGCATGGTCAATTACCGTTCGAACGTCTAACCTTCTTAGACGTACCGGGTGAACTCAACGGGGGTTCTCCTTATACAGACCTTAAAGAATTACAATCCTCTATTAATCAACTCTATTCTATAATGATTAGAGACCGCTCTTTAGCCTCCCCAAAACTCGTGGTTCCAGCCGGGACAATCGACCCTAATGCTAACAAAACGAACAAACCAGGTATCATCGAATACAAAGGTGGTGTACCTCCAACTTGGCAAGTTCCCAATATGGTATCAAATGATATTCTCATTATGATTGATCGGTTGGAAGCCACATTCGAAAAACTCTCTAACACTTCGGGAACCAGAAGAGGCGACTCATTGCCCAATGTTGAGGCATTTAAGGCATTCGGATTCTTTGAAGAACAAGCAACCAAGCGCGATTCTACTCAGATTGCCAAACACCGTGACTATCTAGAAAGACTCTATCTAAAGATCTTAGTAACAGCGGCTCAGTTCTACTCTAAGGACGACAAGAGAATAATTAAAATTATAGGTAAACACAACCAATACCTCCTTAAATCCTTTGACGTAGACGACTTAACACACTCATACGACATAAGAGTTCAAACCACGTCAGCTCTCCCAGATACAAAAGGGCAACGTATTCAAACCGTGATAGAACTCTCTCAAGCGTACCCCACATTATTTACTCAAGAGAAAATTGTTGATATGTTAGACCTTTCAACACCTGACGCTTTCTTTGACCAAGCTACCGCAGCGGTCAACGCCGCCGAGCAAGAAAACGACATGATGATGTCAGGAAAAGAAGTACAACAGCCTCAAAATTTTGAAGACCTTTTGCTTCATTGGGAATCTCACTTGAAGCAATTCTCTGACCCGAGCATGAAGGAAACTTTGCCCGAAGACCCAACACTATCTAATATGGCTATAGACATAGCAATTAATGGACCGGGAATGGAAACAATTGACGGTGAATTAATGCCAATTGAAATACCCGAAGAGATCTCCAAGTTGGACAAATCCCCTGCAATCCTCGCAATTCGCCATCTTCACACCACAGAAGGGCTGATTTTCGACCATGCAATGAAGAACCCAACGTTTGCAATGTCATTACTTGACCCACAGTTCAAGGCTTTTCCTGTATTCTTTGATGCACCTCTTTCCATTAGTGAACTAGTAGCTCAACATCAGTCACCTATTGCGCCCCAAGATGCAGCGCCACCGACTGGAACAGAGCAACAAATTACATTACCTCCAGGAAATCAAGGAAATCCGAACGATTTCACAAGTTAATTACACTAATTATTGTGAGTGTTACTTTGTAGAGGTAGTCTAATAGGTTAAGACCCTTGTTTGTCACACAGGAAGATGGAAGTTCGAATCTTCTCCTCTACGTTACCGGGGATAAAGACGATTATAAATAAGGAATAAAACTATGGAAGAAAAACTAGACGACCTAAACCAGTTAGCGTCAGAGATGTTAGGCGACGAGGCACAAACATCAGAGCCAGAATTAACAGTCGAGCAAGAAGCTATACAGATTTTAGAGAACAGTGAGACTGAACCCGACGAAGTTGAAGAAGAGGAAACAACAAATGCCGAAGCTGAAGCGGATGAAACAACTGAAGAAAGCGAAGCCGACACCGAAGACGGGGAAACGGAAGGTGAAGAAGTCGAATCCGAAAGTGAAGCCGAGTCCGAGAACGCTGTATTAACTGGAAAATCTGGTGAGGAAGATTATGAAATCCCAAATGACCTATCGGTAAAAGTTAAGGTCGATGGAGAAGAGAAAGAAGTTAAATTATCTGAACTTATGGAAAATTACTCAGGCCAACAGGTTTGGGACAAAAAGTTCACAGAGTTAAATAGTGAAAGAGAGACGTTCGAAGGTGAACGCACCGCTTATCACGACAATGCTAAAAAGTTCGAAGAACTTGTTAACGAGGGTAAAGCTCAGGAAGCATTAGACATTATTTTTGAATCGGCAGGCTTAGATAAGAACCGATTTGTTAATGCCTATGTTTCGCAACTGGCTCCTACGATCTCTAAGTACCTAGAACTCACTCCAGCCGAACGAGAGCAACAAGAGGCTACACAGCAATCCGATTATTACAAGGATCAGCTTGAAAAACTAAAACATAACCACACAGTGGAAAAAGACTCTAAAGTACTTAGAGAACAAATAACCAATGTTTTAGAGACACGCAAGATAGATTCTGCAAGATTCGAAGAGCTTCAAAAGGAGTTAATACAATTCTCGGAGCAAGGACAGCTAGCACGAGAGAAGATCACACCTGAATATGTAGGTCAATATCATGAAATGATTCTACAAGACGAGCTAGCCCGTGATGTTCTCGAGTCCCTTAAACCTGAATTGTCTAAAGATAAGGCATCTTTTGATTACCTTATCTCGTTGCAGAAAAATAATCCCGGAATTAGTAAGGACGACCTAACAAAGAAAGCTAAATCGGCTTTTATCAAGGAAACCTCTGAGAAGGTCGTCGCAAGAGTTAAGAAAAACTCTAAAGCAACGAAGGCCAAGAAACTCTCTAAAACTTCACGATCAAAGAAAGTGAAGCAAAGTACAGTTGAAACGGCTAACACTTTTGATGAATTAGACATGAATGATCTAATAAATGAATTAAGCAAATAAAATAAGGATTTTTAAAAATGGCTGATTACGACTTAAGCTCAGTAAACGAACTTTTTAAGACCGTTTACGGAAAGCTATCAGACAAATTATATAACTCGCAAAACGTACTTCTAGCAAGAGTCAATAAGCAGTTTGACTTTACAGGAAAAGAAAAGAAAATCACCCTTCCTGGTTCTTTCGGTGGTTCTGTAGGATCTGGTACTTTACCAACTGCAAATACCAAGAGTTACCTAAGCGCTACTATTACAGTTAAAGAACTTTACGCTACAATGGCTATTTCTAGAAAGGAAATGTTTCTTTCTAAGTCTGACAGTGGTGCATTCGTTAATCTACTAACTGAATCTATCCGCAACACAGTTGAATCTTTTTCAAGAAACCTTAACCGAATCCTTCTTGGTGATGGTACCGGTGCTCTTGGAACAATGGATGGGACTAATACTGGTGCCGGTTCTTCTGGTGACCCGTTCATAGTTCTAATCTCTGACGCTACATACAATAGCGCCAATTGGTCAGACGGTGATTATGTTAACATAGGATCTGGAACGGATAAACTAGAAGTTGTTTTAGCGGATGATGATATTAAAACTATACACCTAGTTATTGTAACTGGAACGCCGTCAATTGGTGCATCTGACACGGACATTCTCTACATGCAAGGTTCTAAAGACAATGACCCTATTGGGCTTGCTGGAACTGTAGGGATAACAACTGGTACACCTTATGGAATTAACATTGCCACTTCTCCTCGTTTTAGAAGCACTAGAGAAGATGCAAACGGAGCTGAAATTTCTCCTCAGTTGATGAATAAAGTTATGTTGAAAGTTCACAAGAAAACTGGTCAATATCCTGATTTGGTTCTAACTTCTTACGAGCAATTTATTAAGCTAGAGAATCAACTTGAAGATCAAAAATACATTACTCTTGGCGTTAAAGGAGAACTTAAATCTACAATAGGATTTGATGCCCTAGAAATAATTGCCGGATCTAAAAGACTCCCTGTAGTTATTGACCGTTTTTGTAAGCCAGGTGAAATGTGGCTAATTAATGAAAAACAATTCACTCTAATGTACGCTTCTAAGCCTCAGTGGGTGAACGAAGATGGTGCTACACTTCTTAGACAAGCAAGTTCTGATGGGTTTGATGCTCGTTACGCTGCTTACTTAGAAGCATTTATTATTCCTGCTTTCCACGCTCAGATCCATGATCTAAGTATCACAGCTTAATCACCGGGGACTCTTCGGAGTCCCTATAACAAGGAGTTTTAAATATGCCATTTCGTAAGAAAATCAAGATTGAAAAGTCTCAAATGCAAGAAGAGATAGCCCGAGTAGATACGTCCGCTCTAGCTGCTACTGCTGCTTTGACTGGTCTATCTACTAACACGGATACTATCCGCGCCAAAGTAGCCGGTGGTACTACCGTCACTTTCTCATTTGTAGCCAAAGATGGTGGAGCATGGAGTTACACAGAAGCCCCACTAGTTATGATCCAAGTATTGAGCGCATCAGGTACAGTCACATTGACTTCAACCGCCGTTGATGAAGTAGTTGTAGAAGCATCTGCCGGTACAGTGGATTTCCACATTCGAATCTTAGGTACAAGAAAGCCAGTAGTTTAATAATTAACCCGAGGGGCAATCACCCGGTTGCCCTTCTTTAAAAGTTACAAGGATACTATATGAATAACGACTATTCCCGAAGGATCAAACCCTTAAGGTTACATGATATCGCTTTTGCTTCTGTCGGGGATAACTGGCACAAAGCTGGATTCACTGTAGGATCTGATGCAGTTGAAACACTAACCGGAAACATTGACCTAGTGGCCACTGCCCACACCGCGGCTTTAACTGATCTACTTATGTTCTCTGACGGTGGCGAAGAATCTGAACCGAAATTAGTTAGCGCCATAACCGCAGACACAATCACATTGAATGTTGCACTCTCTGGAACACCATCCGCTGGTGAAAGTTTCTCTTTTGTTACTCCTACATCAACCGATGCGTTAGAAGCACCGACTTCTACACCTTCGACTACTGTTATCGCATCTACAGCACACAGCGTTACAGCAAAAGACGCAGTAATGTTTCTCACAGGTGGTGAGGAGTCAGAATTTAGACACGCAGAAAGTGTTGCCACTGATGGTGTTACCCTAGGTGACGCTCTTACTGGAACTCCTTCCGCAGGTGAAGAATATATCTTCCTATCCGGTACAGTAGATGCCGCAGAAGCAACAACCACTGATACAATTATCAAAGCCACTGCCCACGCCGTTTTAGTTGGTGACCTAGCATGGTTTGTTGATGGTGGAGAAACAGCTGAACCCAGAAATGTTATAACCGTAGGCGATGCCGATCATTTCACACTTAGTGCAGCTCTTTCGGGTACACCTACCGCAGCCGAAGAATTTGTTTCCGCGACACCCGATTCTACAGACGCAGTTGAAGCCTCAACTACTGATACCGCAATTGTAGCCACGGCACACACAGCCTCAGTTAATGACCTCTTTATAATGACCTCTGGTGGTGAAATTAACGAACCTCGAGTTGTAATCTCAGTAGAAGACGCGGACAACTTCACCCTGAATGAAGCTCTTTCCGGTACACCCACTGCTACAGAGACATTCGCCTTATTTACTCCTACCGGAACAGATAAAGCGGAAGGAATCATATCCGACACTAATTTACATGTACAAGCCACGGCACACACAGCCTCAGTTAATGACTTGTGTGTAATGAGTTCAGGTGGAGAAATCAACGAAATACGTTTCGTATCTGCTGTACCCACAGCCAACGACATCACCCTGAATGCCGCTCTTTCCGGTACTCCCTCCGCAGCGGAAACATTCCAACTCTGGACACCTACCGGCACAGACGCAGTTGAATCCACAACTACAGATACTGTACTTTTAGCCACTGCACATTCTGTCCTAGCTAATGACTTCCTACAAATGACATCCGGTGGGGAAGTTAATGAACTAAGGCTTGTATTATCAGTAACCGCAAACACAATCACCCTGAATGAAGCTCTTTCCGGTACACCCACTGCTACAGAGACATTCGCTTTCTACCGAGCTGATGATTCAGACGCTATCGAATCAATTCAATCCACTACTAGAATTATAGCCACTGCCCACGCCGCATTAGTTGGAGACACAATCATAATGACTACAGGGGGAGAAGATGGGGAAGCCCGACAAGTTTCCGCTATAGGAACGGATCACATAGATTTATCAGTTGCCTTGACTGGAACCCCTTCTGCTGCTGAGACTTTTAATATTCTTAGACCTATTAAACTCACTGAAGCCGTGTTAGTTAAATTCAACAATGAACTAAATAAAAATGTAAACTTAGCCTTTCAAAGCGAATTACCTACTTTCGCACACGATCAAATAAAACTCGGAACGAGAGACATTTACCCCCTAAAATCAAACAAGAAGCACCTAGGAACCTACGTTCCAGCGGACACACCAGAGCAATTCATTTGGATGAAAGCCGTTGTTACTCCAACATCGGGCAGCCTTTTAATAACCATATTCGAATAAGGGATAAGAAGATGGCAAGAAGAGATGCGGCAAGTGTGGAAGCCTTAAGATCCCTTGCGGCAGATATAATAACCACCGACTACTTAAATTTAGGTGGTTTAACTCTAAGTAATGTATTAGAAATAATGTTAACCAACGGTTCTGACAAACTAATGATTGTTTCTCTGAATGGAGGAACCACCGACCATGCGCAACTACCTCCGCAGTCTGATCTCCCTTTAAGACCCGGAGCTTACGATCACGCCCTAGAGGGAGGAATACAGATCGCAGTTAAACTGCACGTAGCTGGAGCCGCTGCAGTTAATACACTAGTAACGGCGGTAGTAATTATAACAAAACCATTAACCATATAACGGGAATTTAATCCATGGCGAATACAAAGAATACAACCGGAGGTCTAAACTTCGAATATGCTGCCAAAGGGGCTTCGAATTTCTCTCCTCTTTTTGATATACTATGGGCTAAAATCTCTTCTCACGATCATGAGGGTTCTGGTAAAGGTAAACAACTCACAGGTGACGCTTTACAAGCTGGTTCTATCCCTGCCTCTAAGATTCAATTTGACAACAACGAATTCCTAAAGGCTACAAATTTTGCTGACAATGGTACTATTGACGCGTTCAAAATCAACACTTCAGATCTTTTCGAATTCGGAACTACCATCCATGCAATTGACACCAACGCTTTCAATATAAAAAACAACATCTACTTGACTGGAAGAAACAACGCTGATTCTGCTAATATTAACATGATGAGAATCACTACCTCCGATAAAATGGAACTAGGCACATCTCTAGCCTCTTTAGAAATGACACATGATACTTTCATCACGGGAACAGACGCTGCTCTTTCTGGCACAGTAGATCTTATTAAAGTAAACACTTCAGACGAAGCCGAACTCTCCAAAGTCTCTTCAATTCCAGCTACAAAGATGGCCAACCCAGGTTGGATAAGTAACTTAGGTTTAACCCTAGCAGCCAACGTCTTAACAGTCAATTCAGCGGATGGAACAGCTCTTTCCTCTTCTAACCCCGGTTACGTATCAATCCCCGACAAAACAAACAGAGGGACAACCAACTCGTATGCGTTAACAGCAGCGCAAGCACTTACTGAATCTGATTTAACTGGAAATATCTTTGGATCTACTGCCGCGGTAGCTTGGGCCGATGATTGTCCTTTCTATCTTTACGCGGTAGTTAACGACGCAGAATCTGCGGTTCAATTAATGATCTCCCGAGTCCCCCATCTTAAATCAGCGCCCGTAGTTGGATTAATCGGAGCACCCGATGATGCAGTCGCAGACAACGAATATTCAATGTTCTCTCTAGCAAATATAGACGAAACTCTCTTCGACGGAAACCCTGCGGTACTCCTCGGATCTTTCCGAATGCAGAAAGATACATCCGACGATTGGACTGTTCAAACTTTGAATGAAAATGATGGAATAGGAAACTACAACGAAGGTATACAATTCGATCTCCCCCAGAACCAAAATGGCGCAGATTTAGGCTACCTAGATAACAATAGTGGAACCGCTCCCGGCTTTTCTTCAGTTGCGTATAAATACACAATGAATCGACACGGCTATGTAGATGTTCAAATGAAAATGAGTGGCGACCCGGGAACAGATGGGGTAGGAGTAGTGAGCACATTGGTTTCACTTCCAATAGCAAGAGACACTGGAATCTCAACACGAGGACACACCTTCTTTATTCAAACCGCTGCGATAGGAGACCGCCATTGCATGATAGACTTTGCCACAGGCTCAGCCACAGATCAACAATTTGGAATACAATATGTTACTGGTGGCTCAATAACAGGGTTAACCAATGCAAACTTCTCTAATGGTAACAGAATAGTTGAAGGAATATTAACATACATCGCTAAAATAGCGTAAGGATTTAATCATGAGTTCATTCTTTGGAATAAAAACACTTAATGCACTATCCGGCCCCTTATCCGCTGGATTAGGTCTATTCGGTGGATCATCAGGCCCAACACCTGAACAACAAGCACTTGAAGCATCCAAGCAACGTACATTCCAAGCTGCTGAAAACCAGAAGACCCGAGCTCTATCATCTCAACAACAAGGTTTACAAGTTCAACGCCAAGCAGCACAAGACAGAGCTAGAGGTTTAGATAGAATTATACAACAATTTCAACAAAGTTTAGGAAGGTAATACACATGCGACGTGCTGAAAAACTAATAACCCAAGCTAGACGAATTGCAGACAATGAAGAATTTGACAATGATCCCTCCAACCCACTTGGGATTATCGATGATGAAGTTGTTGAGTATCTACAAGAAGCGCAAGAAAATCTACAATCCACTATTAGCTTAAAACATAAGAAAGTTTTCATCGCAACGACAACTATCGACTTAGTAGCCGAGCAAGAACAATATGCACTACCGAGTGACATGTTTCTCCGAGGTAGAATTGTACACCTAGAGGCTTTATTCAACAATAGAGTAGACGATTATTACACGCTTGAACAGAGACACGTCAAGGAAAGACTTCCGAATATATCTACCAACTTTTCAAACTATTACATCCGTTTAGGTTCTAATATCCTTATACAACCTAGACCCACGACTGCTCGTACTAATGGACTTAGACTTACTTATCAACACCACCTACCTACCCCAGACATTCGCCGTGGATTGGTTGCCAGCATTACCAACCCATCTGCTAACTCTCTAACAGAAATCACTTTAAATATTGCAACCACTCTCCCTAGAGATGCAAACCTTCCGATAATCGCTGACCGCACAATTGAAAACTTCGATTTCCTAACTGTGGTTGATTCCGCTGGAGTAATTAAGATGAAAGACATCCCCGTAGACGCGTATGACGAAGCAACAGGCATAGTCACAATCACTCCCGGCTTTAGCTTCCAAACAGGTGAAGCTGCCGTTGCTGGTGATTACATAGTAGGTGGAGCTAACTCCACATCTCACTCTGAATTGCCCGACACTTGCAGCCGATATCTAATAGCTTACATGGCATGGAAACTCCTAAAGCGTGATTCTTCCGTAGATCTTAAAGACCAAGAACGTGAGCTTGGATTTATGCTTCAAGAAATTGCTGCATCATTCGCGGAAATAGACGAGGATCAAATGCAATTAAATTTAGATAACGGGTGGATGATTTAATGGTTGTAAACCACAAGATAACACAATACTACTCCAACTTTAGAGGTCTTAATCTATCAGTCAATGATATTAAACGCGACCCCTCCGAAGCTACAGCCGCCGAGAATTTGGTTATCCGTGATGATGGCTCTATAGTTAAAAGACATGGATACAAATATCAAAACACTGCTGGCTCTTACGGAATTATGAACTTTCCAAAGACTAATACGGCCACCGGGATAGTAACCGAAGAATTACTTCTAATTGACTCTGGCCTGCAAAGACAAAAGAAAGGCACCATTACTCTAACTAATTCCATAGGTAACGGACAACCAGTATCCATTGACGTAGAAGGAGATGCAACTACAAATAACTTCGTAGTAACTATAACTTTCGTAGCGTTAATCGACGACTTAGGTGATATCACCGTCCCAGAAACCTCCTCTTCGATCAATTTAGGTGATATTACGGCCACTTTGTCGGCCAAAACTGTAGCTGAATTAATCACAGACTTAAATAATATATCCGGCTTATCCGCTGCTGCTGATGCTGGTTCAGATACTAGTGTCTCCGCTGTTAGCCTTAACTTAACTAGTGTCTTACAGATCTCAGATGGTAACACCGGAGATTTAACTTTCCACTATGAAGAAACAATAACCGCCGATACAGCCGCCACTTTGACTTTAGGTCTAGCAGCCTATAAGACTTCTGATAACGGCGAACACTTATCTAAGACTTTATTTAACCGAAGCGCTTATTTCACCAACGGTTTTGATGACCTAATGCAATACGACGGTCACACTTTCTTTCGTGCTGGAATGACACAACACGCCTTACCAACTGGGGCCACTGGTGCCGCCGGAGCCCTCACAGGAAATTACACATACATTGTACAGAGCTCTTTTCAGGATCGCAACGGTTTAATACACAATGGAGCATTCTCTGAAGCTTCAGCCACCATTGCTCCTTCTTCACAAAAGATTGACCTAACTGTGAATAATATTGAAGATGGTAATGCCTTCGACGCTCGTGGTGCTTTAGCGGATGGAGGTCAATCCAATTCTCCTGTCAGTGGATCTGTTACTCTTACAGTTGATAACAACACTGTAATTGTAGATGATGTAATCTTCTTATTCAATACAGACTCAAGTACCTACGCTGAATACACTGTGACTGCTGTTACCGCAACGACTATTATAGTAACTTCAGCAGTTGACATCGACCTAGATAACAACTCAGTTATATCTACTGGCATACGCCACACAATTTACCGCACCAAAGCTGGTGGAACAAAATATTTCTTCGTTGCTACTATACCAAATAATTACACAGCTGCAACTCAGACTTACACGGACAACGCTGCGGATTCCACTCTAACCTCTGCTCAAATAATAGCCATTCGCGTTGGTGGATTGCCTCCCAAGGCTCGCTATGTCAGTGCGTACCGCAACATCTTAACTCTAGGTAATCGCCCAACGAATCCCAACCTCTTAGATTTCTCTGAACCAGATCAGCCTACTAACTTCCCAAGTCTAAATAATGTACTTGTAGTCGCCGAATCAGGTGGCGTAATCTCCGGTATAGCTAATTCTAATGAAGCTCTGATCGTTTTCTCCAAAAACAGCGAAGCAATTCACACCATAACAGGTGATTTAGTCACTGGTCGCATACGAGTTGATTTACTCTCTTCCTCAATAGGTTGCACCTCTCATTCCTCAATTGTAGACATCAACGGAGTTCTATTTTTCCTCTCTGAACAAGGCGTTTACTCTATGGTTGGTGCTGGTGTACCTCAATTAGTCAGCAGAGAAATCAACAAACTCATAGCCAAGAAGAGCAACCTTGAAACTTTAAAACTCAGGAAGAACAGAGCAATAGCAGTCCACAACGAATTTAACAAAGAATACATTCTTATGATCCCAACCGAGGACGAGCTTGCTAACAACAAGTTTGCAACCGACGATTCCCTTATCATAGTATTAGATTATTTCAACAACAACTGGACAACTTGGACTAATCTAAATCTAGCTAATGGAGCCACCACGTTTGAGGACACTTTACTCTGGTCATCTAGGGAACAAGACCTAGCTCAAACTTCCGTAGTTAGTTACATTTACCGACAGCACGACTCTGGTGATTCCAGCGACTATGGGGATCAAACTAATGCGATTCCTTTGCGCTATGCCTCGGGTTGGGAATCTTTGAAGAATCCTTCCAATAACAAGAAGTTTCTACGCATAAAAATTCACTCCATCACTGAGTCCGAAGATGAAATCGTAGTTGAAGATTTTATCCTTACTGGTAGCACCGAGTTAAATTTCAACTATAATAGACCTCACTCTAATTTCACACTGGATTTCCCAGATAGAGGCGTACCTTGGGATTCAAAACCCTGGGATACCTTCACTTGGGGAGGTTTTCAACAAACCTCGGCCCGTGTAAAATTAAGAAGTGGTAAAGCATTCTCCCTTAGATTGATACTTGAGAATGAAGAATATAATAAAAATGTAGTTATCACTGGTTGGGAGGCTGAAATAGCTGCCCCACAACGAGCAACAATCAAAGAGTGATACACTAATAATTAGACCATTAATGTAGGTTGGCGATATGAAGTTTAAGAATATTATCCCCTTGCGTCCAGGCGAAGACGTAGAGAAATATTTAGCTAACACACAAAGACTAGGCCTGTTAGATTTATTAAATGGACTTCAAAAACTCGACCTATTAGATAACTTTGAGGCTTTCAAATATGAGGGAACTATTGCGGCAGGCGCAGAAGTCGAAATTACGAATGAATTGGTTAACATCACTCCTACTAGTAGAATCATTCTGCGAAATTCTGGTGATGGGGCAATTGTTGACGGTACTACTGAATGGGATTTAAATTTCGTTTATCTAAAAAACACTGGCTCAGTAGAGGCCACAGTTAAAGCAATTTTTTTGAGGTAATAATATGTCAAGTGAAAGTGGAACAGGGCAACCTTTTGGGTTTCCATCTGAGGAAGAGATTGGAAGACTTACCCAACAACGCTTCCAATTAATCAGGCAGCAGCGTGAACAAGACACCGCAGAGGGTGAAGTCATTGCTCAAAGAGAATTTGGTGAAGGCTCCCTTGGTCGTGTATCCGAAGAACGTGGAGAAGAAGTCCAAGACTTAATTTCACGCCGACGACAACAAGCCGACGTAGCAGACGCAACCGCTCGTGGTGAAAGAGTAAGCCCATCCGAAGAAGCAGCCCAACGCGCACTTGATATCCAAGCACAAACTTCTTTACGTCAACTCCGTGGACAACTCGGAGCGCAAGGCATTAAGGGTGGAGTTAACCTCCTCCGTCAATCAGAAGTACTAGGTGGAAGACAACAAGCAGAAGCCTCTCTACAAGCGCAACTTGCAAACCAAAGATTTGGTCAACAACAACAAGCACTAGGTGGACTTGAATCCACGATTTCAGGCGCACGAGGAGAAGAATTCGCACGAGAGCAAGAAAACCAAAGAAGATCACTCCAAGAGAGACTAGGTAGAATAACCCTACCATTACAATTTGCACAGTCCGGAGCGCTTGAAAGAGCATCTGCCTCTCAAGAAATTAGATCAGCCGCTCAAACCCAAGCACAATTACAAGCACAACAGCAATC
>SDBT01007771.1_pt1 | contig 17603 bp, 13 predicted proteins | sample 2277101 | NCBI WGS metagenome assembly SDBT01 (sample SAMN10404973, study PRJNA504765) | marine sediment metagenome | isolation source: marine sediment core GS10_PC15, 103 cmbsf | place: Arctic Ocean: Southern Knipovich Ridge | collected 2010 | reverse complement strand
AAAGGCTATATGCCTTAAGTTCCTTATCCTTATTCCAGCCCTTTTTTATAAAGGATGCAAATTTTCTTTTTAGGCGGTTTTTTATCTTGTTTGAGTGTTGGGGATCAATGGATACAATAGCTACCACAAAATGCTTACACGTAGACTCTTGCGAAAAGCTACAATCACCGCTTTCATCAAGAAATAGGCGTTTCATATACTATACCTTACCCTATACCCCTCTCGGTTGTCAAGAAAGCCATACAAAAAGTCCCAAAATATTTTTTAAATCCCCCGATTTTTCCTCCTGCAATCCGGCCCGGAAAGTAAACAGCACCACATTGAAAAAGAAATCCCTTCTTGCATATCATCAAATATTTTTGCTCTTCAGTATGTGTCTTCTATTTCACAATATGAAATAGTAAGTTATGTCCGCAATCGCGGCATTGCGCATCAGCAGCTTCCGTATAAAACTTTTATATGGTTGATTTTGGTTTTATTCGAATAGGTGCGTAGTGAGCTTAGTTGTTGAAAAACGCTTGCGCCACATATAGTTTTTATGTAGCTTTCCTTGCCAGACTGTGGCATCCCATAGGGTATCATAACTTAAGACAAGCATTACTGGAGCCTCAGTACGAGAAGCCTTACAACTTGTAATTCGGCGCAAAGTGCGCTTATCCCGGACACTCAAATACCCAGACGGGCCCAGATGGGTATGCCAGTCGCCAAGGTAAGTAATTCGTCTTGCAGATCTTTTGTATAGCTCGGCAATCTGAGATTCATCAAAATCATTGTCAGGCCGGTAGTAGTTTCGGCGATGGACAGCTCGAGGACCTGGACCTGTAGCCCGGAGTATCACCGGAATGTTTCCGGGTTTCCCAAAGTACCCCATGAGAATGCCTCCTGTCTCGTGGTATGGTTTAGTAGCTGCTTCTTCCGTAAGGAATTCCAGTACTGGCAGATAGATCCATGCGGCTTTGTTATTTGCGGTTTCCATGGGAACACGAGCAATCTGAATGAGGAAAAATTTCGAAAGTGGCAAAAATTGGAGGAATCATGGCGCCGTTTTCGTCACGAAAACTGATATGTACGATATCTTTAGTAAAGGGAGGATAGGCGTCGACGGAACCCTCGCACAGTGTCGAGACAGCCATTCTTATTCCCATAAGAGCAACTTGGAACATGTCAAAACCTGAGCCGGTAAAAGTCGGACTTGAGCAACCGACAGGTTGGACATTGCCTATGCCTCGCTTATCGGGAGCTGATGTTGGTTCAGGAATAATACCTTCGTGACAATGTCTCCGATAGCATCTCCAGCAGCCAGTCCCAATCCACGGTCTCAAGCGAAAAATCTTGCCTCCCCAAGCCCCAAGTGTTCCAGCTAGACCAATGTATGGTATTTGATGGTTCCAAGCGTAATCTGTCAAGTAATGTTGGACACCCCACTCTGCCGTACAATCATAGACTAAATCTACGCCTTCCATGATTTTCTCGATTTGCTCTTGATCTGAAAGGCTATCTGAAAGGCTATCGGAAAGGACATCCCGTACCGCACCGACACGGAAATCGAATGCTTCACAATCTATGTAAGGATAATTTTGGAAGATGAACCCGCGGAGCGCATGGACCTTCTTATGTCCAGCGACAACAAATCCCATCGGCCATCGAACGGTTGTAGCAGGATCGACAATGTCATGATCCACGATGCAAATCTTCCTAACCCCAGAACGAGCAAATTCCAATACACTTTCTGCACCCAACGTACCAAGCCCAAAGACGGCAACTGCTTTCTCACGAAGAGGATACAATTCCGGCGTTCGAGTTGCTACATCATCTGGTGATGCGTAAAACACCTTTGCCGAATAATAGGCCTTTTCTTCTGTTTGTTTTGAAAATTGTCTCCTTCGCGATCTATTTCCCATATGATCTCCAATACCTCAGCTCGCAAACGACCAACCATCCAGAATCAAGCTTCCTCCAATTACTGGTTTCTTCAGGAAAAAGGGCAGCCCTAACTGTGAGCTTTCCGGAATTTGTACGATGACTCTTAATCTTGTAGGCAAAAGGATCTTCCTGTTGTAAATATTCAAAGAGACGTCGATGGTCTGAAGAAACTGGAGCTTTTAATAATCTAACCCATCGAGCTGTTATTTTGTCACCAGAAAAGGTTTGCTTTAGTTTGATATCTGATGTTTCCAGTATGTTGTCATGTTCATCATATACCTCGAAAACAGCACACCTAAGAAATTGTTCCCTTAAAGGGATGACGCCAATTAGCATACTCCCAGATTTATAGCTATCATCAATTTTCCACCCGCTGCTTACGATAACTGACGTAGCTGGATGACATGGCCAGTAATCGCTAAACGGTTCGGCCTGATGTTCTTCTATATCGGCAACTTCTTCAGGATCATCGCTTTGCCCGGACTTGAGTACCAACGGCAAACGTTCCGTGATAAAATTTGCCAGAAAATCTTTGGTGTCCCAAAATTCAGTTGATCGTCCGATTAGACAAAGATTTTTGCTGAACAGATTTTGGTGATGAGGAAGATTAAGGTTAGGGGCGTAAATTTCAAAGCGAAAGTAGGGATAAAGATCAGGGAAAACAACACGAAGCTCCCCAGCTATTTTGGTTGACACGTTAAGGCACAATACCCCTCTATCAAATGCGGCTTCGTCCTTTACGAACTTTATACCAGCTCGATTAAGAGCTTCCAATTCATATTCTAATCTACCAGCATGTAAAATCCACCATGGCTGATGGGTCATCCCACTTCCCGTTTCTTCGGTGGCTTTGGGGGGTCTGGAGGACCAGGTGGATCGTGTGGAGGCCCTGGTGGCTGATGAGGGGGTTTTCCTGGGTCACCTGGCTGATCAGGTGGACCTTGACCTGGTGTTTCTTCGGGTTTTCCTTTGTTTTCCTTAGACATATCATACTCCTTAAATAATCTTCTTCGCGCAAATTCCATGCGCAGTTAATCCTCGAGAGTCGGTAAAGAATAAGGAATGGGCAATATTAGTTGCCAGCATTCCTGTCTGCCGGCTATCTTTCATATACTGTAAAGGATGATTATTGCAAAATTGATGCCATTTTTAGGTATAGATGTGGAGCACAATCTGCAAATCGCCATAAGTCCTATAAGTACAAGGACATACAATATACAAAATTTTTGAAGAATTAAAGTGATATATAGTAGATTACGGTATCTGCCATTTTGCCGTTGGCGAGAGGAGGGAATCATGCCAAAATGGCAGATAGGAGGCTCGTATAACTGGCCTCCAGTATCCAGTATCATCGGCAGGACGAGAACACAGCCGGGAAGCAAAATGACTGCTAAAAACTTTCTAATTCAAGCATTCTTTTCTTGAGGCTAACTCCGCCCCCTGCACTGAAACCACCGAGCTTACCATCGCTACGGATGACCCTATGGCAGGGAATAATAAGAGGCACAGGATTCTTCGCCAAAATATTACCTGCCGCCCGCCCAGCCGTTGGCCTGCCCGCCAACCTTGCCAACTGGCCATAGCTTATCGTCTGACCATATTCAACTCCCCTGCAGGCAATCAGCACTTGCGCAGAGAACCCGCTGAAACCTTCCAATAGAACGCGAGTATCCACAAAATCAACGTAACCGCCTTCAAAATAAGCCATTATTTTCCCCTGCAAGCTGGCAAAAAGCGTAGCACCCGACTTGCCCATCTCCAAATCAGCCAACAGCTGCTTCTTCGCCTCCCGGCCGTTGGCAACCGGCAAGTAGCTCCGCACAAGCCCATTTTTGCCGCCCAAAAGGCCAAAATACCCCCACTGCGTCCGGAAAATAACATATTTCAAGCTCTCACCCATCTAATCATCCAACCATTTAACCTCTGTCCTCTCGTAGCGCAGCGAAGATCCTGAGCGAGGCCCCGCCGAGTCGAAGGACTGGACCGTCCACATCTTAGCTCTATCCCCAGCCACGTCAATTCATACGGGCAAATCGAAATGCATCTGGCATTTTCGTTGACTCCAAGGCTAATTCAGGTTAAATGGAGCATTATGATAAGACCATTATAGCACAGAATCCGGCTTCCCAGCCGATGCGAATGGAGCAACAATGTCTCTCGAAGAATTGAGGAAACAAATTGACAAGGTTGATTCGAAGCTCATTGAGCTGCTCAATGAGCGTGCGCGAATCGTCATAGAGGTCGGCAAACTCAAGAGCAAAAAGGCCGGGCCGATTTACTCCCCGGCCCGTGAAAAGCAGGTGCTTGACAAGATTGCCAAAGCCAACAAAGGCCCTCTGCCGGACAAGACGTTAGCGGCCATTTGGCGTGAGTTGATGAGCGGGTCGTTTTTTCTGGAACGACCTTTACGTATTGCCTACTTGGGTCCACAGGGCAGCTTCAGCCACACCGCTGCGATGCTGAAGTTCGGCCAAAGCATAGAATATGAAGCTGTAACGGATATCAGGAGTATCTTCGATGAGGTCAGCAAAGGGCACAGCGACCTTGGTGTTGTCCCGATTGAAAATTCCGCCGCCGGCGGCGTCGGAGAAACGCTTGATGCCTTTATAGACTCTGATGTGCTCATCTGTGCCGAGGTTTACATGGCGATTCATCATAATTTATTAGCCAACTGTCCGCTGGAAGAAATAGAAAAGGTCTATTCCAAGCCGGAAGTATTCGCCCAGTGTCATGGCTGGCTAAGCGCCACATTCAAGGAAGCAAAGACAGTATCCGTGGCATCGTCCGCCCGGGCCGCCCAGATGGCGGCCGAGGAGGCGGGGGCGGCGGCCATCGGCTCCAAGGTGGCCGCGGAGTTGTACGGCCTGAAGGTAATATGTGAAAATATTGAAGATATTGCAAACAACGTTACACGATTTCTAGTGATCAGCAAAGTCGATGCCAGGCCAACCGGTGATGACAAGACCGCATTGCTGTTCAGCACGGCTCACAAAGCAGGTGCTCTGGTCGATGTTCTTGATGAGTTCAGAAATTACGGGCTTAACCTGACCAATATTGAGTCCAGGCCAAGCAGGAAAAGAGAGTGGGAGTATTATTTCTTTGTTGATTTTGCTGGACACAAAAACGATGAAAATGTCAAAAAGGTGCTTGATGCAGCCCGCCGGCACTGTCTGCAGCTTTCGGTTTTAGGCAGCTTTCCGAGATGTACGAGTATGCTGTAAACGGCTGGACAGTGTGATGGCCAGACGCGTTAGAAAATCAGGAGAATTAGTATGAGAAAACCGTTTATCGCGGGCAACTGGAAGATGAACACCAACCGGCAAAGTGCGGTGGATTTGGCGAGCGGATTAGCCGAGCAGCTCAGGGATGTCGAGAGTGTCGATATTGCGGTCTGTCCGCCGTTTGTATATCTTCACGCGGTGGCCAAGGCTTTGAGTTCTTCGAACATCGCTCTCGGCGCACAGGATGTTTACTTCGAGCCGAACGGGGCCTACACCGGCGAGATAAGCTGCGAGATGCTCAAGGATGTTTGCTGTACATACGTAATTGTTGGTCATTCCGAGCGCCGGCACAAAATCGGCGAAACGGATGAACTTATAAACAAGAAGATCAGGGCAGCTATCAGCAGCGGACTTTTGCCGATATTCTGCGTTGGTGAATTATTAGAGGAAAGAGAAGCGGGCAAGACCGAGGCGGTGGTGACCAGGCAGGTTAAAGCGGGACTGGCCGGATTGCACAGTGATAAAGTGTTGGCTGTGACAGTTGCATACGAGCCGGTGTGGGCGATAGGGACGGGTGTAAATGCGACGGCTGAGCAGGCCCAGGAAGTTCACGCGATGATAAGGCAGCTTCTGGCTGATATGTATGATGAGTCCGTAGCACAACAGATTCGGATTCAGTATGGGGGCTCGGCGAAGCCGGCAAATACGGCTGAGCTTATGGCAGGGGCTGATGTGGACGGCCTGCTTGTCGGGGGGGCGAGCTTGAAGGTCGATGATTTTGCGGCGATGATTTTTTTAGCCACAGAGAAAAAACACAGAGTTTCTTAGACACAGATTTCGCAGATTTCGCAGATTGCTTTTTGTCTGCTTGGTGTACTTGGGATGAGCTTTCTTTGATGCGAGCATCGCGAAAGATAATCCCTGCGTCCACAGGCCAAATATGTTGGCCTATTGTGAGCAGACAAAAAAAAGAGTTGTTGGGATACAGTTAGCCACAGATCCATTCGACTACTTCGACGTAGCTCAGTATAAATCCGCTCAGGACAGGTTTAGATACGGTTTATTTGTGGCCTCCTGTCAATAGATACTTCTAAAAACATCAAAAAGAGGTAGTTTAGGGGGTTTTTATGTTTTTCGCAGAAATTGTGTTGACGTGAGGGTGTAGAACATTTAAAAATTTGGAAAGGCTTTTGTTAATCAGGATGGTGTCAGTCCACTATTTGTTTGCCAAGTGAAAATGAATAGCACGCAACTTATTGATGAATTGGATTATACCGATCGCCCTGCCTTTTTACAAGGTGAACGACTAAAGGAACATCACGGCTATTCTTTTTTCTTTGCTCAGGCTGAAAAAGAAGACCATTGTAATTTAAAAGGAGTTTACACACTTCTTGATTCACCTGATAAACTCTCCAGCAGTTCACTTACGCCGATAGTTTATGTCTGTGAGGCTGACAATGAAGCTAAGGCCGAAGAAATCCACAAAAAAGTCTGGAACCAAAACATTGTCCCCTTTCTGATTGTTGTTACCCCAAGGAATATTCGTTTATATTCTGGATTCGAGTATGGTCAAAAGAAAAAGAATGACGAAGGTCGAACTCTTGAAGTAGCCAGAAACGCAAATGAAGTTTTGGATAAACTTTCTGCGTTGAAATCTGAATCTATTGACTCCGGCGACATATGGAAGCAAAGACCGATCTCAGTAGAAGGCCGGGTTGACCGGCATCTGCTGGAAGACCTTAAAAAACTATCCAAAGTACTTACCGACGAAAATAAAGGTTACAAACTTCCGATAGAACATGCCCATACACTAATAGGGAAATATATTTATCTCAAGTATTTAAGAGATAGGGGTATACTTTCTGACAAAAGACTTTCGGATGCCGGTGTGAATGAAAAAGACGTTTTCAGCGGAGCTGCAGAAAAAGACAAGCTTTATCAGCTTGAAACATTTTTGGATGTTTTTTTAAATGGTTCGGTTTTCCCCTTGCCAAACAGACATAATATTAAAACGAAACATGTCCAAAAAGTTGCCGGTGTTTTTAAGGGAGATGCCCCTGAAAGCGGCCAACGAGTTTTTTTTGACATGTATGATTTTTCTTATGTACCCATAGAAACCCTGTCGGTTGTGTATCAGCAATTTCTGCACGCAAAAGGCAAAGGCCGCGGCAAAGGGGCTTACTATACCCCCGTCCACTTGGTAAATTTCGTACTTGATGAATTAGAAGACAAAAAACCTCTCAAGGAGGGAATGAAAATTTTTGATGCATCGTGTGGTTCCGGCGCGTTTCTTGTGCAGTGTTATCGGAGATTAGTCGAAAGCATTGTAAGAGATGGCCGAAAAGACATGCTCAAACCGACAGAATTAAGAAAACTTTTAGTTGATCATATTTTTGGCCTTGATGCAGACGAGGAGGCCTGTCGGGTAGCGGAATTAAGTTTGTCCCTGACTTTACTCGATTATATCGAACCGCATGACCTGAGAACTTACCCGACTTTTATACTGCCGGAATTACATAACAAAAATATCTTCCATTGTGAAGGAGGTTTCTTTGATGATAAATCTTCTTGGAAAAAATCCATACCAGAGGAAGGTTACGACTGGATAGTCGGCAATCCGCCATGGAAAAACAAAGATAAATATGAAGATGATAAACTATGCGACCAGGAAGCTCTTTATTGGATAAATACCAATAGAAAACAATATCCGGTTGATAATTATCAATTAGCGGAAGCTTTTGCATGGAAAACAACTAAATTGCTAAATGAGGACGGACAATGCGGGCTCCTTATGCCAGCAATGACGCTGTTTAAGAAGCAGGGATACAAATTCAGGGCCAAATTCTTTTCTGAAATTGAAACATGGTGTATTGTTAACTTCGCAAATATCAGAAGATATTTATTTGAAGAGGCAATTAATCCAGCCGCGGCATTTTTCTATTCCGGCAAAAAGGACTGGGATAAATCAGAGCATTATATTACTACCTATGCTCCTTTTGCGGTTGAGCAGGGTCCACAACTTAACAAAAAAGGCAGATTAAAAAAGATGTGGTCTGTTTTTGCAAATTATTCTACCATAAAAGAAATACCCCTAAGAGATATTAAGGATGGTTCCGCTGTGCCATGGAAAACAGCAATGTGGGGAACGCACAGGGATAAATGTTTACTTGATATTATTTCAAAAAGATACAATGATATTTTAGCTTTTAAGAGCAACAGTGGTCTATTCATGAATCAAGGACCGGAATTTAGACCATTGCCAAAAAAGGCTGACTCGGAAACAGTTAAAGACTTTAAAGCTAAACTTAAAAAATTTAAGGATAATCATGAATATCTTCCAGAATATGTTGGTGAGTATGTTTTAGATACAGACAAGGTACATGCGGGTTGTTTTTATCTTCCAGACGACCCAGATGATTTCTATAAAACTATGGGAAAGGATGATGCTTATTTAAGAACAAGGGGAGGAAAAGCTGGCTTAGAATTATTTAAAGCCCCACATATAGTTATTTCGGCTTCCAGAAGCTTCTCTGTCTATTCGGAGGTTGATTTTGTGATACCTCCTCGCCAGGTAGGAATTGCAGGTGATGATAAGCAAAAAATATTGTTAAAGGCATTAGCATTATACCTTAATTCAAAATTTGTTACTTATCAACAATGGTTAACCAGTGCTTCTTGGGGCATAGAAAGGGATAATTCTAATCTGGATGATTTAAAAAAGTTGCCAGTGCCATTATCTAAACTTTCAGATGATGCTTTAACTGAATGGGCCAAGCTTCACGACGAAATTGTCGCAGCAGATAAAGAAAACCAAAAGGAAATTACCAGATTTGATTTATTGGATATCCGTCCTGAATTAAATAATGCCTTGCCTTCGTTAGAGACTCTTTTAGATCGAATGAACCAATTAGTTTATGAGCTTTTAGGAGTTAATAAAAAACAAAGATGGCTGATTGAGGACATGCTTGATACTCGCATGAAATTAAATGATGGTAAGATAGCCAAAGAAGCCCGCGATCCGGCAAGCGAAGAAGAAATCGATAAATTTGCCCACATATTTCAGGAAGAACTTGATCTGTTTCTTGATCACACCGGCAAGAAAAAGGTTCATAAGGTCAAGGTTTTATATGCCGATACTTCTGCCGTAATTATTGTCGACCATCTTAAGCGTTCTATGACATCAAAGCCTGAAGTTGTTAAAGTTCAGAACGACAACGTTCGGCGAGAATTGGACGAACTTCAAGACAGGCTAACAGAAACAAGAAGCCAGTGGATGTACTTTACCCGCTGCCTGCAAATTCACGAAGCAAGAAGAACGTATATATTCAAACCACGACAGAGATTGTACTGGCTTAAAAGCCAGGCTCTTGCGGAAGCAGATGATTTTATTGAGGAGAAGCTGGCAACAGACAAATAATCTATGGCAAGTCCGGGACAGCAAAAAATCAATATTAATCAGTCAAATGATCGCGGCGATTATGTAGTTGGTTTTCATCTCCAAGCATTAACGCTGATTATTGTAGCGTGTGATATACTTAAAGCTACTGGCGCTGATTATACTAATACTGAAGAACCTGCAATAACTGGAGAAGTTGTTCACTGCGCCCGGCAATATATCGACACACAAAACAATCACGGATGGGCTTGGCGCTATACTGTTCATGATGATCCACCAGAAAACACGGGGGGCAGAAAAGGTAAAGACAGAAAAAAAGTCGATATCATCATTGAACGCACGCAAAGAGGAAAGCATCCCCGCATAAGATTTGAAGCTAAGCGTCTGAAAAACCCGGATTTTCTTGTTGGTAAATATGTCGGTAAAACGGGGCTGGGAGAATTTATATCCGGTAATTATGCGCCGGAGTGTAATACAGCCGGGATGCTGGGCTATATTCAGTCTAACGATTGCGATTACTGGGCACAACAAGTTTCAGAAAGTCTGAATAAACGGAGGAAAGAAGTACATCTGACAAAAGGCGGGCAATGGCAAAGAGCAGACCTTGAAAATATTAATGACTGTTACAAAACCAAGCACAACAGGCCAACAGTCAAAGGTGAACTTCTGGTTTATCATCTTTTGCTTGATTTTGTAAGATAGTAAAGTGTACTGAGAGCACAATGAGAAAACAAGTACTCAGGGCTGCGCTTTGCTTGCCTTGGGCTACTATATTTCGCCCCGAAATGGCAAAATCCGAAATACTAAGCACGACCTGCTGCGACCTGTCGCGCCAATGCCCGACACGGCGGGCGAGCGCAGCACGGCGAGAATCCGAAACAAATCCAAACCCCGATAAATCGGGATGTAAGCATATCGAAATTCAAATGATTAAAAACATTTTTCTGTCGCCCTTTCAGGGCTTTTTGTTTTTGGGGCGATCCGATACCCAGGGCTGCGCTTCCCCATTCGACTCCCTACGGTCGCTCAGGGCTAAAGGCTAATTCGGAATGACCCCGTACCACGTTGGGTACAGGGCAAGCAAAGGAGAGATTCGTTAAATTTTTTGAAATGGGGTCTTCTGTAAGCCCTTGGAAGTTAAGTAATTACAGAACAAGTGAAAATAGTTTGAGATAAATCGAAAAAAAGTGCTTGCAATTTGAAAAAAATCAGGTATAATGTCCAGCCATCTGTCAGAAGACGGATGACGGAAGTCAGAAGACACAGGGGTCAGGGGAGCCAGTTTTTAGCGGTTCTTTCGGGCGATTACGGCGTTGTTTCCTTCGACTGCGCTCAGGACAAGCTTGCCCGACTGCACGTACTCGATGTACTACAGTACGCCTCCGGGCGGCGGCAGGCGAACGCCTTGACTGGCCCGAACACCCTTGAGGGTGAAACGATGGGCCGCGCTAAAAAGAGGCGCGATTAAAAAGCCAATTAAGCCTTATATCAAAAAAGAAAAGTAGTACAGGGAAGACAGGAGAGAAGTTGGGCGGAGGACCCCGGCGCGCCGGGACTTCACTACGTTCAGCAGAAGACAGAGGATGGAAGCATATCGCAGGTGTGAGTACTGTGCGTATTCGATGCCGCTGAACGGGGCGGATAAACAGACGATTATCTGTGCCAACAGGGAAGGTTACCATGGCGAGTGGTGGCAGGTTCGGCCGGGCGGGGTGTGTGGCAACTTTGGAAATAACGGCCATGCGCCGGGCAAAATCGAAGAGGCATTGTCAGAAGGGGCGAAGATAATAGGGCTTTCGCAGGGTAAGGTTGCGATTGTAGATGCGTCAGACTATGAGGACTTAGGCCAATACAAATGGTGTGCTATTAAAGGTGACTCGACGTACTATGCGGCAAGGCGCAACGGCAAGAAGATGGTCCGGATGCACCGTGAGATTATGAATGCGCCTCCGGAAAGGCTGGTGGACCATAGAGATCATAACGGTCTGGACAATCGAAAGAGTAAGCTTCGGATATGTACGCGGGCGGAGAACACTCGCAACCAGCGCCTGCACAAGAGGGGCAGTACGGGATACAAGGGGGTGAGCTGGCATAAAAAGCAGAAGATTTTCCACGCGTACATCGGGTATAAGTCAAAAAAGATTTGGTTAGGTCGTTTCAAAAGGGCGAAAGATGCAGCAAGAGCATACGACAAAAAGGCTATAGAGGTTCATGGCGAATTTGCATGTTTGAATTTTCCGGAGGATGAGAGGGACAATGCGGGGTAAATACGCGGGGTATTTCGCAGTGAAAACGGTGTTTTTTTGTGAAATTGGGGTGGCTGAGGCCCGGTGAGCGAGATAGCAAGTTTTTGAGATTTTTATGATATTTTCAGCTTTTTTATCCAAAAAGTCCTTGATTGTGAAACGAGGACATGGTATAATTCTATTTTAAGTAAGTCCGAAGGAAGGAAAAGGAAGGAGACGTGATGAAAAGAGAGAGGGTGTACATTTCTTTTCTCTGAAGTCTCCATAGTGATATCGGCCCTGGTAGTGTGAATGAGATGGGCTGCAATGCAGAGGCTTTTTTGAGGAGGATTCGAGGAGGAGATGAGAGTTACAAAGGAAGCAGTTCTCGTTGGGGCGGCAATTTTGCTTGCGGTCACTTCCTGGGTTTGCAAACCGGCCCTTGGCGGACAGATTGCAGCATGGGGAAACAACACTTACGGTCAGTGCGACGTACCAGCGGACAACGATTTTGTGGCAGTTGCCGGTGGTGGGTGCCACAGTCTTGCTCTTAAGGCCGATGGCTCATTGGCGGCGTGGGGCGACAATACGTACAGTCAGTGCAACGTGCCGGTGGGCAATGACTTTACTACAATTGCCTGCGGTGGGTTTCATTGTATCGCCATCAGGTCCGACGGCTCATTGGCAGCGTGGGGCTGGAACAGTGCGGGTCAATGTAATGTGCCGGCCGGTAACGACTTCAAAGCCATTGACGGCGGCGGGTACCATACTCTTGCCATAAAATCTGACGGTACCCTTGCGGCATGGGGCGACAATACGTACGGTCAGTGCAACGTCCCTTCGGGTAACAATTTTGAAGCCATTGTAGGTGATTTTTACCACAGCCGGGCCATTAAGTCAGACGGTTCGGGCGTAGTGTGGGGTTGGAACAGGTACCATCAAAGCCAGCCGGCACCGAGCAGTGAGTATGCTATGATTGTTGATGGCGGTCACCATACTCTTGCAATCAGATATGATGGTTCGTTGGCGGCGTGGGGCTGGAACAATTATCACCAGTGTGATGTGCCGGTAGGCGGGGACTTTGTTGCCGTTGCACGGGGTGGGTATCACAGCCTTGCCCTTAAATCCGAAGGTTCCCAGGCGACATGGGACCTGAACAAACAAGAGCACAATGACATGCCCATTGCCAACGAGTTCATCGGTCTTGCGCGAGGCTGGAGGTACAGCCTTGCCGTGGTCCGGGAGCCTATCACACTTGTGCTATTAGGCTTAGGGGGCGCAACGCTACTGAAGAAGCGCAGGGAATAAGAAATTCAGAATGAAGCATTAAAGGGCTGCTGTGTATTTGCTCAGCGGCCCTTTTTCGTTGGGCGCTATCGCAACAGGAAAAAGAGTAACGTGAAGTTCTGTTTGCAGGGACCGCGGCTGAGGCGATTAAAGGATGATGAAGCAGGCCGTGGAAGGTACTTTGACCTGCGGCAGGCGGAGCAGTTTCAGGCCGTTCTGAAAAAAAATTCCCACAATCTTCGGGACAGTTATAGAAAACAGTATATTTGCATCATCCTGGAAAAGATACTATACTGAAAACTGACCGACAAGTTTTCGTCTTTTGCTTTCTGGATTAAAGGGTGCCACAGGCGGATGAGGACACTATATGGGATCAAAAGAGACAGAACCCAGGCGTTATCTCGTACCGATTGACACGGCTTCGACCCAACAGTTATTTACAGACTGTCTGGTGATAGGCGGCGGGATTGCGGGTCTGCGTGGTGCAATTGAAGCGGCCAAGAATTGTAGTGTTACGCTTGTCTGCAAAGGCTTATTCGCCGACAGCAACACATGGAACGCCCAGGGTGGTATCGCCTGCGTACTGGCCAAGGATGACAGTTTCGCCGACCATATCAGTGATACACTCGCGACCGGTTGTGGGATTTGCGACAGAAAGGTTGTCGAGCTTGTCGTAAACCAGGGGCCCAGCCTTATTCGTCAACTTGCCGATTGGGGAACCGAATTCGACATGGTCAACGACCAAATCGATATAAGCCTCGAGGGTGGGCACAGCCACGCCCGCATCGCACACGCTCACGGCGATTCGACCGGCAGCGCAATTACAGAGGCTTTGATAAGAAAAGTCAGGCAAATGCCTAACATAAACGTCATCGAGAACTTTTATGTCATCGACATTATCACAAATGACGACAACGAGTGTGTCGGCGCAACAGGTTGTGGCCAAGGCGGTGGTTTTCAGATTATCTGGGCGGTCAACACGATTCTTGCAACGGGCGGTGCAGGCAGGCTCTATCGCGAGACCACCAATCCGGAAGTTGCGACTGCTGATGGTATTGCAATGGCTTACAGGGCAGGGGCTGTTCTACAGGATATGGAGTTTATTCAGTTTCATCCTACTACGCTTTATGTTGCGGGTGCTTCGCGGGCCCTTATAACAGAAACGCTTCGAGGTGAGGGAGCGATTCTGCTGGATTCCCAGCAGAATCGCTTTATGAAGAATTATCACGAGGCCGGCGAACTTGCGCCTCGCGACGTGGTCAGTCGGGCGATCCTGGATAGAATGCTCAAGACAGGCTCAACACATGTTCATCTTGATATAAGACACTTTGACAAGAAACACTTTGCGAAGCGGTTCCCAGTTATCAATGAGTTGTGCGAAAGCTTCGACATAGATGTAAGCAAAGATTTGATCCCGGTTCGGCCGAGCGCTCATTACATGATCGGCGGTGTAAAGACCGACCCCAAGTCACAAACGAACATAAAGAACCTTTACGCCTGTGGGGAAGTTGCTTCCACAGGTTTGCACGGTGCGAATCGATTGGGCAGCAATTCCCTGCTTGAGGGGTTGGTTTTCGGCAAGATTGCCGGCCAGTCTGCATCGTCACGGTTGAAAGCCGGCGCCAATCACCTCAAGCACCACAGAATAAAGTATGACATTCCACGGTCCGACCGAAGCCGACTCGATGCCGCTGATGTCACAAATTCGCTGCGGGCACTTATGTGGCGAAACGTTGGCATTACCCGTAAGGCCAAACCGCTTGGGGAAGCCCAGGAAATCATCAGATTCTGGCAGCGATATGTGATGGACAAGGTCTTTGACGTGCCGTTCGGCTGGGAATGCCAGAACATGCTGACGGTATCCCTTTTGATGGCCCAGGTAGCCGAGAAACGCCGGGAAAGCCGGGGGGTGCACTACCGGGAAGATTTTCCCGAAACCGACGACAAAAATTTTGCCACTCATATCGAGTTGACACGTAGCCTCTAAGCGGGATTTGTGATATAATGTCCCTTGAGTGGGTCGGGCGGTCGCCCCGCACCTACTTTGAGGTTCCAACGAGAACTTGGGCTTTTGGCATTTTTGGCAACATTGAGCATTACCGGCCGAGTCAACGCTGGAGTCTCAAAGTAGGTGCGGGGAGGAAAGTCCGAGCAGGACAGGGCACGGTGGTGGCTAACGGCCACCCGGGGTGACCCGCGGGCCAGTGCCACAGAAAATACACGGCCGATGGCCCCGCACTAAAAATCTTTTAGGCTGAGACGGTCTAAAAGCGGTGGTTGCTGGAAAATCCGGTAGCCCTTAGCAATGCGGCCGGAAAGGATTTTTAGTGCGGGGTACAGGTAAAGGTGAAATGGTGCGGTAAGAGCGCACCGCGTCGCTGGTGACAGCGTCGGCATGGTAAACCCCACCGCCTGCAAGACCAAGTAAGCTGGCTGGGTTCTTATATAGAACCCTTTGCCCTGCCCGGGTAACTGTCAGCGGGTAGGTCGCTTGCCGATTTGTCGGCAGAGCCAATCGGTAACGGTTGGTCCAGTTAAATGACCGCCGTCCCGCACCAAAAATCTTTTTGGCATTACACATGTCAGGTGCCTGACTGTTGGGATCTCTGTTGGCCCATCAGGGTTGCAGGGCGAAAGGATTTTTGGTGCGGGACACAGAACTCGGCTTACAGACCCACTCATTTTTATTTTATATTTTCTGTTTTATCCCTGCCTTCGCAGGGACAAGCATTGACTATTGAGCATTGTGTCAGAACAGGCGGGAGTGTGTGTACCGTTATGACCCGGAAGCGAAAACTAAAAATACTGTTTTTATGTACCGGCAATGCCTGTCGCAGCCAGATGGCCGAGGGTTGGGCCAGACACCTGAAAGGCGACTGCATCGAAGCATTCTCAGCAGGCGTTACCCCGATAGGTGTCAGCACGAATGCGATTAAGGTCATGGCTGAGGCGGGTGTGGACATCTCCGGTCATACCTCTAAACATGTGGACGACCTTTTAGGAATTGATTTTGATTATGTGATTAGCGTTTGCGATTATGCAAAAGAACTATGCCCAATATTTCCCGGGGATATTAAAACGGTTCACAAACGGTTTGACGACCCGTATTTTGCCGAAGGAACGACCGACGAGGTATTAACCGAGTTCAGGAGGGTACGCGATGAAATCAGGGATTTTGTGGAAACTCTGCCCGAGGGCCTTGAAAGTAAGGACGAATAGGTCGAGAATCGACAGACTCGACCCCCCTGCCGGTTATTAATATTGTGAAAGGAAAAAGATGTTTGACGACAAGATGACCGAACTTGTTACCATAGGTGCTTCCGTTGCCGCGAATTGCCATCCTTGTGTACAATTCCACGTTGCTAAAGCCGTAGAAATTGGCGTTGACAAAGAGAACATCGATGAAGCTATTTCTGTCGGAAAGATGGTAAGGAAAGGCGCCGCCGGCAAAATGGACAAACTCACCTCAGAGATTCTATCCTAAGAGACAGAATAATGAATCCGGATCAGCTTGATAAATATAGTTCTGCGATAACGCTTTCGGATATGGAGGTGTTTGTGTTTCCGGAGCTTATGTACAGCCTGGTGTTGGCTAACATAATGAGCCCGATTATCTGGAAGTGGCGCCAGAAGGACTGCTTCAAAAAACTCGAAGGAAAATCCCCATATAAGAAGTTGATGCGGCTGCGGCAATTCATCATGGACAAATATGAATTCAATCTGGACCTGAATACGTGGGGCCTTACCAGCAAGCAGAAGGAGCTAAAGCGTTTCGAGAAATTCATCTCGCCTGAGGACATCGGTAAAAGTAACGCCCTGTTCGGTTATCATGGCGACAAGTACTATTTCGACGTGGATATCCGCCGACACTTCGGCCTGGATAAATACGATGGCGATATTATTCCCTATTGGAAGACCGAGACCGTCGAGGCGATGACGGCCTTTGGTCTTAAGGATGGTTACAACACAGGCGCCGGTGAATGTGTGTCTCTTGCCACCCTTTATGCGGCCGCTGCTTTTGTTGTCTGCGGGATACGGCTGGAGGATATCTACATGGTACTTACGCCGCTGCACTCGCAGAACTTCTTCGACATTCAGGATGGCGTCCTTTCCAACAATAGAAGGCTACTTACCAAGACCATGTGGTTCAACGGTACCGCCATCAGCACCAAGGCCCAACGCGCCCTGCGCAATGAGCAGGTAACAATCCTGGCACACTCCACCGGCTATGTACACTACATGTATGACAGGGCCACAATAGCAAAAGACGCTTACCAGCACTTCGCAAGCCAACTCGGAAAGTATCTTACGACCGAACTGAATACTCTTACTTTTGCCAATTTCCTCAGATGCTATCGAGACTACCAGCAGTATTTTCAGTTCTGCCGACACAGACGGGGCGAAGCCATGTTTGTAAACGCCGAGGTGCTGTTTCATTACGAGCACGGCAGCAATTTACGAATCGCCGACGAGACCTTTGACAAACTGTTAGGCGAGGTATCAGGTGAAGACTTTTCGCCCTACAAAGTTGTGGACCGCTTGTGCTGTGAG
>SDBT01007770.1_pt1 | contig 17604 bp, 18 predicted proteins | sample 2277101 | NCBI WGS metagenome assembly SDBT01 (sample SAMN10404973, study PRJNA504765) | marine sediment metagenome | isolation source: marine sediment core GS10_PC15, 103 cmbsf | place: Arctic Ocean: Southern Knipovich Ridge | collected 2010 | reverse complement strand
GAACTGTGTTGAAAGATTTATCAAAATAAGACGTCATAATAATTATAATTTTTGTATCATACCAGGTGATGGCTCGAATAATCTACCTTGAAGTAATCCTTCTTCAATAGCTTTTTTCACTACCTTAAAATTAATTTCTTTTTCTTCAGCTAAAGTTCTGAGTGTTTCAACCTGCATTGGGTTCTCGCCTATTAATGCGAAAATACTTTCATTTATATTCGCTATCGAGAAAACCTTGTTCAATCGTTTTTCTAGTAACTCAGCTTCTGATCTAGATTTAATAGTTTTTCGCTTAAGCGAGGTATCAATTAGTTTAGTTAAAATAAGGTTTGAATCTGAGGCCGACTTTAGGTAACATTCAATGTGGAATAATTTATTGGAAAAAAACTTTCTTCCATCCTCAAGATCCACCTCTACAGGCTCAGCAACACGATAAACTTTCTTCGTTATCTTTTTGTCACATTTCTTGCAGTTCGCACGTCCACTCTTTGATATTTCAATGAAAGGTCTCTGTAACACTTCTACTTGCTCTTCTTTAGTTTTTTTCAAAGAACCTATGATTTGTTTCTTCTCTTTAGGTTCTATTGTCATATCACTTTCTAAAATATTCACTGTGGGTTGGATAGAGTTGAATGGAACACATTCAGGATGGTACCATCCGTACGATGTTATTTTCTCTCCATCGGGTCTTGTAAACTGATAAGGAATCCCAATACGATAGATATCTTTCAATATTTTCTGACCACAAGTTCGACAACTAGATCTACTAGATCTCGCTCTCTCTATCTTAGGATGATCATCCACTAGCTTTAACACCTACAAAGGTCTACTGAAAAACAAAACTTACTTCTTATTAAACTTTACTTTCACCTTTAATCACTCTTTAGAGCATATTTAATGAAAATATTCAATTATTCGAAAAATAGTTCTTCAATACTTTCATTTTATCCTTTAACTTAATTCAAAGATCATAGAAGGAAGAAAAGGTGATATTTATTATTTAGTTACGATAGCTATTATATCTTAGGAGAGAAACATAAATCGTGTACTCTTAATATTCTGATCAGAATCCTCCGAAGAAAGTGAGTGTGTATCAACAGCCCCGATAAATCGGTCAAGATTATTCGCTATAAAAGTGATCATTTCAGCTTTTAAGGAAGAGAAAGTGTGCATTTCTGGAACTCGGTATGTAAAGAATACAAAAATTCGATCATAACATTTAAAATGCCATATTATTGAGTCGTGTAAACGCTTTGCTCCAATTAATGATAAATTTTCTTTATATTTACGCATAATATATTCTTGTTTGATATATTGCGAGATAGAAGAAAGTAAAGGATCAGGTAACCCACTATCATCTTCACGTTTTTTTGCCGTTGAAAATAGATAATCACCTTTTTCATCATAAACCAGAATGAATGAAACAAATTCAGCTAAATCTGATTTGATTTGAGTTAATATCTGCCAGTATATGGAGGCATCCTCGGATATCGGATCCTCTAAAGCTTCATTTAATTGAGAATCTAGGTCGTCATTATCAGTTATATCAAAGTCCTTATGTAATGGAGAATATTGAGCTAATAAATTTAGAGGTAGCTGTTGAAATTCAGGAGAGTCAGATAGAGAAACTAAAGCAATACCATTAGGAGCTTTTGCATAGTCAACATACACGGGTTTATTAATTTCTTCATCGACACATAATTTTGACAATGTAGGACGAACAATGTTTTTCAATTGCATGATTGCTTCAATTAATCCACTCATAAGAACAACTTTTTCGTTTTTTGAGCTGAGATCAGGATCGTTTTTATTAAAAATTCTTCCCAACTTATCTATACTTAATGCACGAGTATAAATAGGTAAACCGCCTTCATCCGAAAGAATTATCATCAAATTAGTATCCTTTAACGACGATTTAGCAGGATCTTCCTTCGATGTGTGTTTCAAACCTGTCATTTTGGAACTGTTCTTATTCAAGACAATTTCACCTCGTATGGAAAGATGTATCATAGTTACAGAAATCTGTGTAAAATACACTAATATTTATTAATAAATGAATCTAGTAAATCTGTTCGAATAATTTTCCCATTCTTATATTTTATATATTATATCAAAAAAAACCATCTTCCAACAAATCTTCCCAGCTTATTTCATTGAAAATGTACAGAAACTCCTTGAAATTGACAATTGGATCTGAAAAACTAATTTGATCGTCAATCAGTCTTGGACATGCTGTGTCAACCCATGATTCCACCCAATTTATGTTGCTTAGAGAGGAATAATTAAAATTTTCTGTTACAATTGTGATTTTCGATTTATTATTTTTCATTAGTATTTTTTCAGCTTGTTTAATTAGTGAAGGATTATATTGACCCAGTTTAATGCTTCCTAAAATACCCCAATACTGTGCATTCTTTGCTTTATGTATTTGAGAATACCTTTGTTGAATTATAACATTTCTCTCTTTTTCTCCAAAAGTAGAAATTTCTCCAGAATAAGGATCTAGTTGCAATACAGGATTTTTCATACTTAGAAGTAGTCCTCTGGTATGAAAGTTTCCCGCATGAAGACTAATAACTCCATCAAAATCTTTGAATGAATTTCTTCTACTCCCAATATTACAACCTAGAATTTGTCCTTCTCCTATAATCGCAATATTAAATCCATTAAATATCAAATAATCCTGTACATCTTTAAGAGACCCAAGATGTTGAGATGTTGCCATTAAACCTATAGTTTCCCATTTTAACAATTTAAGTTCATTTTTTAACCGTTCAAAGTAATCAGAAATATTTGATTTGTAATAAGAAGGGATTAATACAACATCTAGGGACTTATGTTTGTTTAATCTAATTCTGTCACCAAATCCAAACTCTGTGTGACCAAAATGTACCAATAAATCACAATTTAATCTAGTAGCTAAATCTATAGCAATATCACAAGCGCCATAACTCGGGTCTCCAGATAAATAAAATTCTACTCCTAGGGAAGTTAGCTTATCTACAATGGTTTTTAGAGGAAAATCAAGCATTCCTTCAGGCATTTGAATGAGTAACTTATTATACTGTTTTTCTTGAATTAGATTCACGATTCTATCCAATTCAAGATCATATGGGGAGCTCATATTCTATCAACTGATATAAATGACATTATTTCATTAGGTAATTTGAATTATCTTAAAGATTTCATAACCTTAGTTAAGATAATTAAATTGTAGAAGGGTTTTAAAATTTGAAAAAAGAAATCATTACCTCATGTTAAACACCACTCTTGTAGAAAAAGGAATCATAACACCGCAAAGACTAAGTCTTCTTTGTGTTCCTGATTATCTATTTTTCAGAACCCATAGTCAGAGACTTTATCGAGAATATAGTGGAATCCCAAGGTATTCGATCATCTCTCGCAAAGTAACTGATCAATACGATGATTTCGGAGGTTCTGATGATAATGTTTGTTCTCTCAAGAGTTTATATATAGTTGATGGCTCAACCGCATTGCTTAATGCGCCTTTTTACTTTCCACTTGCAGAACAATTAGATATGAGCATTGTAGGTACTAGAATAGATATTGCTGAACTTCCAAAATTGAGATATACATCCATCCAGAATGTAAACTTCAGAAAATATGATCCAACCGCAATAGCCAGTGATGAAGTACATTACCATGCTGTAGTGGATGGCGCAACCCAGGATTCAAAATCTATTTCTCTTCCTTCTTCATTCCACTTATTTACTCAGCCAATCATTCCCATAACAAAAAATACAATATCTGTCGGATCAGTTCGCAATATTGAGGAATTTACTCCAACTAAATTTGATTTACTAAGAATAAATATAGGTGACTTGATTGAATATTTTCAGTCATTTCTAAAAAATATTGACAAAAATTCTAGGAAAAATGCAATTCTCGATCAGGTTCATACTTTGATATCCTCTTTTGAAATAAATCTTGTCTTAGTCTCACTGTATAAAATAGCTAAATACTTTTCAATATATCCTAAGGACGCAAATCTGAAATTATCCATAGAAGAGATGGCACACCATTGGGGATTCGAGGAAGCAACCCTAATTATGAACGAAAAAAGAAGAAAGTGGAAACAGAAGCCACTGGATATTTTTGAGACTGTTTTTGATGGAAATGGATATATTGCTTTGTACAATCATTCTTCTGAGCGAAAGAAGAGAAATGCTCAACCTAATCCATTCGAGGAGGATTCTTATTTCAATGATGATATTATTGAAGGATAGAAAGGCATATCCTTTTATCTATACATGAATTAACTTTATAAGAGATAAAAACCATTTTTGGAACGTAGGGACAGATAATATCTAATATTATAAAAACCACGAGGAGATAATTAAATGAGTGATAATCCTAATACACTAACATTAGAAGAAATTATTCCCACTATCGAACAAGTGAAAAACACAATCGTCACCTTAAAAACAGAGTTAGAGGAAAAGCAACGTTTAGTTGAGGAGAAAGAAAAAGAAATTGTTGAGCGAGAAATAAAGATTAATGAGGGCAATATTGCTCAACAGCAACTAGAAAATGAGTATGCATCTTTAGAAAGCGAATTTAGAAAGATATCAGAGCTTTTTTCCGAAATGAGTGATAAAGAAGAAGTGACACTAGATGTTAAACAACTCTTAGGAATCTACATTGCCTTACTTGAAAAAGTATTCGCAGGAAAACCGCACGCAAAAATACTTTATCTCTTGCACGGCGATAAGAAAGAAATGAGTAGGGAAGAACTAAATAAAGCAACAGGATTCTCTGCCGCAATAGTTTTACATTCTATCCATGAATTAAACAGGGCTGAATTGATATCCTATGACGAAGAGGAAGGAAAAGCGTCTTTAGTAAACCGAATCTTCTGAAAAAAGAGTAAATATGATTTTCTAGAGGAAGAAATGAATTTTCTAATAGTTCTCCAAGAGAAAAACTAGTGATACAGACATATTATGGTGTTTTCTAAATTAAGTGTCGCCAAATTAAAATCACTATGGCAATTGATGATTTTCTTATTTTCCTTGAGATAGAAAAGGGGTACTCCCCTAAAACTATTAGAGAATATTCTTACGATTTGAAAATGTTTGATAAAAACCTAAACGGGAATGGGAATGGTACATCGGTAGAAAAAGCAACTACAACTGATTTAAGACGGTTTTTCCTTCATCTTAAGCGTGATAAATCTTATTCTCCAAGATCTTTGCATAGAAAAATCTGTTCTCTGAAATCCTTTTTCAAGTTCTTGAAGAAAGAAGGATTAATCTCAACGAATCCAGCAGAAAACATTGAATCACCAAAGATCCCAAAATCATTACCAAAAACTATCAGTGTTGAAGAAGCTTTTACGCTACTTGCTAGTCCGCAGAACAGTAGAGATAAAGCTATTTTATTTTTATTATACGGAACAGGATTACGAGTTTCTGAGTTAAGTAATTTAAACATTGATCAACTAGACTTAACAAATCGCATTATACACATAATCGGAGGTAAAGGGAATAAAGATAGAATTATTCCATTACCAGATTCAATTATCCCTATTCTTGAAGATTACATCAAGACACGAGAGGATAAAGCTAAAGATTCTGCTTTCATTCTTAATCGATCAGGAAATCGGTTGACCCCTCGTTCGATTCAACGTCTTGTCAAGAAGTACAAAAGAGTAGCTGGATTAGATAATAAAACGCTCACTCCTCACACCTTAAGACATGCATTTGCTACTCATTTACTTTCAAATGCAGTTGATATCCGAGTTATTCAAGAGCTTTTAGGTCATGCTTCTCTTTCTACAACCCAATTGTATACTCATGTGTCTCTTGAACACTTACGAGAATCTTATGATCTTGGCCACCCTCTTTCAGCCAAAAATAAGCCAACATTTGAAGGTTGATATGGTTTAAAGATGAAAAAATCTAAATAAAACTACCAATCAAAATAGTAATCCTTATGATCCTGAGGCCCAAAAACCACGTGAATTAAGAAATTTAGCAAGATAAACCAATCCTAGCATAATAGGTACTTCCCAGAAAAGGCCCATAGTGGTACTCTACCAAAAATAACAAATTAGTTGGTGAATGAATATGATGAGAAGCATTTGAGTTAGATTATTAAAAAAAACTGGTATTTTGTTAAATCATTTAAGCCTAGTAGAGATCAGTATGTTACAATCTCAATTCCTTCGATACGGTTAAAATGATCGATATTTCTCGTTAACACTTTGTTGATATTATTAAATACGGCAATACCTGCAATAAGTCCATCTCTGAAATCAATTGGTCTCCCTGTTCGATGAAGCTGGCCTAAAATTTTAGCAGCTTCAATTACTTCCCCTCTTCCTAGAGATAAAATTTGAAAATTTTTAAGTAGTTCTTCCAGCCGTTTTTTTCTACTATTAAACAAATCTAGATCGTTTTCAAGAACCTTACTTGAATATATTCCCAAATATAATTCAAAAACATTGATCTCAGAAGTAAACAAGAATTCAGTTGGATTTTTTTGAAGGAACTTACGAACATTGGTTTTTTTGCGTAGAGAGTCAATTAGAAAAGTTGTATCTGCTAGGATCATGATTAATCACTCATTCGAGGTTTGAAGCTTTTCTGGAAATCATTCAAGACTAGATCTAACTCTTTAATCTCAGTATCTGTCATATTTCTCCATCCTTCACTATTATCAAACCAAGTGAGTAAGTTTTCGGCAGTAAAATTCTTGCATAACCTTTCAATTGTCTCACCAAAACTCTCATGTGGTAATTTCATTTTTTTAAGAAGGTAATACACATCTTCTGTAACTGAAATCGTTTTTGATACCATCTGAATCAGGTCTATATCTACATATACAGATATATAATCTTTTTGTTTTCTTCATTATTTTTGATAATACTATCACTAGAATGAAGATTAGGATTAGAACAAGGGATTGTTTATATTCATTTTATCACTTTTTTTGCAAACCCACAGTTAAAATGGTCTAAGGAAGGAAAAAAATAAGCTGCCAATCAAAATGGAAATCTTTATTATATTGGAATAACCTAATAACCTCACATTTGTATTCTTCAAACAAAGATTTTATAAGGAAAAGGTGCCAATTTAATCTCAGAGTTGTTGAAAAATTTACATTATTACATTTTTCGGTTTAATAATCCTCTTTTTCTATATAATCTACTATATGATTTATCGAAAAATTATTTTAAAAGAACAATCTCCTAAATTAAGTGAAACCGAGCCTCTATGAAAAACTACTGATCACACTGTTAATAGTATCAAGATCATTATCTTAATAAGTGTCATTTTGGAGAGAATTAATTATGAATGATGAATCAAAGATAATCAAAGTTTTTTACCCCCAATTCCTTCTGATATCGTTCTTGCTACTTTCATTAATTATCCTTTCTTCTGGATGCATTAATTTGACTGGTGAAAGTCATCTTTCGAATACTCTAAGAGGCCCAATGGACATGGAATTTGGTTCTGGAGGCGGTTCTTCTACTCAATATTTTTCAATTAACGAAAATTATGATAGGATATTTATCATTGGTAAACTAATCAAAGGAGAATTGTTATGGATTAATATCACGAATACTGGAGAGTTGCGAGGGCCTGATGATGGCAATTCTAATTCAAGCTATACGTCTATTCTCTCTTCTGATTGGCTAAATGGTTCACAAAGTTACAATTCTACATATAGATATGTTTCCACCAAGCTTGAAAATGGTAATTACTTTATTTCGCTTAAAAATTACGGGGACATTTCTATCATATTTCGTGTCCATGTTTACTTAGAGTGAAAAAGCCTACTAGTCTAAGTAGTTCTTAATATGTCGATTATAATTCCGTTTGGATGAAAGAAGTGGTCTACCACACTTCGAACAGACCAGGTTATGAGAATCATCTCAGTAGATCTGGTGATGAATGAAGTTTATTTGAGTAGTGATCTCTCCTTTCCGTTTTTCTTGATTCTGGTCAACACAATATAAACTTTGTATAATACACCTTTATGTGTCGCTCACGAGTATTTGAAGGTTGATATGGTTTAAGGAAGGAAAAAAATAAAATAAAACTACCAATCAAAATAGTAATCCTTATGATCCTGAGGCCCAAAAACCTCGCGAATTAAGAAATTTGGCAAGATAAATCAATCCTAACATGATAGGTACTTCCCAGAAAAGGCCCATAGTTGTACCTAACGCTGCAATGGAACCTACACCAAACATCGCAACCGCTGTTGCAATGGCTATTTCAAAATGACTCGATGATCCAATAATTACTGTAATTACTGCTTCAGGATATTTTAGGCTCATAAGTTTAGTTATGAAAATATTAAATCCAACCACTATTGCAAATCCAAGTAAGAGAGGTATAGATACAAGTATTAATTTATCTGGATTGGTTAATAGTACGTCACCATTTAAAGAAAATAGAACAATTAATGTACTCAACAAAGCAATAATAGCAATTTTTCCTATAACTGGTCTATATGAATTGTTAAACCATTCTTCTCCTTTTGTGGTTATGATGATTCTTTTAGATATAACTCCTAGTAAGAGTGGAATTCCAATAAATAATATGACAGAAATCACTAAAAGAACACGATCGATAGAGATATTTTGTATACCAGTCAGCAGAGCTACAACAGGAACATAAAGGAACATAATGGTTATTGTATTCAGACTTGTTGTTATTACATTTTGTTCTTGATTTCCTTTCGCCATTGAACCCCAAACTAGAACCATAGCCGTACAAGGACTAGAACTTAGTAAAATTATAGCGATAATTAATTGTTCGTCCTGAAGGAAAATGTTAGCTAAAATGGCCCCAACTACTGGTGCAATCAACCAATTTGAAAATAACGTTAAAAGAATCGGTTTTGGTTGTTGAGTGAGTTTCTTCATTTCTGAAACTTTCAAATTCAACATTGCAGGATACATCATGAAAAAAAGACAAATCCCTATTGGTATTGAAATTCCTGAAATTTGCCAGGATTCAATAGTTTGACTGACATTTGGAATAATCTGTGATAGAATTATACCAAGAGCCATACATAATACGACCCAAAGAGCTAGGTATTTCTCGAAAAAACTAATTTTTTTATCTAAAACCTCAGAAACATGATCAGGGACTGTTGCTACTTGATTCATTAGAATTTAACCTTCTATAGTTCATATCTATCTAGACCGATCTGAAAAATATGCTAAAAAATTAGTTTAAAAATTATAACCTGAATTAGTTAGAGTAATACACTATGTAAAACTCAATGAATGTTGACTATATTCTTCATCAGTTAATTATGATTATTTTCGTCTAATATCGTTCCTTAAGGTTCCGCATCCATAACTTGAGCAAATATCTTCTTAATATTCTGATTCTCTAGAGAGTATAAAGACCATTTCCCCTTTTTTTCTGCATGAATTATTTTATTCTCCTCTAAAACCTGAATATGGTGGCTAATTGTTGATTGTCCTATCTCTAATAGAGCTTCAATTTCACAATTGCATCTTGGGGATTTGTTCATCAAGAGAAATACAATCTTCAATCGATTAATGTTAGAAAATAACTTAAAAAATTCAACTAAGGGCTCTAATTTATTTTCAGCTGGAATTGACTTGTTTAGTTCCTCAAGATGATCTTCCACTGATGCACAACTGCAGAGAGGTATAGCTGCAAGAAACTGAGCAAGTCGTTCCTCTAATTCCTTAGGAGGGGGATTTTTCTTTTCAGTCATTCTTTTTCCTCTAACTAATTTTGATTTTTCTTTATACATTTATATCAGAGGGCTGACAACTGCAGACTTTTCAATGGTCAATCATAGGTATTTGTAGACAATCAGGACAAAGAGAAGAGGGGATTAAGTGGAGATAGAATAACAGGAAAAGAGAATTGGCTTAATCAGCTATAGATAATTACTAAAAAAACGTATCTCCTACGATATTAGCAGACTTAAGCAGTTTTTTTTCCTCAGGATTTTTAAATGTTCGAAATTAGACAAGTTTGGTTTTAATTAGGGGGTATATTAGGTTTATAAGGGAGAACGTGCCTATTCAATACCTGTGAGATCAACTGAGCTTTAATCGAAGGATCAGAAGTGCTTCAAACACGTGGGTTATTCCTGTTATTCCCGTCGCCGAGAGTTCCGCGGAGACGATAAACGCCTGTGAAGAGACGGTAAGCCCTGTAGATTTACAGGCACGACTCAATGAAGCAGGAAGACAAGCACCAATGAAGATAGGTCCGAAAAGGCCATAAATGTCCTAGTTGGGTAAGTCTTTCAGAACGGTGAGTGGATTCTATAATTAGGACTATCACATTTAAATCAGTAAAACTATTTATCACAAATCTAACCAATGGATTAAAATTTAATGAGATATTCCTTTATCAGATACAACACAAATTCACATCCACGAATTTCAATCGAGACAAATAAAAATGGATTTTGAATCAAAAAAAGAAGAACAAGATTTCTTCTCTCTAATTTTAAAGCATCAGCCGCTTAGTGTTATTTCGTATATTCTATGGTTTCATTTGACTCGTAGAGAACAAATAGAATTCAATTTCTCATTAAATCCATTTTCTTATATATATCGATATGAGAATAAATATAATCTAGTAGGTGATAATTATTGGGAATTAAAGAAAGAAATTCGTTGGTTTAATGAAAATATAACACTGATATTCCAAGATAAAGGTCACTGGGATACGATTGTTAATTCATTTGAGAATTTCCGTTCATTGGAAACCAACGATCCTTCTCCAATTTATGACACTTATCTGACCTATACTCTTACACAAGACAAGTTATCCTCAGTAGAATCTAATTCCACTACAATTGTTGAACTACCTTCAAAAAAATATCCATTACCGAAACGTTATAGACCACTTGAGGGAGGGGTTAATTTTGGTTTAATCAAAGATCAAAAAATCATTAGTTTTGCTTCAGCACCTCATATCCTAGCGCAGTTCAAGACCCCCTTTGCCATCTTACGAGGAATTGAAACTAAAAAGACGGAAAAAAGACATGGTTATGCTCGAGCTACTGTTAGTAAATTGTGTGAAAATTTATTCTCTAAGTACGGAATAGAATCTATTTTTTTATGGGTAGAGGAAAAGAATGTTGCTGCAAGAAATTTATACATAGAATTGGGTTTTCAAGAAGACGCAAAGGTATTTACTACTTATTGTAACCAGAAAAACAAAACTAGGTGATGTAAGTTAAGTAAGTAATAATCTTGTAGCTTCTTGAAATTTAATTCAATTAATGTTAAAAAGATCTATTCATTATTCACTCCAAAGTTTTGTAACTATGGGTAATTCTTTTGAAACGTAAAACGAAAATACCTTTTTGTATATTATTTCTTTTTGTGGTTTTTCTAATCAGCTCATCACAGAAATACAGTCTCTCTTTGGATCAGAAATTTAGTTTAAATCAATCCAATGCTATTATTGCAGATCACACGATTGTAAATATGGTTCGATTGGATCAGATACCTGATTCAGCAATTATCCAAGCTAAAAATGCTCTTCATATTGCATATGGACATACTAGTCACGGCAGCCAGATTACCACAGGCATGAATGGCCTTCCTGCTTTTAAAGAAGCTAACAATGGAACAGTAGGATTATTCAGCTGGAATAATGGAGGTACTGATGGCGCGTTAGATCTCCATGATTACTTTATGTCAGGAGATTTGGGTAATCCTAACAGAACAGTATGGTGCAATCGAACAAGAGAATATCTAGATAATTCAGCAAATTCAGACGTTAATGTTGTTATGTGGAGCTGGTGTGGACAAGCATCAAGTGCTAGTGAGTCGCAAATGCAACTTTACCTAGATTTAATGACTAGTCTTGAAAATGAGTACCCAAAAATAATATTCATCTATATGACTGGTCATACAGATAGTAAAGGACTTGATGGAAATTTACATGTAAAATAACCAAATACGTGATTATTGCATCACAAATGACAAGGTATTGTTTGATTTTGAAGATATAGAATTATATGATCCTGATGGAAATTATTTTGGCGACAAAAATGTAACTGATTCCTGTAACTACTATAATGACACTTATAGTGGTAATTGGGCAGATGAATGGCAAGCAGCGAACCCAGATGAATGGTATTCTTGCTCTTCTGCACATAGTCAACCATTAAATGCCAATATGAAAGCTTACGCTGCATGGTAGCTATGGGCAAAACTAGCTGGATGGGAAAATCCTGAAACTACTTCAGATACTTCACAGGGCCAAACTTCTTCAACAACGACAGAAATAGATACAACCACAAGCGAGTCTACTTCAACAACGACTACAACAGAAATAGATACAACCACAAGCGAGTCTATTTCAACAACTTCTCAACAATCTACAACCGAAAATCTATCTGAATCTACTAATGCTCCCCTTATTTTAATTTCTTTAATGGGAATAATTGTGTTATTGCTAAAAAGAAAAAAATATTTTTAGATTCAGATTTACCTCTTTCTTTTTATCTTTTTTATCATTCACATATGATAAAAGTTTCAATTACTCTTTTCTGTTTAGATGTCAGAGCATACTTGTAATCCTTTTGATGAACTGTTACCTCATCAAAATAAATCTTTACAATGTTGATTAATTCATCAATAGATGGAATTCCTGGGTTTCGATAAGATATTACAATTTTTGAAGCCTGAAACTTTTCGATTGTTTTTTTTAAAATTGTTAATATTCTTTTTGGGTCAATCCATTGATTCTCTTTAGTTTTTAATTTTCGATGTTTGGATTTATAGTCTATCATACTCTCCCAATGAAAGTACTGGCTTATTCCTTCGAGAAAATGATAATTGTCTCGATAATCGACCCCAATTCCTCGTTCAGAAATATAAGGAGGATCGAGATATACTAAATCAAAGCCATCCTTAGGAATCGGGATATTCATAACAGAATAATTTATAGCTTCATTCAATTTAGAATTGTCGAAAATGGCACGATTTCCTTCTTGAAGAGCTCGGATAAATAGATCGATGAAAGGAGTATCCCAAGTCTTTTTGTTTCCAAAACTTCGGGAGACATTATTCACACGAAGATTTAAATTTTTTCTATGGAAAAGATTAAATGGCCTTTTCTGTATACAAGCTTGAAAAAGGGCAAAAAGGCAAAGTGATTTTTCATACTTATTTTCTAGCCGTAGGATATTCTGTGTAATTATATCTAACTGTTTATTTTCATCATTTAGATAATAAATTCCTTCAAAATTATCTTGGATAATAGTCTTGTATTGGATATTCGAATTCTTTTCAAATAAACTGGGAAATTTATCTAGATCGTATTTTATGTCTTTATTCTCAATCAACGCTGTACCTATATACCAATTCGAAAGAAGAAGATCATTATAGACAATTTTCTTTCCCATTCTCTTGCATAGATGACTAACAACACCTGTTCCTCCAAAAGCATCTAAAACTGAATTAAAATTCAATTTTCTAAGAATACCTTGGAGATTAGCAATAAGTTTTCGTTTACTACCCTGATATCTGGTTTGTGGAAATGAAACATCCATAATGATTTTTCCTGAAAAAAATTATTACTAGGAAATAGAAATAATTCTAAATCCAAGTGCTTTAAAGATCTTTGATGCTTTTAGTAGTACTAGATTGATTCAGTTTTATCTGTGAATGAAATTCCCATTTCCTTTAATTCTTCAAGAATTGGCTCATAAATAGATGGTTTAACTGGAACAAGAACTCCGAGATCAGTTATAGTTCCTTCTAAAATCATTCTAGCCCCAATAGCTGCGGGTAGACCAACTGTTCTCGCCATTGAACTATCCCCATTCGGAATTCCATAATTTATCATTGTGGAAGTGTGTTTTTCTTTCCCAGTAGGCAATTCATAGATAAATTCGTGAACCATTACTAACATGTCACGTTCACCTTCACTGTATTGTAAATGTTGTTCAAATTGATGACAAAGAGCATCTAATGGAGATATTTTAATCCTAGGGAGATTTTCGTCTCCAAATAACCCCATCCACTCAAATCGAGAAACAACTACATCTTTATCTTTAAATTCATATTTCTTCATAAAATTCTCTTTTGAATTGCTTTGTAAATCTTCACCAAGGAGTTTGTTCAATAAATTGTTATAAGTGAAATTCTCGGGATAAGAGGTTTCCTCAAGTTGCAGATAACCTACATCAGCCACTTTTTTCAATGTCGTGCACCAACAAGGATTGCGAAGAGTTCCACGAATCATAGTTTTAGTTTCTGAAATCTCGTAGGTCTCTAAATATGGTTCCGTTGAGTTTCGATTAGGATAACCTTCCAGCATACCTAATTCTTTGTCATCTCCAGGGCCTTTCTCATTTACGGGGAACGGATTATGATGATCAAATAGATCTTCCCCTGGAATCTCGATTATTTTTCCATCCTCCAGGTATCTTGCCGCATTCCGGCCTGCTAAAATTACACCACGAGGAGACCAGGAGAGTTTATACCCCCAGGGATTGGTGTTCGCATCTGGAGCAGGTAAACCTCCTGTATAAGACTTAAAGGAGATAATTTTGCCATTCTTATCATGTACTTCATCTATGATCTTTTTTGCACTCATGTGGTCAATACCAGGATCCACACCGATTTCATTTAGTATTGTTACCCCTGTCTCTTTCGCGCTTGCATCTAAAGACTTCATTTCTGGACTCACATAAGAAGTGGTTACCATATGTTTTACATTTCGGATACAGGATTTTGCAACCTGTACATGATAAATATAGGGTAATAGACTGACAGCTAGATCACAATCTATTATCAATTCGTCTAGATCATCACTAGAGGCAATTGCAATATCAAATTGTTTCGCAATACCATTTGGATGATTACCAATGAGTTTTACAGCTTTTTCAAGTGTTCGACTCGCAACTGTAACGCGAAAACCTTTATCCAACAAATAGGTGACATGTGGCCCCGCCACCATTCCAGCACCAAGTAATAATACTTTTTTCAATAATTCCACCTTTTTTTATTACATTTTTGGATTTAATGTTTTTATATTTGGTTTTTTTCTAGATTTTATCCAGAAATTCTTGTAAATACTTATAATTAGGAGTTAATTCTCCTTTATGTGCAATAACTGCATTTTTTATCACAGAGGGTAAGTTTAAATTTGGGAATGGTTGAGAATAATCAGCTTTAGCTATATCTGGTATGAAGGGTATCAGAGTAGTACTAAAATTAGTAGATGATTCTTGTGGTAATTCGCAAGGTAAATTATCAACAGCCATAATAGCTAATCCATCCCCTTTCAATCCTAGTGATGCTTCTCCTGTGTAAGGATTATAAATAAAAATTGGATTATCAGGCTCTGTTATCATTATTGTTGGTTCTATACCACCTTCAATATCGCATGATATATCTCCAATGACTTGTAATCGTACAGCAATTTTTGATTGAAACATATCTTTCGCATGCTGTTTTGAGAGAAGCTTTGGGTATTTTTCAGACCAAAAAGTTCCATTGATCAGAATCGAAAGATATTGAATGTAATCCTCAAACACACCTTTATACTTCTCTAAACCATATTTATAATAATCTTGCAGCTCAAACTCCCCTTCTACTGGTTTTACCATGTGTTCCTCTTTGAATACTACCTTATATACATGATTACATGAAAATTCTTCTTCTTTATAGATAAAAAAGTCTGATAATTCCATTGGGTCTATTTCTATTACTGGAAGAAGATCAAGCACTGATTGTGCTCCTTTTGAAACATTTCCATATCCTGCAAAGCCAACTACCATTGGTACGAGTTCTTTGGGCAGACCATTCTCTGAAATTTCCTTACCAACTCTAGTAACAGCTGAATTTAACCCATCTAATCCATTATATTGATAAGTGTGTTTCAATCCAAGAAAAGGGTTATCAATTCCTAAGGAAGCTTTCACGCGTTGCCCATATCCCCACAGAGTCTGATTCATTCCTGCAAATCCAGCATAGTTACCAAAGAATATCAATCTAAACCCTTTTTCATTCACAATTTTTTCATAATCAATTAGTGTTGCATTTAATTCTAAAATCCTTTTCAACATTGGCATATTTGATTGTTGACCTTTGATTGTATGACTGAAAAAAATATAAGCTTTATCGGATTCGAGTAAAGGAATAGGTATTTCTTTGATAGCAAAGATAATATTTGCATCAGATAGGTCATTTGCCACATGAGCTCCAGCATCTTCATATTCCGAATCAGGAAAAGAGCGGATTGGAGATTTTTGTATAATGAAATCTAATGATTCTTTTTCTACTAGATCTTTCATATGATTAGGTATTATTGGAGTTCGAGTTTCCCACTTATTCTTATCTTCTAGACGAACACCTAATTTATTATTCATAAGAGAGCACATTCCAACGAGTATGAGAATATCAGAATCAGGTCAGTGATTGATTAACCAAGAATAAGATGGTTCAAAAACTTTCATATCGGCCAAGATTAGATGTAGACTTTTACCTATTTCTTCAGAAACTGTTAAAGAGGATTAATATCAATTATTAACCTTAATCGAGAGTGCATCCCTTACGAGTTGTTGAAGACACTCTTTAAAACATATATCATTTTCTATATATAGCTCACAATAACGCATCCCAAGAGATTTCGCCAGTTTTTCTGCTTCATCAGAAGAAACTTCATTCTTACTCAAAATAAAGGATTTTTTCCTTTTTTTTCGTCTCTTATAACGCTTTAATCCCTGTTTAATTGAAATATAAATCAAAAGAAAATCTTCAATGGTCATTCTTTTTTTATTAACAAATTTTATTTTATTGATTATCCTTTTTGAAATCTTAGGTTCGCAATTACTAACTGCGATCAGAGAAATCGGAATAGATGAACCAGGGATATGTTTTCGGAACTCTTTTAACCAGAGAGGTACAGCATGAAATGTTTCACGTTTGTTTAAAGAAAAAAATATTGTACATGCAGAAGCACCTCTGTAATAACTAGGCCTTAGTTTGCCAAAAAACTCTTGACCTGCAGTATCAACTAGGATTAATTTGATATTATTATCATCAACTTGAATCTTTTTTGTGGTAATATCAACCCCTAGAGTTGGTAAATAATTTGTAGTAAATTTCCCTTCTGCAAATCGTCTTATAATTCTTGTTTTTTCTGAATTTGAGGAACCAATAGCGCAAATCTTTAGGAGATACTCATTTTTACTCTCAGTAATATACACTATTCTTCTTCCATAAAGACTTAGAATTTCTAATTCAGCAATAAATTTCTTGTTTAAACAATGGAGAACTTAACTAAAAAAGGAATCTAGAGAATTATTTCGGAAATAAAGAATGAATTTTCTCGAAAATAAAATATATTTTAGTTAATAACCTACTTCTCGGTATTAAGGCGTGTTATCCTTAATTTTTTCAAAAGCCTCACGAGACAATTCAAGAATGCATTTTTCAAAATCAACGGGGTTTTTTAGACCGATTTCACGGTAATTGATACGGAAATTTTTAGCTAAAGCTAAAGCTTCCTCAGAGGAAACATGTTCTTGTTTGAAATCGTTTATTTCTTGTATTGTCTTCCTATGTGATCCTTTCAGACCATTAGACCCTTTGATCTTCAATGA
>SDBT01007769.1_pt1 | contig 17604 bp, 15 predicted proteins | sample 2277101 | NCBI WGS metagenome assembly SDBT01 (sample SAMN10404973, study PRJNA504765) | marine sediment metagenome | isolation source: marine sediment core GS10_PC15, 103 cmbsf | place: Arctic Ocean: Southern Knipovich Ridge | collected 2010 | reverse complement strand
GGCACAGTGGTTTCCATGCTCTCACTACGCACTGGAATGTAACCGCCAAGGCATAGCTCATATTTATGTTCACATTCTGCCAACAGAGTTAACTCTGTTGAAGATACAAGGCCATATCCCAAACAGACGGTGTCCACTTTAACGGTGCGCTCAGTATCAGGCTTGGGCCTCCAACTTTTGTCCACCTTTGCAATCACTGCTTCTTCTACCTGGTCGTCGCCATGAACCTCAAGGATAATATGATTACGCAACAAAGGAACACCGGCCTTTTGGATGTGACGCAAGTATCTCCAGCCTTCTTTTAAATAATCCCAATTGCCCCATATCCCTGTTATTATCCGGAGCCAATTTTTACTGATATTTCCAGCTTCCAGAATGGCCTCGATCTTGCCTCCAGCGTTGAGGATCTGGTGTGCCAATACAAGTTGTAGTGGGCCTGTGCCGGCCAGCAGAATCTTTTCCCCAGGGAGTATACGTTCCGTCTTGACTAATCTTTGAGCCCCGCCTGCGGTGAAAACGCCGGGCAGCGTCCATCCAGGGAAGGGAACTGGCCGGTCGTAAGCCCCCGTTGCCACGAGGAGGTTTTTAAAGCCAAGGCTTGAGGAAGCTCCATTGCGCGCGAAAACCAACGTGCGGCTCTTGAATATACCCCAAACTGTGGCCTTGTTCAAATACCGGATCTTATCACTCAGGGAACTGAATTGACTTAATAATTCCAAGCCTTTCTCGTAATCTCGTACCAATACTTTAGAATCGGTTATTTTAAAGCCCTTTTCGAACTGACGGTAGATTTGCCCTCCAAGTCTTTCATTTTCATCCAGCAGCGTTACTTTGACCCCAGCTCCTGCAGCTACAATGGCAGCAGCAATACCGCCCGGACCTCCACCGATAATTGCGAATTCCGATTCTTTCAATTTTTATATTTCTCTTTTCTTATTACCTTGCTGGGTTTCAACTTGGCATCCTGGATTAGCAAGGGTTTGGCAGGCTTGGGTATTGGGTACACCATTTATCACCATCCTACACTCTTGACACAGACCAATACCACAATACAGGCCCCGAGGGTGCTTGTATTTATTTGTATAGCGAAACGTCCGCCGACCAGCGGCCATTAGAGCGGCTCCGATAGTTTCCCCTTCGTAAGCAAGGATTTTTTCCCCATCTACAAATATTTCAAACTGTTGTCCTCTTTCCACACCTTTCTGCACTCTTTTTTCTACCATACTCATTAGTAAGCTCCTTTGCATTTATGCTTAAGACGGTCTTATTTTGAGCTTTTCTAATTCTGTGCCAGAATCATTCAGTAGAAATTTAATAGAAAACACTAAGGAATCGCTTTGCTCAGTCTTTTTCAATTAGGGTTAAAATAAAGTTTCCTCTAATGCCTGAAGGACAGCATTAACAATAATATCCATATCATTTGCTTCTATGATAAAGGACGGACCGATCAACAAGGCATCACCATCTATTCCGGCAAGGCCGGTTGAATTGTACGTCACCACACCTTTCTGAAAAATACTTTGCCATACGCGCTCCGCGACTTTTTCGCGGCGTGGAAAGGGTTCCAACGTTTTTTTGTCCTTTACAAGTTCTACACCCCAGAAAAAGCCCAAACCGCGAATATCGGCAACGTTGGGATGATCCGACAGCTTATTTTTAAGTTTTTCTTTGAAAATTTCTCCGTAATGGGCTACTCGCTCAATGAGATTTTCCCTTTCAAGGATACGAATCACCGCTAAACCGGCTGCCGCCGCTGGGCTATGGTGGGTAAAAGTGCCCCCATGAACGAAGGAGCCACTTCCCTGAAAAATGACATCATAATGCTTGGATTGAACTCCCACAGCAGAGATGGCGATCGCCCCGCCTCCCAAGCCTTTGCCCATGGTCACGATGTCCGGAATCACTTCGAAGTGCTCGGAGGCAAACCAACGCCCCGTTCTACCCAATCCACACATGATCTCATCCAGAATAAGCAGCACTTGGTATTGATCACAGATCTGTCTGATGATTTTATAGTAGCCATGAGGTGGTGGTAGCGCCGCCAGAGTCCCTCCGCTCACCGTTTCAGCCAGAAAAGCGGAAACAGTTTCAGGCCCTGTATTTTGAATCACTTCTTCAAGAGCCAGAGCACAACGGCAATCACACTCAGGGTATGTCATCCCATAGGAACACCTTAGGCAATATGGCGCTGGAATATGGATAACCTCGGTCAAAAGCGGAGCATAGGGGACCCGGAAGGATGTACGACCCATTGCTGATAATGCTCCCATGGTTAGTCCATGGTAAGATTTCCAGCGGGATATGAGCCGAATTCGATGAGGCCGGTCTGATTCCAGGTGGATTTGCCGGGCCAGTTTGATTGCGGTCTCTATCGCCTCACTACCACTAGAGAGAAAATAAAAACGTTCAATGCCCGGAGGTGCATGCCTGGCAAGGGCCTTTGCCAGTTGCTCTACAGGGAAAGTTGTAAACATTGTAGGATGTACATAATCGCTTCGAATGATCTGTTCATAGACTGCTCGAGCGATTTCCTCTCTGCCATGTCCAATGTTCAAAACAATGGCGCCCCCACTGGCATCGAGGTAGCGGTGGCCTTCGGTATCAACAATCCACATACCTTCAGCATTTGCGGCTATCGGCAGCGGTCTGTCCAGCCGGCGCGAAAAAACATGACCTGGATGATCTCTCATGGTTTTTTCTTACTTTTTTGAAACGCTTAATTCCTTTTCCGTTTCATCAATTATCGACCGAATTTCGGAAAGAACGCTGTCCGGCAACGGCGGTGGTTCGTAAGTCTCCAGAATATTCCTCGCCTTCTCACACGCTCTTTGGTAAAGATCGGTTCCACCTGATTTCTCCCATTGATCGCGCATTTGCCTGTCTATCAATGTAGCTTCAGATTGTGATCTCATATGTTCGTACGTGGTATCATGGTCAAGGTAGTCTTTGAATATACCTACCTCTTTAATGACATCAACCGCCAGTGTTTCGTCATTGACGGGGATTCCGTTTACGACGAATTTAATCATCCCGGCGATTTCATTATCCAGAACCAGTTGACCCAAATCAAAGGTGATTCCCATCTCAAGCATTCCCAAACCATAAATTACGTTGGACCCTGCCAACGCTGGAAGGATGCCCGTGATGGTCTTTTCATGGCCGGACTGGACATCAACGACTTTGCTGTCGCCCTACCCACCGGCGGTAAAGCAAGGCAGGCTATAATAACGAGCCAGCCGTGCCACAGCTGCACTTATCATACCGGTTTCAGGTGATCCTACCGATGCAGTGGCCATCTTCATATCCAGCGGACACGTGGAACTCCCATAAACAAAAGGTGATCCTTTACATGTTAACTGGTTAAGTACGAGGCTTGCAAGAACTTCGCAATTTTGCAAAACCAATGTTCCCGCGAGATGAATAGGCGCTGATGCACCGGCCATGGCCATTCCTACAATGTTTACCCCCAGGCCGTTTTTGGCGCCTTCCATGATAATTTCACAGTGATTCCTACACAGTTTGAGAGGACTAATCGGGCAGGTGGTAAAGGTTAATAATGGACGTTCTCTCAGTTTATCCTTACCTCCGACAATAACGGCACAGATATCCACGATTTTTCTCGCGAGAAAACCGTTCACCGGTCCCAACCAATGGTGTTTGGTCGTGTTCGTTAGAGAAGCTTCGGCATTATGAAGTGCCTGCACAGAAGGAGCCTTATCATGTGAGAGCATGGCCCTTTCATATGTTTCCACATGCTCCAGGTAGTCGATGATTTTCGCGGCCATTTCGATATCTGCTTTAGTGCTTTGCCTATGTTCCCCGGTGTATGGATCAACAAACATGATCCCTTCACCGAAATTGGTAAACGAAACCCGGTTGTCTTCCAGCGCGATATCGCTTTCCGGGGTTCGACCACAGGCAAGAAAAGTTGCCGGAGCCGAATTGATAGAATCCTCCACCACATGGGGTGGAATTTTTACTACTTTCTTTTTAGCGTCGATGACAGCACCGCTACCGGCGAATAGCTCTATTGCTTCTTCATCTTCAACAAAAACACCGGTGTTCTTAAGAACTTCAAGTGTTGCCAAGTGAATTTCATGAACTTCATCATCTGTTAAAACGTTCAGGCTGAATCCGTTGTTACGGCTTTTTCCAGCTTTTAATCTGCGTTTCATGAATACACCTCCCTTCTATTTTATAATTAAATCCATTTTTAAAGAATACACCATTTTCACTATTGTGAAATATTTAATATTAGATAGATACCCTTTATATCTTCTCAATAAGTCCAGTGAGATTGCTTGACACACAATTATTTTAGGTTCCCTTTTTTGGCTCGATGGATATGGTGTTATTTACGTTTACAAGCCGAAGAAAGAAAGCGCTTTTGGAACGTTCAATCAAGGATTTATAAAGCTGGGCTATACCGCCTGGATAATAAATCATAATGAGAATTAAAAACAGTCCGTAAAAAACTAAATTCACTCCCGGATATTGTGAAAAAACCGACCGAACCATTTCCATGGAAAAAACAAATGGGATAGCGGCAAACGCTCCACCCCAAAGGCTTGCTCTTCCGCCGATATACACTATTACCAATACTTCTATAGTTTTACTGGTGTGCATTACCTCTGGCATCAGAATGCCGTAATAATGGGCATAGAACCCCCCAAGCCATCCGGCAAAGGCGCAAGAAAGGGTAAAATTAATGATACGATACCTCGTCGGATTGATTCCTGATGTTCTTGCAGCCTCCATATTCTGGCCAATGGCTTTAAAAGCCAGACCCATATGGGATCGAACCACCCATTTCAAAACTATATATGTCAGCATAAACATGATAAATATAATATAAAAGTAGGGCAGGTTCGATGATGATTTCAAGAGCGTGGGACAGTTTAAACCCAGAGGACCTTCTGTGAGAAAGACCAGCTTTGTCGCTAATCCCATCAAAGCAAGGCTGATGAACCAGACCATTACCGCGGCATATATGCCGCGCAGCCGTAAGGTCAAAACACCGGTCAGAAAGCCTACGAAGGCAGCAGGAATAACTCCAACAAACATCCCGATCCATGGAGAGAGTCCGAAATTGACAGCTAAAATCGCAGAGGTATAAGACCCCAGTCCCACAAAGGCGGCAAAGCCAAAGTTGACGATATTAATATATCCACCTGTAAAATCGAAAGCCACGGCCTGTGCGGCCATCAAAAGCCCCACAACCATCCAGCGTATTAAATAATCCTGGTTAAAAGGCGGAATTAAGGGTAATACAAGCAGTATGATCAACCCAAGAAATCCCATAGGCGTCAGGCAGGCTAGATCAAGCAATCTCTGGATGCGGTTTATATTAATGTTTTTCCTGATCTTTTTCATCAAATCACCTTATTGATTAAGAATTCCTCTAACTTCACTTCCGAAGATTCCTGAAGGTCTAAAAACCAAAATGATTACTATAATAGCGGCAGGAACAGTATAATCCCATCCTTCTCCTATGTAAACAGTGGTGAGGACCTGGAGAAGAGCAATGATAAAGGCTCCTACTGCCGCACCTCCTACATTTCCCATTCCAGCCAGGATAACAATAAACCATGAGTTATAGAGAGGTCCCAGGCCCATAGTGGGATAAGATGGATACATAAAGAGAAGGCATGCTCCGGCCAAAGCGGCAAGTGCACAGCTTAAGGCCAAGGTTAGAGTCTGAATGGCATTGATGTTGATACCCACCATATGCGCCCCTGTTTCGTCCTGGGAAACAGCACGGATTGCCTGCCCAAATTTTGAAAATTTAATAAATAACAATAAGCCAACAATAACAATCAAGGCAATTATAAATGCAGCCAACCTATCAAATGATATAAAAACACCCAAAAACGATAAAGTCGGATACGGCCAGTAATTAACAATTCCTCTGAAATCCGCTCCAAAAGTGATCTGGATAGTGTTTATTGCAAATACGGACATACCCAAAGTAATAACAAAGGAATTCATAACCCACTGTTCACGACTGCGCTTGCGCAAAGGGCGGAACACCATAAATTCACAAAGAATTCCGACCAGGATTCCTGATATTATGGCTGTAAGCATGGCAACAAGGGGTGCTGTTGCAACCAACATGGTTTTGGGATGATCAAGCAGGTAATTGTTTATAGGGGTAAAAACAAAATAAGAGGTCAAAGCGCCGATCATAAAAAACTCACCATGAACAAAACACACAATGTTCATCACACCAAAAATCAGTGCAAGTCCCATGGCCATCAACGCCCACATACCACCGGTAATAATGGTGTTGATAAGTATATAGAAGCCTTTATCAATTGTAGCAAAAATGGCCAGTGCAATGCAAAATATAATGGTTATTCCCGCGGCAGACGTCAGATTATTGCTTATACGCTTGAGTAACGATTGTTCAGATAAAATATTTCCCATATTATTTTTTTCCTTGATTTTTTTCTAAACTCCCAGAAAAATCTTCCTCACGTAATCATCCTGGGTAAGGTCATTGCTTTTACCTTCCAGAACAATCTTTCCCTTTTCAATTACATATCCCCTGTTGGTGACCTGCAGGCTTTTGTTGACATTTTGTTCCACCAGCAGAATGGTCATTCCATCTTTTCTTAATACTTCCAGGGCATTAAAAACATCTCGTGTCAATTGTGGCGCTAGCCCGAGTGAAGGCTCGTCAACGAGAAGAAGTGACGGAGAAAACATAATGCCGCGAGCAATAGCCAGCATCTTCTGTTCCCCGCCACTCATGGTTCCAGCTAGCTGGTTTTTTCTTTCTTTTAGTTGGGGAAAGAGTTCAAAAACAAAATCGAGGTTTCTTTTCTTCTCTTTTTTGTTATCGATGGAATAAGCCCCCATGGCAAGATTTTCTTTCACGGTCATCTGAGTAAACAGATTCAACTCTTCGGAGATATAGCAGATCCCCTTTTGGCATATCTTACTGCCCGGCAGTTCTAAAATGGACTCACCATTGAATAGAATCTCGCCCCTTGTTGGTTTTACAAGACCGGCGATCGATTTAAGAGTCGTACTTTTCCCTGCGCCGTTGGGGCCGACGAGGCAGACATACTCTCCTCTATCAACATTGAGAGAGACATCCCATAAAACTTGCAAGAAATCATATCCAGCGTTAAGATTTTTAACATCTAGTAACAATAGCGCCTCCATTCATTTTTTCAAATAGTCATTTTTATTCTTCCACACCGAGATAAGCTTCGGCAACCTTTGGATCCCGGGCCACCTCTTGTGTTGGGCCCTCGGCAATCTTGTTTCCGAACTGAAGTACCGCAAGTCGATCACACAAATTCATGATTACATGCATGATGTGTTCCACCATGATGATGGTAATTCCCATTTTTCTAGTCTTGCGGATGATGGTCATCAAGTCCGCCAGTTCTCCCTCGGTCAGGCCGGAAGCCAACTCATCCAGAAGGAGGAGTTTAGGGTTGCTGGCAAGAGCACGGGCCAGATCGATCCTTTTTAGTTGAACTGTATTAAGGGTTTCGGATAAGATGTCCTCTGTCATAGAAAATTCAACGAAATCCAGCAATTTTCTGGAATGACTGATTGGATCAACCATCTTTTTGTCCCTGTTGCCAAATACAGAAGCTACCATTACGTTTTCCAAAACCGTCATCTTAGGAAAAGGACGGGGAATCTGAAAGGTCCGTGATAATCCTCGATGGCACATCATTTCGGGCGTGAAACCGGCGGTTGCTTCCCCTAGAAAATTGATCGATCCGGATGTAGGGGGATCTAACCCAGCAATAGTATTTAATAAAGTGGTTTTCCCAGCTCCATTGGGCCCAATGAGTCCTAAAATTTCCCCTTCTTCAACATGTATGGATACACGGTTCACTGCTACGAGACCGCCAAACTGCTTGGTTACATCTTTTGCTTCAAGTACATTCATAGTTCACCATTTTAAGATGTAGAAATGAGGGAAAGATCGATTTCTTTAACCTTTCCCTCGACAGGTTTATTATTTCGGCAACATGAATTCACCCGTTTTCATGTCTTCAGGAAATATGGTGATACCTTTGCCCTTATTGTACTGAAGCACCGGGAAAAAAAAGTCATTTGGGCTGATTTTTGGGTCCGGTCTGTTTGCAGCATCGGTACCATATCTAGCATGCATAAGGGCTCCATCTTCCCTGCTGTATGTTAGTTTACCGGTAGCTACCTCTTCACGACCCACTTTTGTAATAGTTTCACTGTTTAGCTTACCATATTTTTCGATGGCCCGTTTGGCAATTTTAATAAAAAAATTGGCATAATCATAGGCCATCCCTGCGGCTGAAGGACTTGGATCATAGCCGTACTTTTTCTTGAATCTCTTAATCCATGCTTTTTGCTTTGAACTGGTGAACTGAGGCTGCATGTCCAAAACACCGTTGGAAGCCTGTCCTGTCATTTTATACCAGTCGCCGACCCACCCAAGGCCATCGGCAATGACAAGGCCCTTGAAACCGATTTCCTTTGTCTGTTTGATAATAGCCGAGACGGAAGCCACGCCAGAACTTGATCCTGCCAAAATCGTAACACCGGCGTTCTTGCATTTATTTATGTAAGGGTAAAAATCGGTCTTTTTAAGGTCAAAATACTCTTCCGTGAATATTTTCCACCCATTTGCCTCTAATCCTTTTCTTAATCCGCCAACAAGGCTGCGTCCCCAGTCAGTATCCTCTCCCCATAAGGCGGCCAGCTTTTTTTTCGGTTTCCAAATGCCTTTGGTAACCAGATTGTTTAAAAGCTCCACATAACCCACCACCAACTTTTGCGGTATTGGCCAACCTTTCATTATAATATAACGGTCCTCTGGCGGTAAGGAAGCCCATATATCATTGCCGGCTTTGCCGGCTCCCAGGTTAAAGAAGTGAGGAACCTTATATTTGGCAAGCATTTTCTGAATGGCCACTGTAACGGCTGTATTCCAGTTTAGGATTCCAGCTCCAACTCCCTTCCGCTCAATAGCCTCGGCGTATGCGTTGGTACCCTTTGCAGGATCGGACTGGTCATCGATATAGACAAGTTCAATTTTATAGTTGTTAATTTTGTTGCCGACTTCTTCAATTGCCATTGTTGCGGCATCTTTCATTTCGTTACCACTCTTGGCTGCAGGACCCGTAAAAGGCCCCAGAATTCCCAGTTTAAAGACCTTATCAGCAGCCACGGAATTTATAATTGTTATCGGTACAAATAATGAAATAACCAGAACAAAAAGTAAAACTTTTTTGCATCGAATCATCTTATCCTCCTTTTTGGTTATGATTTTTTTGTTGGTTGCTTTGAAACCGAACGTCTATTTTCATCACTTCCTTTTCCGATGATTTATCACCTCCTTTTCCGTCGAAAATCTATCCCAAGGCATCTTTATATATTCAAAAAATGAATGTTATACTCCTGCAAGAAGCGACATTAAAGTGGATATATCTTCAATGGTTTCAAATTCATAAATTTTTTCTATGATCCTCTCAACCTGATTTGCTTCAAGCGAGTATAACGCCTGGTTTCTGAATTTGTCTTCAATCTTCTGATTACTAAGGGGATTCCGAGGATCTCCGGATGGGATGTTTACAAGTTTTTCCAGTTTATCGCCTTTAATAGTGGTGATCTCAACTCTGGCGGCTATCTGGTCTTCTTCAAAATATCCTTTATCAAGTTCAGGGTCTAATTTAACTTTGACCTTTTTGGAAAAATTAAATATTTTTTCACTCTTGAGGTTTTCTTCAGTATACCAGGCCGGCCCAGGATGGTATCCCATCATGATCATGGTGCTGGTGTATGGGATGCAGAATTGCGCATCGACCATTTCCTTGGGGCCATAAACTTCATGGGTGCAGACCCAGGCAAATGCATGGATGATGATCTCCTTAACATCTTCAGGCTTTAAATCGTGTTTCTGCTTTAACAGTTTTATGCAATCCAGGGCTGCATGTTGCCATCTGCAGGAAGGATATGGTTTTATGGCAATGTTGTTAACTACCTCATATTCGCTGCCCAAACCTCTGGTCATAATTTCGTAGTCGCACTTATCGGAGCCTGCCATAATCCAGAAACCGTTATCGCCATCCAGGATATATTTGTTGCCGATAAAACCGTTATCTGCCAGGATAGCCGCCAGGGTTCCGGTCCAGCAGGGCCAGCCTGTAGGCTCTTTTACCCAGTGAATTGGCCGTTCGGAGAGGCCCCAGCCCCATTTCTGGGTGTTGGGCAGCGGTGCGGTTGCTCCTGCGACGCCAAATGCGTTAATCATTTTATCCGAATTTAAATTTAAGGTCTTGCCGGCAGCAATTACTGCGCTGAAGGTTTGCCATGTGCCAACTCCCCAAACTTTTTGGAGCCTTTCGTAGGTGGGCTGGATTCCCAGACCAATCCGGTCGCCAACGTCAAAGGCAGTGATAATGGCATTCATAATATCTTTTCCGGATATATTTTTCCATTCACCGATGGCCAGGGCTGCTGGAATGATAGAGGAGCCTGGGTGACCGATACCCAGCAAGGTGTCATCATAATCGAGGGCATTCGCGGTGGTGCCGTTGACAAAGGCTGCCTGAATGCAAGGGGCTTTGATCCTGCTGCCGATTATGGTGGCCTCTTCGCTGCCGCCCATACTGACAAAGGGGGTGATAACCGCATCCCCAAGGGTGGTCTTGCTGCCGCCCAGGGCACAGCCGATATTGTCTAAAATCAGTATCTTGGTTTTTTCGATCACTTCTTTCGGATAATCTTCAAATTTCGTCCCCATTGTGTAATCTACCAGTTCTTTGGTGACCCATCTTTCCATTGCTGATTTTCTCCTTTATTATATGTATAGATATTTCTGATTGTCAAGCCGGCTATTGCCATTTGCCGGACTCGATATTTTTTTTGCTATGTGTTTTATGTGTTTGATATGAATCAGTTCCGCCTATTTAGATCTATATAATGTAGGCCAGCAACAAAATGGTTTGGTCTTGATCGTGAAAATTTTTTATCATTTATTGTCCGCAATATATATGCCATACCACTCTGCTTAAATATTTACTGTTATTTTAAGTATTTATCAATTCTTGTTTCATTCTGCTCTTATAATGATACATTAATGAATCTAAAATAGCAAGGAAATATAAATATTACAGGATGACAGAAGAGATAGTCCCACGCATTTGCCGGTTTATGAGGGTGGGAACCGCTGCTTTGCCCGAGGGTGGCGTTGATATCAAAAATTAAGCTAGCTACTTAAAAACTCAAGGTGATTCGGGCCAATTCCAAGGCATCGTCTGTGGTGATCTGCCGAGCGTTATTTTCAATCATGGGTTTATTCTCTTCTGACATCATCACAGTAGCCAGCGTTTCCGGATCAATCTTTTTAACGGCCAAAGAGCGATCCATGCCTGTCCGCTCAATCAAGGTCCTGAATACCGGAGCAGCATCGGCAGCATTTCTTTGGCTACCAAGTGCTTCTGCCACGGCGGCATGAGGTTCGGGCAAAGCTTCTACGTTCCATTCTAAGAGGGCATCCATCGCAATAGCGACAGCTTTGCCATGGGGTATACCAGCGATTGTAGCAAGGGCATGCCCAATGGAATGGGCCGCTGCGGTCCCGGTTGAACCCAAAGCAATACCTGCCAGTGTCGAAGCCAGCAGCATTCCGCTTCGTGCCGTTATGTCTTCAGGTTTTTCGATGGCGGTCATTAGATACTGTTTTGTAAGACGGATGGCATGAAGGGCGAAAGAATCGGTAAAGGGGTTTCTTTGCCGGCATGTGCATGCCTCTATAGCATGCACAAGGGCATCAAGCCCCGAAGTGGTTGTCACTTGAGCCGGTAAACTGACTGTCAAACGAGGATCAAGTATCACCAGATCCGGCAAGAGTTCTTTTCCCCATGCCCAAACCTTTCGACCTTCACTGGTGAAAAAAATGGCGTTACGCGTCACCTCGGATCCTGTCCCTGCCGTCGTCGGAATCAAGATCCTTTTCAACGCAGGCTTGGGAAAAGAATGGGCACAAAGAGCATAATCCTCTGCCGGACGATCATCTCCGGCGATAACTGCGGCGAGTTTTGCCACATCGAGGGCCGAACCTCCCCCCAATCCTACGATACAGGGCTGTTCACAACGACGCACGATTTTAGCGGCTTCATCGACTTCGCTGGCTCGCGGCTCGCCTTTTAAATCGAAGAAAACAACCACATTGTGCCCGGATCGCTCCAAGATTGATTTAACGCGATCCAAAATTCCCGCTTCGGCAATGCCGGCATCACTAATCAGTACAACTTCGGCCTTCTTCTTCAGGGCGAAAATGTCATCTGTCAATTGTTCGACTCGATCAACCCCGAAGGAAATAGCTCCAACGCCTGAAAACGAGAAATCATTCATCATAGCTTCACCTATCTACAGTTTTAAAAAAAGTGTTAAAATTTCAATTCGACCCTTTTTTATATAACGAAAGATATCAATTTAATGTTTACTTTAGTATAGAGAGCTGCGCCCCCTAGGGGTATGGTTTCTCTGTTGAATTAGGCAAACCACCAGCGCTCAATGTCTCTCTGCGGCAATTCAGATTCAGTGGCATGAAACCTGTATGATGGTCCTATGGGATGATCTTTGGATGAAACCAAAAAGATTGTATCACCTCATTTTGCAGATCTGAATTCTTGTCGCCTACTTGTCATAAGCTTGCTTATAAAGTTCCTCTACTTCTTCAAGCGTTGGCATACGCGGATTGCCATGGATGTTTTCGTTTTCCAGGGCGTGTTTTGCGCAGATGGGTATCAATTCAGGGTCTTCTGTCTCTTTCGACAATGTCGTCTTGATCCCAATAGATTGGGCAAATTGTTCAACTGCAAAGGGTGCTTTTTCTGCTGCTTCCATTTGGCTCAATCCTTCAATCTTCTCACCCATTGCTTTTGAAATATCAACAAATCGGTCTACACAGGCAATCAGATTATATCTCATGACGCCCGGCATCATAATAGCCAATGTCCTCCCATGGGGGATCCCATATTTTGAGGTAAGTTGAAGACCGAGTGCATGGATCCCTCCACATCCTGCATTCATGGCAAGTCCTGCTTGCAAAGCCCCCATAGCCATTCCTTCTCTTGCATCAATATTAGAACCATCTGCTACAGCCGGGCCCAGATGCTTCACGACAAGTTTTATAGCTTCCAGAGCAAATACGTCTGCTTGAGGCATGCCATAAGGTGTGCAGTAAGCTTCAATGGCATGACAGAGCGCGTCAATTCCCGTGTCGGCAGTCAAAGAAGGTGGCATGGTGGACGTCATAACAGGATCCACGATGGCGATCCTGGGAAGACAGTTCCATCCCCCTGCAAAAAATTTATAGTTATCTTTGGTGTTGGTGACCACTACCCAGGCACCAACTTCGCTACCAGTTCCGGCAGTGGTTGGAATTGTGATTAAAGGGGGGATGGGATTGGCATTGTTCATGGGGTTAGAATCCATACCAGTGATATAGTTACAAGCATAATCTCGGATTGATCCTGGGTTATCGGCGAGTATCCCTATCGCCTTTGCGCTATCAATGGAGCTTCCGCCACCAATCGATAGAAGAAGGTCTGCCTTTTCTTTCTTATAGAGTCTAGCTCCATTTTCAATCTGAACGTCCGTAGGATTTTGATCGACCTCTGCATATACATAGTAGTCAAGGTTTGCATCCTTGAGAGATTTTTCCACCGCTTTAAAAGGTTCAAGACCGACAATAATCTCATCGGTGACTACAAAGACCTTTCCAGCTCTCAGTAATTTGGCAAACTTTCCTACCTCTTTGGCAGAATCACGGCCAAAAATCGTCTGTTCAGGGCTCATGAATAAACTAATTTCAGACATGCTAACAATCCTTTCTCTCCCAGTCATCTTCATTTAATTGACTCCATTCCGTCTATCTTTTTTAAGTAAAACGGTGGGGATATTCAAAAGACATAGGGGACTTTCGGCCCTCCCACAATTGTTTGATTATATTATAATTTATTGCATCAAGCTCCATCATATGCCTTCTTTATTCATAACATCTTTTTAAGCTGTGCAAGAAAACGGAATTGTGTTGTTAAACTGTATCTTGTAAATAATTTTATAAATTATCAATATTTATTTTTAATATGTATAATAATTCCATATTTTATAATTAAATTAAAATAATATATCAAAATTTGCTTTACAATAATCCTAGGGTGGGTACATAAACTCGATGTTATTTAATGAATTGCAAGTTTTTCTCAACTGTGTATGATAGGGGCATGCAGCAGGAGAAAATACAAAGGGGTAATTCACGCTGACTACTATTGCTGTAAATGAAGGATAAATGCTTATGAAAATTACGGATGTCAAAACATATGTGGTGGAGAATCCACCACCCCATTACGGAGGACTTTACTGGGTATTCATTAAGCTTACAGCTGACAACGGGGTAGAGGGTATTGGTGAGGCTTATTCCGTACCATTTCATCCACAAATTGTTGCGCGCATGATAGAGGATGTGTGTGAGCGGTATGTTATTGGCTCGGACCCATTCAAAATTGAACGGCTTTGGCGAATTATTTATTCCAGCGGTTATACCCAGCGCTCTGACCTGTCAATTATGGGAGTACTCAGCGCCATTGAAATGGCGTGCTGGGACATTATCGGCAAAGAGCTCAACAGGCCCGTTTATGAATTGCTTGGCGGCCAGGTTCATGAAAAGTTAAGGTCTTATACCTATCTCTATCCGCAAAAATCAGACAAAACAAACGTATATAGTGATCCTGAATTAGCTGCAGAAAGAGCAGCTGAGTATGTTAAACAAGGCTTCACCGCCGTAAAGTTTGACCCGGTCGGGCCCTATTCAGCCTTTGACCCCAGACAGCTGTCTTTAGAGGCACTGGAAAATGCGGAGAAGTTCGTTAAAAATGTCCGAGAGGCCGTCGGTAGCAAATGCGACTTACTTTTTGGGACACATGGTCAGATGACCACTTCCAGTGCCATACGTTTAGCCAGGAGGTTGGAAAAGTTCGACCCATTATGGTTTGAGGAGCCGGTGCCACCGGAAAACGTAGAAGAAATGGCAAGGGTTGCCCGCTCGACCAGCATCCCCATAGCAACTGGAGAGAGGCTTGCAACAAAGTATGAGTTTGCTCGATTGCTTGAGAAGCAGGCGGCATCCATTCTGCAAATGGCTCTGGGGAGGGTCGGCGGGATACTTGAAGCCAAAAAGATTGCCGGCATGGCGGAAGCGTACTACGCTCAGATTGCACCCCATCTGTATTGTGGACCCATTGAAGGTGCTGCAAACATTCAAATTGATACCTGCAGTCCCAATTTCTTGATACAGGAAGGTATAAAAACCTGGAGCGGCTTCCACGCTGAGATTCTGAAAGAGCCCATCAGGTGGGAAGAAGGGTATATTATACCTCCAACAAAGCCCGGGCTGGGTGTTGAGCTAAACGAAGAAGTTGCAGCCAAGCACCCTTACACCGGGAAAAGACTTCATCTCGAGATGCTGGATAGACCAGTTTAATGGTCTGTGAGCGAGTTCTTATCAAACGGCCGGTGTCGACTTGCCCGGCATGCAAACGCCTCCCATTAGAATCCAGAGGCTGGAGATCTATACCCGCGGGGACCTACTAACGGTTGGAAGATAGACAGGACTGAATTTGAAGCCGCGGGGAACGAATATTACCGCCAATCAGGATGGAACATAAAATCTGGTGTGCCGACGCGCCAAACATTGAAAAAATTGGGACTGGAATGGGTGGCGGATATTTTAGAAAAGGAGGTAAGGTGAATTCATGTTGCAACTGCACCACGCAATGCTTGGTAGTAGACTTCACGTGATGTCTGGTAGTCGAGAAAACTCGCTCCGTGGTATTAAGGCATAATGTGTATAGTGTAAAGATAAATAACGAAGCTCATAAACTAAAAAGCTGCTCCGTGCATTTATAAAGCTTTTTTGTAATTCTCCACATAATTTCTCAAATCTTTTTCTACTTCCTTATCTAATGCGGGAGGAACATAACTATCGAGTAATTCTTCGACTCTCTCTTGACACCGCTTAAAAAAATCAACCCGTCCTTTTTCATCCCAATACGAGTATAAATCCCAGTCGGCAACTGTTGGTGTCCATCCTTCTTTAAAATGATCAAAAGTATGTTGATGAGCTATATAATTTCCTTCATGACCCATTTCCATTATTACATCCAACGCATAGCTTTCTTTTGAAGTGTCCAGTCCTTCAAAAATCCGGATCAATCTTTTACAAATTTCGTCATCCGCAATAAATTTTTCAAAGGATGTTGACATATAAGAATTTAATATGCCTGCTGCCTGGGACAAATAGGCCCCTTTCCCAATTGCCAGAGCTTGTAATAAAAGGCTGAAGGAGCTTTCATATCCTGCTTGATAATTTAGCGATTTTGCATCAGTTAATGCACCTTGAATCCGCACGGGAATCTTATAAAACTTAGCCATCTGTATTGCCGCCAGATTCAGCAAGATAGCTTCAGGTGAACCGTTTACAAAATTTGCGCTCTTCATATTGGCCGCAGCAGAGGCAGCACCGTATACAATCGGTGTGCCTTCATTTATCATTTGAGCAAGTGTTAAGCCTGACAAGAATTCAGCGTTTTGCAGAATACATGTACCTATTGGAGTAACAGGCCCTGTTAGACCCATAATAATTGCAGAGCTGACAACGATAGGTTGTCGGTTTCTGGCAAATTCCAAAATTGTACCTGCCATCACATCATCCCATCTAAGAGGAGAAACAGGATTTACAGATAAGATGATGGTAGGGTTATTTAATATCTGATCCTTCCCGCCGGCTACAATGGAAGTCATTTCAATAATATCTTTTGATTTTTCTCCCCCCGTGGCCATAAATATAATGGGTTTGTCCGTATATTTAAATAGAATAAACAGTAATTCAACATGCCTGATTTTTCTGGGAAGATCATTTGGCTCAACCATGATGCCCCCGGTTAAATTCAAAGTATTCAATTGGTGAGAAAGTTTTATAAGATTGATATAATCTTCAAGTGTTCCGCTACGCCTCCCATTTTCGTCAATAATAAAAGGGGCGCCATGTGCAGGGCTAAAGATTAAATCTCGTCCAATGGTAATTTTCCTGTCTTTATTTCTTGAATGGAGCTCAAAATATTCGGGAGCTTTTTTAACGGCATTTTCTACTAGTGGTTTCGAAAAATAGACTATTTCATTTTCAACTTTAGCTCCATTTTTTCTTGCAATTTCTCGAATTTCTTCGTGATGTACTACCACCCCCCTCTTTTCTAAAATATAAATTGAGGCCTCATGAATCTTGGTCAACTCCTCTTCACTTACACATTCTAAAGCAATTTTATAAAAATTATACATTGTTACTTCCTTTCTATGCTGGATTCGATGTTTTTTTCGCTAAATACATTAATAACGTTCAAAAGTGTGCGCATAATTGTTTTCCCAATAAATGGGATCCATTTAACAATCATTCGGTAATGTATATTTCCGAAAGACGATATCAATTTACCTATTAGGGGGTGACCAAATATTTGGGATTTAACAGACAGTTTCTTGAACAATAGGGTTTATGTAGCGCAAATCCCAAATATTTGATCACTGTGAGCAGTCGAG